>Ga0115550_1000224_pt1 | contig 50570 bp, 43 predicted proteins | sample COGITO_mtgs_1005_FD_87177 | JGI IMG/M metagenome (GOLD analysis project Ga0115550, IMG submission 87177) | Pelagic marine microbial communities from North Sea - COGITO_mtgs_100511 | ecosystem: Environmental > Aquatic > Marine > Epipelagic | place: Germany:Helgoland, sampling site Kabeltonne...
ATAGCCCACCACCATGCCGGCCAGCGCCGATATGATGATGTAGACCTCCGCCAGCAGCGGCTTGGTGAGCAGCGCTGTGCCGCCGCTGACCAGGGTCGCCGCCACCATGGGCAGGTTCTTGAGGGCGGGTATGGTCATGGCGATAAAGGTGGCCGCAATGGCGAAGTCCAGCCCCATCTTGTCCAGGCCGTCTATGTACTGACCGGCGGCAATACCGAGCAGGGTCGCCAGATTCCAGAACAGGTAGAACACGAAGCCCGCGATCAGGGCATAGCCGGGATGGAAGCGGCCGCTGCGCTCCCTGTCCTTGAGCGCCACCGCAAACATCTCGTCAGTCAGAAAGAACGCCAGACTGGCACGCCAGCGCAGGGAGAGCGGCAATACATCGCGACGGAAGGTAAAGCCATAGAGCAGATGCTGGGAGGTGATGACGAAGGTGGATCCCATGATGGGCAGCAGGGGCGTACCCGCCCCGAACAGTGTGGTAGCCGAAAGCTGGGCAGCACCGGCATAGACCAGCATGGACATGCATTGGGCCTGTAGCGGGCTCAGTCCCACCTGCAATGCCAGGGCGCCGCACAGTATCCCCCAGGGGATGACGGAGATGGAGAGCGGCAGAATATCGAGGGTGGCGCGCCACCAGAGCGCGCGGGTACTCTCGGCCCTGACTGATTGGGTACTCGTTGCTGACGGCATGGGGTCATCCTTGTTGCATCCACGGCGAGCGGGAAAAACTAGCACGACACAAGGCCGCAGACCAAGGACTAAAACGGATACTGCAAGGGTTCAGAAATGCAGTGCGCCCCCATGAAGGGGGCGCGCAGAGAGGCAATCAGGGCTGGATGATGATGGGGGTGCCGGGCTCGATGGCATTCCACACTTCGTCCAGATCATGGTTGAGCATGGCGATGCAGCCATTGGTCCAGTTGGACGGCTGCAAACGTGTGTTGCCTATGCTGTTGCGCTGACCATGGATCATGATCATGCCACCCGGATTCACGCCCATTTCGTTGGCCGTCTTGATGTCGTCCAGATTCGGGTAGTTGATGTGGATGGCTTTGTAATAGTTGGAATTGGTTTTCTTGTAGTCGAGGATGTAACGCCCTTCCGGTGTACGCTGATCCCCTTCACGCTGCTTGTGTCCCTTTGGGGCTGGCCCCAGGGCAATCCAGTAGCGTTTGACCTCCTTGCCATCCTTCATCAGGGTCAGGCTGTAGGAAGACTTCTTCACCACTATCATGTCGGCAGACAAGGTGGCAAAACTCAATGCGGGCCACAGCCCCAGCAAACACAGTAATACGGCTCTCATTCCATCCCTCGACAAGCCTCTGGTTAGGGCTTTTCTTGTTACCAAATCATCTGAATGGCACCACCCCATGGGGCGGGCGAGCGCCATCATATTGGATCGCCATCAATACTCAATATATCCAGAGAAACATATCCCGTGCCATCTTTTATAAATTGTTACAATTAACAGCCAAAACAAGGGGATATCCCCCCTATATCGGGATAGTGTCCCCCGGGCGATTGGGGGGAAGATAAGGCGCTTTTTCACCTACTTGGAAACTTCCATCATGCGATGCCGACTCTCCCTGCTGATCCTGCTGATCTGCTCCCCCTTGCAGGCGGCCGAACCGCTCTGGCTGCGCGAGCCTGCGCTCTCCCCCGATGGCAAACAACTTGCGTTCACCTGGCAGGGCCGAGTCTACCTGAGCGCGGGGGATGGCGGACCCGCCATGCCGCTCACCGACAGCGACTACCTGAGCCAGCGCCCGCTCTGGTCACCGGATGGCAAACAGATCGCCTTCGCCGCCAACTTATATGGCAACGAAGATGTGTTCGTGGTACCGAGCTCAGGGGGCGAGATGGTGAGACTGACCCGTGACTCCCGCCCCGATCTGCCCCAGGCATTCAGCGCCGATGGCAAGCAGTTGCTGCTGAGCAGCCAGCGACTGGCCACGCCCGAATCGGATCACTTCGTGGCGGAAGGATTCCAAGCCAGCGCCCTCTACTGGACCCCGGTCGGTGGCGGCGCCCTGACGCCGGCACAACCTCTGCCCGCCACCCTGGCTCGCCCCCATGGCAAGCAGCTGGCCTATCAGATGCCGGGCATGGATCAGCCGTTTCGCAAACATCAGCACTCGTTTGCCGTCTCCCGCCTCTGGCTGTTCGATGGCAAAGCCCATCACCAGCTGACCGAAGACAGGGTCGCCGCCAGCGATCCCGTCTGGGATGACAAGGGTGAAGCACTCTATTACCTGAGCGAACGCAGCGGCGATTTCAACGTCTGGCGGCGGGACCTGGCCAGCGGTCAGGATCGTCAACTCACCCACTATCAGGGTCACCCTGTGCGCGGCCTCTCCGCCTCCCGCCAAGGGGATCTGGTCTGGTCCTGGCAAGGGGAACTGTACCGTCTCGATGCGGGCAGCAAGACACCGCGCAAGCTGGCCATACAGCCGCTCTTTGCCAACGCGCCCGCCGAGAGGAGCTGGATGCCAGGCCCCATCGACGAGGCTCTCGCCCGCCAGGATGGTGACGAGGTGATACTGGTGAGCCAGGGGGACTTGTATGCCATCGATACCCGCCGCGAGCGAGTGCGCCAGCTCACCCGTCATCCCAGCGAGCAGTCATCCCCCCTGTATGTGGACAAAGAGAAGGGGCTCATTTATCTCTCGGAGCAGGATGGCCCGGCCGCCCTCTATCGCCTGAACAAAGCGCAGCCGGATGGCTTGTTCAGCGATCCCGGCACCCTCACGGAACAGAAGCTGCTGGCCATGCCGGATGCTGCCATCAGCAAGCCGACCCTCTCCCCCGATGGCAAGCAGCTCGCCTTCGTGGTGGATGGTCAGGCCGTCCACCTGCTGGATCTGGCCAGCGGCAAACAGCGACCGCTGGTCGCCGCCGAGTTCAACCCCTCCCGCCACACAGTGGAGCTCGCCTTCGCCCCCGATTCCCGTCATCTGGCGCTGACCATACAGCCTGACTCGGCCCAGCAGGAGATCGCCGTCATCGACATCGCGGATCCCAAAGCCGAGCCGATCAATGTCAGCCTCAACGGCTATCGGGATATGAGTCCTGCCTGGAGCCAGGATGGCGGCATCCTCTACTGGCAATCCACCAAATACGGGGTTCTGGGTGCCGATGGGGAGCCGCTTGGCGGCAGCCTGCTCGGCCTCTACAGCAGCCGCGCTGCCAAGAGCGACTTCATCGCCGAGCAGACGCCCCCCAAAGCGGGTTACGGCTTTGAATCCGACCGGTTGGCACACAGAGAGGCGCTGCAATTGCAGCCCCCAGGCCTCATCCTCGCCAGCCGCATCGTCGATGATCACCTCATCTCGCTGGTGGAAGAGAGTGACACCAACGGCGAGAGCGAGATCAAGGGCTACGCCCAGGATCTGCGCAAGGGCGAGACCCGGGTGCTGTTTGACGGCCAGCCTGGTCCGGCGCAGGTCAGCCTCAATCAGGATGCCAGCCTGGCCACCCTGGTGCGGGAAGGAGAAGTGACCCTGATAGACACAGGTTCAGGCGAGGCAAGATCACACTCTTTCGACCTGCTGCAGACCGGAAGCTCGCTGGCGCTCATGACCGCCGCATATGACCAGATAACCCGGCTCACCCGCGACGAGTTTTATCGTGCCGACATGAACGGCGTGGATTGGGATGGCTATGTGGCCGCCTATCGCCGCCAACTGGCCGGTATCAACAATGGCAGGGACTTCGGTCATCTGCTGGCGGAGCTGGCCGGTGAACTGAACGTTTCCCACACCTGGGGAGTGGGTCCGGCGTCATCCCCGCGAATGCCCGACAACACCGCCAGCCTCGGCGGCTACTGGCAAGATGGCAAGACGGGGGTTGAACTGGTCGCCCTGCTGGCCGGCGGCCCGCTGGAACAGGAGACAGACCTGACACCGGGAGCCCGTCTGCTGGCCATCAATGGCACCGAGGTTCCTGACCTGAACGCGCTGGATGCCCAGCTCAACCACCAGGCCGATCAGCGGCTGGCCCTCACACTGCTGCCCAAGGGGAGCAAGGCGCCGGTGCAGCTCGACGTCACCGCCATGGATTTGCAGCAGGAGTACAAGTTGCAACTGGATGGCTGGGTCGCCAAGCGCCGCGCCCGGGTGGCGCAGTTGAGTCAGGGTCGGGTGGGATATGTCTATCTGCCGGAGATGAACAGCGCCGTGTATGAGGAAATGGTCGCCGATGCCCTCGGCCGCCAGCGCAACCGCGAGGCGCTGATCGTGGACGTGCGCTTCAACAAGGGGGGCTATCTGGCCAATACCCTGGTGGAGTTCCTGACCGGCAGCGGCAGTGACAAGGGCATGGCGCGCAGCTGGCCACGCCACGGCAAGGGGGAAACAGACGCCGCCACCCGCCAGTGGACCAAGCCCTCGGTGGTGCTGGCCAATGCAGGCAGCTACTCGGAAGGCTCGGCCTTCCCCCAGTACTACCGCACCCTCAAGGTCGGCCCCATCATAGGTGAGCCAGTCCCGGGCACTGGCACCATGGTCTATGCCCATGACTCCAGACTGATCCCCGGACTCGCCTACGGCATCCCGACCCTGGGGCTGCGCAACCCGGATGGCAGCTTCTACGAAAATCAGGAGCTGATCCCGGATCTGCAGGTAGCGCTCACACCAGCCGACATGATTAGCGGACGAGATCCCCAGCTGGAGGCAGCCGTCGAGGCGGCCCTCGCCCAGCTGTCAACGAAAGCGAAATAGCTCGCGATGCAGGCGCCCTCCCGGCAACAGCCGGGTCAGGGCGTCTGCCATTCCTTCCGGACCGCAGAACCAGACATCACCGGGCTTGCCCTGTGCAAGACCGGCCAGGTCCAGCCGCCCCGCTTCCTTGTCCAGATGCAGCCGATAACAAACCCCGGTACGCTGACACAACTCGGCCAATCGCTGGTGATAGACGGCGCCGGCCAAGTCCGGCGCACACTGGATCAATGTGATCCCCTCCCCCCGTTCACCACGGGCCACCAGCCCCTCCAGCCAGGCGACGAAAGGGGTAATGCCGATCCCGGCGCCGAGCCAGAGCGACTGCCCCTGCCGGGGGGGACAGACAAAGGCGCCATAAGGTCCCGTCACTGTCACTGGGCCATCGACCCGGGCCGCCTCGACCAGCTGACGGGTATGATCCCCCAGCGCCCGCACCGCAATCACCAGCTGACGCTTGTCGGGCGACACCCGCACCAAGGTAAAGGGGTGCGGCCCCTCCTTGGCATCAAACTCGAAGAAGGCAAACTGGCCTGGCCTGTAGTGCGACAGCGGCGTCGCCAGCTGCAAGGTGAATTCACGGGTACTGTCCGCCAGGGTGCGAAGTGCCACTATGCGGCCCTGATGGCGATCCCGCTGACCGGTCAAGCCCAGCAGGGAGTAAACCGCAGCCACAGCCCCTGCACCGCCCAGCAGCGAGATCCCGAGCCCCACCGGTGTCAGCAGGCCAACCTGAGGCAACAGGCAGAGACCGTGTACCCACCCCGCCAGATAGATGAGCGGCGCCAGACGGTGGATCACCCGAAAGCGGCCATAGCTCACCAGCGACAACAGGCTCACCACCACCAGGGCTATCAGCAGATAGAAGCTCCACTCCCCCAGCGTATTGCCAAGGGCATGCAGGGAGAGGCCATTGCCAGCCCCTGCTCCCGCCCCGCCACCAGCCCCCCGGCGGGCAGGCCGGGTCAACCAGCCGGCCGTCACCGCCCACTTGGGTGCTTCCACCAGCAGCCAGTGACTGGTCAGGGCCAGGGTCGCGGCCATGGCGCTGTGACGATGGAGCCGCAACATGCGATCCAGCCCGCCACACCAGACTTCCAGCCTCGGCAAACGCAGCGCCAGCAACAGGGTCAGCGCCATGTAGCCCAGCCCCAGCAGGCCGGTCAGCAACAACATCTCATGGCGCCAGGGCCAGACGCCGTTGGCATCCCCTGCATATCCCGCCCACCAGATCAGTGCCGCCAGCACCGGCAGCAGCCATAACGCCCGCTTGGTCACCATTTGTTGCTCCTTGTCCCGTCATGTCATGCATTGCTCACCCGGCTCGCCCAATGGCCACGCCGGTATCCTGATCCCATTACACGCCTGTGCCATGACAAGACTTTGCCAGCCACCGGCGACTTGGTGACAGAGTGTGACAAGAGGGAAGATACAAAAATGGGGCCTGATGGCCCCATGGTTAACCGGCTTTGCGCAGTGCCCGCTTGCGCATCAGGCGGTAAAGCAGCTGATTGTATTTGGCCCAGGAGTGGATCAGCAGGAAGATGCCAAGCAGCAGGGCCAAAAATAGCTGCCCGGCGCCCTGCGCATCCAGCGAGCCGATAAAGCTGTCCCCTTCCCCTTTATCCAGATAGTTGAGCCAGGGTTGCAGCGCCAGAAACAACCAGCCAATCCAGGTCACCAGCAGGATCAACAGATCCCGCAGTCGGTACTGCCAGCTGCAACGGGCACCGTTGCGTATGATCATCTCGTTGGCGAACTTATTTTTTGTCACGGAAGGACTCTCCTCTGTCAGGGCTTTCCCATACGGCAAGCTGGCCACGGCGACGCAGGATCGCCTTGGGCACGGCAACGATCACCGTCACCAGATTGAGCAGCCAGTAGATAAGCGGATACCAGATACACCAGACGAAGCTGCGGGCCATTGTCTTGTCATAGTGGTTGTCGATGAAGATGCTGACCCCGAACTGCAGCAGGCAGATGGCGGTCATGATGACTCCGGTCCACTGGAACAGCTGACCTTCGGCCAGCTCCCCCAGATCGGGCCGGATCAGCCAGATCAGCGCCAGCAGCAGCATGCTGTAGCACCAGAGGACACTGGAGAGATACTCCAGCAGCAGCAACCAGAAGTGGCGGTTGCGCCAGCGCATTGCCTGCAGGCCGTAACGCAGTATCACTTCGGCCCCGCCCTGGGCCCAGCGCAGCCGCTGCTTGTAGAGACCGCGCACCGTCTCCGGCATCAGCACCCAGCACAGTGCCTGGGGCTGGTAATGGATGAGCCAGCCCGCCAGCTGGAGTTTCCAGCTGATGTCGATGTCTTCGGTGACCATGTCCGTGCTCCAGCCACCCACCGCCTCCACCGCCGACTTGCGAAAGGCCACCACCACCCCGGACACGGTAAAGACGGTGCCATAGATGCGCTGGGCCCGCTTGATGAGACCTATGATGGAGCTGAACTCGCCGGTCTGGATCTTGCCGATGATGGTGGAGCGGGTACGCACCCGCGGGTTGCCGGTGACGGCCCCCACCTTGGGGCTCTCGATGAAGTGTTTCACCATCCAGCGCACAGCGTCATGGTCGAGCACTGCATCGCCGTCTATGCCCACCAGTATCTCCCCCTTCGCCCGTTCGAGACCATTGTTGAGGGCCATGGCCTTGCCCTGATTGTGCTGGTGCAGCACGGTAAGGCGCGCATCCTGCGCCGCCAGCCGATCCAGTCGCTGCCCTGTGTCATCCTTGCTGCCATCGTTGATGGCCAGCACCTCGAAATCGGGATAACGCTGGCGCAGCAGGTGGCTGATGGTCTCCTCCACATTGGCCCCCTCGTTGTAGCAGGGCACCATCAGGGTCACCTTGGGATAGCGAGGCAACGCCAGCCCGGTTCTGGCGAGCGCTATGTCCCGCTGCTCCCACTGGAAGTAGTAATAGAGGCCGCCACAGATCCACACCATGGCCATCATGCTGGGGTAGGCCAGGGTAAAAATCGCAATGCCTGAGAGAAATCCGCTCACCGTGCCGCCCCCGCTTGTGTGGCCATGGCCGCACTGACGGGCACGGCGGGAGCCACCGGCAGCTGGACTGGCTGAGGCTGGGTCTGCACCGAGAAGACGGGCTTCAGCACGGCGGGATCCGGCTGATTGTTGTGAAAATCGTCCGGGTAGTAGCCGAAGTTTTTCACCCCCTTGCGCTGGATGATCTGCATCCAGCGCGCCAGCTCCTCATCCGGGATCGGCTGATCGGTGCGCCAGTTGCGGCTTTGCAGCTCGAACACCAGCCGCTCGGCCGGCACCTGGGCCAGGGATGTTTCCGCCAGCCGGGCCAGCCACTCATCCGGATTTTCTGCCTGCTCCATGTAGGGCATGGCCATCACGGCCGTGTAGTCATAGGCCTTGGCGAACGCCGCCATGCTCTGGGCAAACCACTGCTGGGCGTCAGGCTCGGTCACCAGGGCCGCGTAGATGTTGCGGGCCGTCTTGAGGCCGTCAGCCCCTCCCTGGCGATAACGGGCGGCAGCGTCGCGCAGCGCCAGCGTAAAGTCGATCAGCAAATCAGTCTTGTGCTCACCCTGAGCCCGCAGGGCCCGGGTGGAGCGCGCCAGCGGCATGGGCCCTTCGTAATCGCTGAGGAAGGCGTCATCGTGGAACAGCAGGCCGTCGAACTTGGTGTAAAAACCGAGATCCTCGTAGATATCCAGCAGCAGCTGACGGCTGGCGGCATCCCAGGGTGATAGGCGCAGATACTGCCCCCTGGCGGGGGCGCCGGTGCGACTGTCGGTCACATAGGTGTGGTTCGGCCCCATGTCATAGGCCATTACCGGCATCCAGGCATACACCTTGACCCCGACCCGGGTCTTGAGCTGCCAGGCGACCCGGTTGAACAGATCCGCCCTGACCGGCATGTGGCGATTGGGGAAGTAGAGCGCCTCCGCGACCCCGTCACCGTTCTCATCGGCATAGGCCTGCAGATAGACGGTGGTGATGCCGTATCCCTTGACCCGCTCCAGCAGCAGGTCGATGTTCTTGTTCAGCTGCAGCGGATCCTTGTCATAGACATAGTCCAGATCCACGTGCACCAGTCGCTCCTCCTGCCGCTCCCAGGTGTTGCCCCCCATGATCTCGTCCAGGGTCTCCAGGCTGGTATCCTCCTCCAGCAGATAACGGCGCACAGTGGCTCCGGAATCCCCCAGGGTGTTGAGCCCCTCAATCAGGGTGAAGCTGTAGGGCATGCCGCTGTCACGGGCCAGGTTCAGCACCGTCTGGTTGAAGGCACCATAGGGCCAGACCATGATGCGCGGTGCCCGGCCGGTCTGCTCCTTGAGCTGGCGGGCAGACGCATCGAAGTCAGCTTTCACCCGCACCTGATAGTCCGCCATGGTTTCGTAACCGGCCGGACTCCAGCCCGCCGTGGTCACCGCCGGCTGCACATTGCCCTGGGGATTGGCGAGCAAGCCGTAGTGGGAGGAGAAGGTGTGGGAGGCTATCTCCACCAGTCCGGAGGCCTGCATCTCGCGGATCTGCGGCCAGCCGACGAAGTAGCTGCGCGGCAGCCTGTCGTTGCCATAGGGCACCAGCTTGTCGTCAGGCACATCCAGCCAGCTGCCCACCAGGGCATAGACGGCCGGATAGTTGTAGAGCTTGAGCAGCGGGTAGACCAGCCGGTAGAAGCTCTCGTAACCATCGTCGAAGCTGAGCAGAATGGCCTTCTCCGGCAGGGCTGCCTTGCCAGCCTTGGCATCCAGCACCTGCTGGAAGCTGACCGGGTGATAGCCCTGCTGCTTGATCCAGTTGAAGTGGCGGATCAGGGTGTCGCGCCGTATGGTCTGGGGATAGAGCTTGAGGCTGGGGGTCAATTTCAGATCGACGATATCGTGGTAGCAGAGCACCACATAGTCATCGGGTTGACGGGCAGCCTGTGCGGCCAGCGGCATGAGCACGGACAGCAACAGGAAAAGAGGGGCAAGCCAGCGTCTCATCACATGAAACTCCATTGCAGATTGGCGAAGACGAAATTTCCATATTCGGGGTTGCCGTCGTAGACGGCCTGGCGCCGGCCCAATCCATAGCCCAGGCTCAGTGCGGGAGATAGTGTCCAGTCGTGGCGATAGCTGAGTTGCCAGCCCGGGTCGCCGCCATACTCCTGCTGCCAGTATTGATTGCCGCCGATGACAAGGCTCTGCAGCAGGGCGCGACGGCCATCCAGCGGCAGCCGGTAACGCCCCGCCAGTTCCAGCTCCAGATTGCGATCCCGCAGGGGATTGAAGTAATCCACCGCCACCGCCTCGTTGCGGGAGGTGGCAGCCCGCAGTGTGGTGTCGAACCACCAGCGATCCCGACGCCAGAGATCCTGACGCAGCCAGCCGGAGGCGGTGAGCCGCCGATTGCCATCACTGATGTCCATTCGTTCCAGCCGCAGGCCCGCCTCCCGGGTCTCGTCCTGGCGCCAACCCAGATCCAGCTGATATTGATCGGCGTAGTTGCCCCGAGCCAGCGCCCGCAGCGGTGTGTCGGCGCTGTTGAAGTTGATGGCAGCCCCCAGGGTCCAGCGATCGCCCAACCGCCCGTCGAGGCGGCTCCACAGATAGCTCTTGTGATTAAGCTCACTGCCCATCCCCCCTTCCAGGGTCAACAGCAGCGGATAGAAGGAGACTTCGGCCCCGAGCCCGCTATAGGCGGCACGCTCCGGCTGCCCGTCAAATTCACCGAAGCTGCCCTGACGACGGGCAAACAGCCGCTCGCCGCCGTCGCTGCGAGCGCTGTAAAAGCGGCTGTCGTAACTCCAGTCACGACTGGCCTGTACCGAGCCCCCTTCATTGCGACCATGGGTCAGCTCAGTGGTCAGCATGGGGGCCTGCTCCAGTGCCAGCCGCTGTTGCAACTCCCGGCGATCCTTGGTCAGGTTGCCGAGGGCCCGCACCGCCTGCGGTGTCTGTTGCCACTGCCCCTGATCGAGGCGGGCGTGGAGGAGACCCGGCTCGGCGAGTCGGGTACGGCCAGTCGGCAGCCAGCGCACTGCCTGCTGATAGGCCTGCTCGGCGCCATCCGGGTGACCGCGCCAACGACGGATGTCTCCCAGCTGCAACCAGAGCCAGGGGTTGGCAGGGGCCGTTTTCAGCCAGCCTTCCAGCTGCGCCTCAGCCATCCCGGCCTCACCCCGCCAGGCCAGCAGCAGGGTTCTGAGCTGCAGCACCTTCTCGTAGTCATCGTTGGGCATGCGCATATTGCCGGTGAAATCCCAGCGGGTCGGCGGCTCCTGCCAACCCGCCAGCACCCCCTGGGCGGCGCCGTAACGCTCCGCATCCGAGTAGGCGTAGAAACGCTTCTCCAGCAACGTCTTGTCTTTGGCCCGCTGCGGGGTCGCCAGTTGCCGATAGATAAGGGAAGCCTCGTCCACCCGCCCGAGCCCAACCAGCGCATCGGCCCGCGCCTCCTGCACGTATTCCGGCAGCGGCCCCTCGGCTTGCTGGGCGGCAGACTCCCGCTCCGCCTGGGCAAACTCACCGAGGGCCACCAGGGTCACCACCAGATCACGGCGGGCACTGAGGTAGAGCACATGATCGCGGGGAGCCCGGGCCAGGATCTTGTCCTGCAGGGCCAGGGTGTGAGTGAGGGAGGTGCGAGCCAGCGCCGGATCCTCGGTCTGCGCCGAGATCCGCAGCAAATTGACCGCCTGGTAGTAGTCGAGCCAGAGCCGATCCACCGGCTTGAACAGGGCAGGATACTGCCCCATCAAGTCGGCAGCGGCGGGACCCGCCCCCAGGCTCACCGCTACCCGATAGAGCGCCAGCACCTGTTCACTGTTGCCGGGTTCCAGCGCCAGCCACTGCTGGCGGGCCAGCATCTCCCCCATGGGGTCCTCGGCCTGACGGGCGGCATAGATACGCGCCTCCAGCACGGCCCGATCACGACCGAAACGGGCCTCGTACTCTCCTGCCGCCTGATGGGCCAGCATACGGTTGCCCTGATCGCTGGCGGTGAGAAACAGGCCAAGCCAACCGGTGGGATTGCCCGGGTCACGCCCCTGCAACACCCGGTAATAGCTGATCGCCTCAAAGTAGCGCTTCTCGTCCCGGGCGGCGCGGGCCACCCCTTCCAGCGTGCTGTTGGCAATGAGACTGAACTCGCAGGGGGCGCAGGCTGCCAGCGCCCCCTTGCGATCACCGCGCCACAACTGCACGGCGATCAGATCGTCCAGCACCTTGCCGTCGCCGGTTTGTCGATAGAGGGCATCCAGTCCTTGCGCCGCGGCATCAAGCTCCCCTGCCCTGGCCTGGATGACCCAGGCTTCCCGTGCTCTATCCACCCCGCCAGCTAACGCCAGCAGGGGCAAGAGCGCCAATAACCAAAAGATGCGATTCATTCGCAACATTCCACCTTTGACACGCGCCGGGCAGATCGGTCCTTGAATGCCCTGACGATTACGCACATATGTCCGCCCCTGCTGCCGTGGCAACGCAGGGTGACTTCCTGACGGATGTGCGGTTGTGATGGTGAAAGGCGAGGGATGAACCAACGCCTTCCTCAATGCGCGGTCCAGCTGTCTCCGGGAAGAGACCTGTGACTTTCCGAACCCGATTCGCATCGGGGGTGGCGAGGCGGCCAATTCTGCAGCGGTGGGCGAGTTAGTCAATCGAGTCAGACAGGAACCATTCTCGATAAGAATCCCTGGCCCCTCTTGGCAACCTCATGCCAGAGAGGGTGTACCTTATTGACACCACACACAGAATCTTGTGCCAGATGGGTTTGCGGCGGATCGCCGGAAAAAACAGAGGGACGGGTTCTTTTGAGCCAGACTCGTGCCCCTCACTGCGTGCCTCTGTTGCCTGGCTGCTGGCCCACGACAAGGGGCGTCGTTGTATCAGGCGCCATCACACTTTTGCACTGCGCCGCCCATCTATGACTGGCACGCCAGCCCCCCGGAGCAGGCCTCTCGCTCAATCAAACAGCACGGTAACCGGGAGTCCCTCCACTTGCAGATTGGGCGGCAACTTGTCATCCAGTGACAAGGCGACCTTGAGCGTCGCCTTCTCCCCTTCAAACGGGGCCGCCAACTGCGCCGGCAACTTGCCGGCCAGCTCGACCGGCCTGGCCACTCTGGCCGCCAGCCGCTCGCCGCTGGGCAACTGGACTATGGCCCTGTGCCCCGTCTCCATGGAGGACAAATACCTGGGCTGCACATAGGCAATGACCAGGGGATCCTCACGCTTGGCGATCAACGCAAGCGGTGCCCCCGAGAAGACCCAGTCCCCCGCCTGCACCAGCACATCGGACACCTTGCCCCTGGCCGGCGCCAATGGCTGCTGCTGCCTCGACATGGCTTCCATCTCCGTCAACTCCTGCTCCAGAGAGTGGCGAGCACTGGCCAGCGGCCCCGTCAGGTGATCTTCCCTGACCTGCAACCCCTGCTGCGCTTTCTCGACCCTGGCCTGTTGCAGGGCGATGCGTGACTGGGTCCAGCTCAGCAGGGCACTGGCATATTCGGCACTGGATACCAGTTTCTGCTGCCGGTAATTCGCATACTCCTGATAGATGCCCTCCTGCTCACGGGAGCCCCGTTCGGCAATGCTGATCTGTCCATCCAGGATGCGCACTATCTCCTGCTCGGCGAGCTGCTTGTTGAGCTCAATCGCCTTCAAGCGGGCCTTGCGCGCCTCGATGTTGGCATTGAGCGTCGGGGATTCGAACTGCATCAAAACATCTCCCTGTGAGACGGATTGTCCGGGCGCCGTGTAGATATTGCGGATAAAGCCATCGCCATTGGCCACCACCAGCTGGGGCTCGGTCGTGATAATGGCTGGCGCCTGGGTCAGCCACCACTCTTGCCCCAGATACCAGAGCAGTATGATGACGGGGCTGAAGGCCAGCAGCAGGATCAGATACCAGCGCGCCCTGAATGCCATCCGCCTGGCGGGTGCATACAATACGCGGATCCCCTGTTCCGAGGTCGCATCCTGTTTTTTAGGGGTGTTGAATGTCACTTTCATCAGAATTTGTTTCCTCGTTTCAGAACCCACCACGGCGCCATGCTGCTCTCTTCGTGGCTGCGCCGGAATATTTCATTAAGCAGTGCCACGGCACACCACAAGCGCATCAGCAGGGTGTAAACCGGGTAGAGGCACAACCAGGGTAAGAGCCCGAGATCGGCCCTGGGTCGCTCGGATATGGCGAGCAGGAACACCAGGAAATTGACCAGAGTGAGAAACAGGTAGACCAGATAGAGACAGAGCATCAGGGCCGTCACAAACTGGCCCGGATAACTGAAGACCAGCCACCAGCTGTAGCCCATGACCAGCAGCGGCAACACCACGTTTTGCGCTACCCCGTAGACCAGGGTGAACAGGAAGGTTTTCCATCCCAGTATGCGGGGGGTCAGCGACAGCTTGTGTTTGCGCAGATAGAGAAAAAGCAGGTCGCCATCCCAACGCAGACGCTGTTTGGCCAGCGTGACCAGATCCGGGGGGACATCCGTGTGACCTATGGCTCTGGGCGCGAACCCTATCTTCAGACCGGGATGGCGCTTGAGGTAGTGCTTGATCCGCAACGTCAGATCCAGATCTTCCGCCGTGTGGGTATCCCAGCCCCCAATCTGGCGCAGGAAATCACGACGAAATGCCCCGAATGCCCCCGAAATGTTGTTGATCAGATTCCACTCGCTCAGACCCGTCTTGCCCCCCTGCATGGAGATCATGTATTCGATCCCCTGCATCCGGGTCAGCAGCCCGGCATGCAGGTTGCGCACCCGCAATGCACCGCCCACCGCCGGCATATCGGGGTCGTCAAAACAGGCGACAATCTCGTCGATCATGTTGTTGTCAAAGGAGGTATCCCCATCGGCGTTCATCACTATCTCACCGGTCGCCGCCGACAGCCCCGCATTCAGGGTCGATACCCGCCCGCCGCGCTGCCACTTGGGCAACAGCACCAGGGTTCGGGTCTGGCATCCCTTAAACTCGCGGACACAGTTCAAGGCCGCCTGGTAGGTATGAGCGTTGGCATTGGCGCCATCAATGACAGCGATGATCTCCAGATGGCCGCGGTACAGCTGCTCCTTGAGGGTCAATATGGTGGAGCGGATCGCATCACCCTCTCCATAGCAGGTGATGATGCAGGAGACGCTCGGGCAGCGTCGTGACAGCGGCAGGTCCGAGGCCCTGGGCACCTGACGGGCATACCACTTGAGGATACCGGTCAGGGTCAGCGCCATCAGCGGCACCTCAATCAACAGCAGCATGGGCAACAGCAGCAGTATCATACTGGGGGACACCGACAGGCTGCCCAGTATCTCCATCAGGATGTAATACACGGTTCTCAGCCAGTCATGCATGCTGGATGCTCCCATCCAGCCAGCGACTCAGCCACAGGCTGGCATCGTCCCCCAGGCTGGCAGGCAAGGGTTGCACCTTCACATCGAGCGCCAGTGTGTCCAACCCCTCGATATGGTTCAGCTCCAGGATCCGGCTCTGCAACATCGCCCTGTCTTCTGCATCCGTGTATGGCAGCAACAGCAGCAGTTGATCATCTGCGTACTGGCAAACCACGTCCGTGTCCCGGAACAGTGCCTGCAGACGGGCGAGCAGGGCGGCCAGCCGCTGCAACGCTTTCAGCAAGCCCAGCTCAGCCCGAAACTCGGCCAGATGCTCAACCCGGATCGCCAGCAGGGTATGACTGCCACCGTGGCGCTGCAGCAGGCTGTTGCTCCACTGCAACAACCAGGGGAAGTGATCCATCGCCATGGGGGTGCCCCAGGTCAGGGGCAGATGCAACCGCTGGGTGCCCTCACGGGCAACATGATGCGCCAGCTTGCCGATGCGGTATTCATGGATGGGCGCCACCACAAGGTCATCCGGCTTGCTTGCCTGACCACACTCATGACAGCGCGCCAGCACGGCCGCCTCCATGAAACGGGCGTGACAGGAGAGACAAAGGTACTTCTCCAGCGGCCGATCATAGTCCACCCCTATGTGGCGCAAGGTGGTCACACACTTGGGACAACGCAATGCCCCCTGCTGCATGAAGGCATCCTGGTCATCCACGTGACCACAGGTGAAACAGTGCACTGCAGGCTTGGCCTCAAGGGCAATGTGGGCACATCCCGGGCACACATCGACGAAATTGAGGTGGGCCGAGTGACAGCGGTTGCACAGGCGCACGCGATCAACCAGTTGCTCGCTCTGCAGCAGACGTTCGGAAACCAGTTGCGGCAAGGAGCCAGCAGCCTCGCTGCCCAGCAGACAATCGAGCAGAGGGTAGCTGTAACCCTGACGGCAGCCTGCCTGCCAGCGTGGCAACAAACGAAAGTGAGCGCGCGGCCAGCTGTACCAGGCCAGTTTCTCCATCTCATCCGGGTGTTCACGCAGTCTCAGCAGGGCCAGACGCTCAAGCATGTGAGGCACCCGTTCATCCAGCTGGACCAGCAGGCCATCCGCCAGCATGGGGGAGAGCGGGCTCTTCTCCAGGCAGAAAACGGGGTGCAAGTAACGGTCAGGATCACGGCGAACCGCCTGCAATACCCTGTCTTGCTCGTCGGCGGGCAAATTGAGCAGCAGTACGGCGTGTTGCGCCGGGTTCCACTGGGACCAATCGGCGAGAGGCTGGGTGGCACGATCCACCTGGCCCCCCAGCAGGGCAATCCGGCTGGGTTGTTCACTTGTACTCATCATGAGGAAATAACCTCTTTCCACAGACTGAAATATAGGGAGCCGCCCTGCAGGAGGGCTGGCGTACCGGTATCAACAACGAGGGATGAAGAGGCCACGCACGGCGCACTCTCCAGCCAGGTTTGATACCAACGGCATGGCCGGTTCAATCGACAGACGTCATGGATATGGCGGGAGCGGGCAGAGGGTTGAGCACTGATAGCTGACGCCGTATTCAATGTGCGGCTCAGCCGTCTCGGGGAGAGAGACCTGTAGCTTTCCGAACCCGATTCGCATCGGGAGTGGCAAGGAGGATAATTGTGGTGTTGCATGACATTTAGTCAATCGAGCCAGACAAGAACCCTTATCGATACCCCATGCCGGACGGCCTGCCATTGGGGGCCCCCTCGCCCCAACCACTATTGAGGCAATAAACAGCACTGCGTCTTGCTTGGCCTGCATCCGGGGTCCAACAAACAAGGGGGCAAGCGCAGCGCCTGCTCGCCCCATTCTGTCGACGTTGACGCACAAGGATGCGCGGCGCGCTGACTACGACAGATAGCGTCATGACCCAAGAAAACAAGCATCATCTGACATCCCCCTGACCGGGCGTCATCGACCCGAGCCTGTCCACGGATCCAGTGCAAGGACCTGTGACTTGCCGCCGCTGACGCGGGCAAATTTGGCTGTACCGCAGAACGGGCAAGGGCGTACCCTGATGCCATCGACTTGGCCAAGGATCTTGAATGAAGGGTTTACGGATAAAGGCGCCAGTACTGGGTTGCCTGCTGATTTCACTGCTGGCGGCGCCTCTGGCCGCCGCCCCCCTGATACTGCAAGGGGAGACGCTGAGCTATCGCATTGCCCCCGATACCCTGGCCATCTCGGTCAACAAGGTGCCGGTCAGTGCCGGCCAACCCGCCCGTCAGGTCGACAAGCTGAACCGGGGGGAGCAAGAGGCCAGCTGGCACTGGCCTGCCCAGGACGCCAGGGTCGAGGTCAAACTGGACGGTGATGATCTGCTGCTGACCCTTGTCAGCGACACGCCCCGTCAGCTGGCCTGGTACAGCCTGCCGAAAAACCAGACCCACCTCTCCATGGCCTTTGGCGAGGGCAGCCGCTTCTCGGTGCGTGACAGCGACTGGCTCGGCTATGTCGGCGACGAACTGGCCGAACTCAATACCCATTACGACCTCAAGCTGCCGCTGTGGAGCCAGGATGCGGGCAAACAGACCTACAGCTGGATCCTGCAAACCCCCTACGACAACCAGCTCAACTTCACCCGCAAGGGGGGGCGCCTGCAACTGAGCGCCCGTCACGAATTCAGCAGCTTCAACCAGCAGGCTCCCATGGTGGTGCGTCTGAGCGTGGGGGATGACTGGCTGGCGGGGGCCCGTCGCTATCGGGAGTGGTTGCAGGCCGAGGGGGAGTGGCAATCCCTCGCTGACAAGTTTGCCCGGATCCCCGCTGGCCGCCGCCTGATTGGTGCCAGCCATGTCTATCTGTGGGGAGATGCCCTGCTGGATCAACAGGATGTGAAGGATTGGCCAGGCCTGCAGGCCAGACTCAATCAAAAGCCGGCCTGGCTGCAAGCGTTCAGCGGTGAGGAGCGGGAAGCGCTGGCCGCAACGACCCCCGAGCCCTGGCAGCAGACATTGATCATGGCCGGGCTCAACCGGCTGATTGCCAGCCAGTTGCCCCTGCCCGCCCAGCAGGGCCCCGTCAGCCAGAGCAAGGTGCTGGCCCTGCGCCAGCAGTGGGTCAGGGGTCAACTGGGAGATCTGCTGGTTGCACAGACTCGCTGGGGACAGGGCCTGTCACTGCCTGTGATAGAGGCGCTGCAACAGGCAGGACTGCACAAGCTCTGGCTCGGCACCCCGCAATGGACGGCGGCCCTGCAACAGGGTTATGCCGTCACCGCCGCCCAACGTCTGGGCTATCTGGTGGGCAGCTATGACTCCTACGATACCGCCATCCTCCCTGGCAGCAACGACAGCTGGCTCACCGCCCAGATCCCCCCCAAGATCGGCAAGCGCTGCGCCATCATGGAGGCCAACGGCAAACCCAAACCCGGCTTTGGTGGCGAGGGCGCCTACCTCAATCCCGGTTGCACCCTGCCCTTCGCCAAGAGCCGCATGAGCGAGCTGGCCAAAGCCAGCGGCATCAACAGCCTCTTCCTCGACGTGGACGGCACCGCCATGGCCTCCAACGATTACAACCCGGCCCATCAACAGGGCAGCCAGGCCATGATCGCCGCCCGCAATGCCCGCATGGCCTGGGTGGGAGAGCGGCTCGGACTGGTGCTGGGCTCGGAGGATGGCAATGCCCTCACCAGCAAGCCGCTGATGTTTGCCCACGGCATCCAGAGCTGGGGGTTCGGCTGGCAGGATGCCAGCATGCGCAAGCAGGCCAAGTCCCCCTATTACCTCGGCAAGTGGTGGCCGGACGAGGCGCCGCAGGTCTTCTTTCAGCCCGCTCGCCTCAAGCCGCGCTACCTGAAAACCGTGTTCAATCCGGCGGACAGGTTGCCCCTCTATCAGGCTGTGTTCCACGACTCAGTGCTCAACAGCCATCACTGGCTGCTGGACAACCTCAAGTTTCCGGGCATCAAGGAGGAGCGCGCCCTGCTCGGCCTGCTTTACAACACACCGCCGCTGGTCAACCTGAACCGCAGCACCCTGGAGAGCCGCCTGCCCGAGCTGGTCAGACTGAGCGATCAATTCGCGCCACTGCACGAGGCATTGTGGGACAAGGCGCTGGTGGGATTTCGCTGGCGCGACGGGGTGGGCCGGGTGCAGGAGACCCGCTTCTCGGATGGCAGCCGGCTGGTCGCCAACTTCAGCAACAGCTCCATCATGCTCGATGGCCAGAAACTGCCGGGCAAGCACCTGCTCGTCGCCCTCAAGGGCAAGCCGGTCACCCTGCTGACGATGTGATCAACTCGCTCGCCATATAAAGAGAGAGCCCTGCCAATTGGCAGGGCTCTTTTGCAGGCGGGGTCCATCTAGCCCAGGGTGGCGGGCTCGACTTCGCTCTGGCGCCGGATCCAGCCCTCGAAGTCCGCCAGCATGCGCGCCTCCGACTCGCTGTTGTCGGCAATCAGCTCACTGCCATGCACCACCCGGATGCGGGCATTGAGGGGCGCCCCCTCACCGGTCGGCGGCCTTTGCTGCGCAGCCGCCATGCAGGCTTGGGCCTGCGTCCAGGCGTCGGCCACGCTCTGGTTGCATACCTCGGCCAGCGGCACTGCGCTGAACCCCTCGCCGGTCAGGCTGCGCAACGTCTCATCGTGGGTCATGCCGTTGCCCGGCCCCCAGTAGTGAGCCGCCAGATCCGGACCGATACGCGGGTTGTCGGTGAGATAACCATCGCGCTGAAGGAAATAGGCGCGGGTCTGCTCCACCGCCATCAGTGCCAGCAGATAGCCGTGATAGGCACAAGCCGACTCCTGATTCAGCAGATGCGGAATGGCCAGCAGCGGCCTCGGGCTCTCTGTCCCCAGTATCTTGCGCTCCCACTGACGGGCCAGCGCCAGCACGGCGTCCGGAGTGCGATCGCTCTCCTCCATGGCGTAGAGATCCCGCTCGAAGTAGGAAACCAGCGCTATCTGGCGCTCGTTGAAGGCACGAAACGGCTGACGCGCCGCTATCATGGCCTTGATGAGCGAATCTGGGATCACCTCTCCCTCCGCGTTCCTGGCATAGCGCTTGAGCCAGTCCGCATCGTCCAGCAGGCTGTCGCAGAACATGGACTGGGTCTCGGCATAGGCCATGGAGGTGGGTGGAAACTCCTGAGAGAAGCAGGGGGCGTTGCCGGTCACATTGGCAAAGTGAGCGGCGTGGCCCCCCTCGTGGAACAGGGTATTGAGGCCACTCCAGCCGCTGCCCACCTGAGCCGGGTTGGCCAGACTGGTGAAGTTGACCACGGCGGGAACCCACTTGTCCTCCTGCCAGAAGCTGGGCACAGGGCCGTGGCAGAAGCCGTTCTCGTATTTCCCCTCACGGGTCAGCAGATCCAGGGTCAGGGTCGCATCGCGATACTGGATGCCGAGCCGGCGGAAGCTCTCGACCCAGTCCTTCAGCGCCCGCGAGAAAGGCACATAGGGGTCGAGCTGGCGGGTCACGTCGCCGCTGACGAAATAGCGCAGGTTGTGGGGCAGCAGCGCCGCCTCTCCCTTGGCGCTTTTCAGCTCTGCCAGACTCTGCTGCACCCGCTGCTCGGTACGGGCGATAAAATCATCCAGCACGGCAAACAGCTGTTCCGGGCTCATCTGCTCGTTCTTGCGCACCTTGTAATCGAAATAGTCGCGATAACCCATGGCACGGGCGAAGCGGTTGCGGATCGCCACTACCTCGAGAAAGCCGTTGTCGACCACCCACTGTTCCAGGGTATGGAACATGGCCAGCGCGCTCTGGCGCACCGCCTCGTTCGGGCTGGCGGCAAGGGAGGTGCTGGCGGCGGGCAGACTGCCGGCGACCTGCTGACCCTGCTCATCCAGCAAGCTGAGTTTCAGCTCCCGGCGACGGGCAAACAGTGCCGCCTCGGCCGCCACCAGCTCGTCCATCAGGGCGGCGGCAGCCGGATCCTCGATGACGTTGCACTCGAAGAAGGCAATCCAGCCCCCCAGACCACGCTTGAGATCCGCCTCTTCGGCCTGGGCCAGCATCTCTCTGAGCTCCGGCAGTCGGGCCGGGTTGGCGCAAAACGCCTTGTAGGCCTGCTCGGCGGCGGTGAAACCTGCCTGATCGTCACTGGTGCCCATGTAGGTGGACCAGAACAGGTCCTCCTTGCGCCTGTGTACCTGCAGGTAATCGGCATTGAGCTGATTCAAATAATTCCTGGCAATGGAATGCATAAATTCCCTCTTGTATGGGGCTGACCCGTACGGGTGCCCGCTCCTTTTTGGTGAAATGCCAAGCCATTCACATTTTTTGGCAAATGATGCGCCGGGATGCGCACAACCACGCTACCAAAAGCGACGGTTTCTGTCTGCTGGCTATACTGGTTGTCAAAACACTCAATTAGCATTCAGTCACCACAAGTTATTGAAAGTTAATTAAATGTTAATAACGAAATAATCAGGGCCATCGTCATGTCTGGCCACAGCAAGACCCACAGGGAAATCAGGGAGACCTTATGTTCAAGCTTGGTGATATCGCCGTGAGCCGCAAATTGATGTTGCTGCTCTCACTGGCGCTAGTCGGTTTCATCGCACTGCTGCTTATTTCGGCCAGTGCCTTGCATCGCAATCTGATGAGTGAGCGGGAGGCCAGGCTGCAGGCCGTGCTGGATCTCGCCATGAGCCGCATCCAGTCACTCGCCACCACCTTGCCCGCCGCACAGGCTCAGGCAGAAGCCAAGGCCATGCTCAACAGCATGCGCTTCGATGGCGACAACTATCTGTTCGTACTCGATGAAACTCGCCACGTTGTGGTACACCCCGTCAAACCGGAACTGGTTGGCCAGCAGATGGGCCAGAGCGGCACCGAGACAGCCGGGGATCACTGGCAACGCATGGTGGAACTCGGCAAGGGGGGCCAGCATGGCCGCCTTGAATACCAGTGGATAGGACCCTCCGGTGATGCCGCCCAGAAGATGTCGCTGGTCGCCGGCTATCAGCCCTGGGGCTGGATCCTGGGTTCTGGCGTACTGCTGCAGGACATTCAGGCCACCATCTGGTCCCAGTACCAGCTGATGGGGGGCGCCACCCTGCTGGTGATCCTGCTGATGGGGCTGCTGGGGTTTGCCATCAGCCGCTCCATCGTCAATCCCCTGGCCGAGATAAAGCGAGCCATGCAGCAGGTGGCGGCCGGGGATCTGGTGATCAGCATACCGGTACACGGCAAGGATGAGATGGGGGTCGTCGCCGCCTGTACCAATCAGGGGCTCGACGCCATTCGCCACGCCCTGATCGAGGCCAGCCAGGGGGCCCGCAACGTGGCGGATGCCGCCCTGCGGATCGCCTCCTCGGCAGAGGAGACCAATCAGGCGGTCAACAGCCAGCGGGATCAACTCTCCCAGCTCGCCACCGCCATGAACGAGATGAGCGCCACCATTGCCGATGTGGCGGGTCACGCCGAAAATACCGCCCGGGATACCCAGGAAGCCACCAGCGAGGCCGGGCTGGGCAACCGTGACGTGCATGCCAGTGTCAATGGCATACAGGCGCTGGCCACCGAGGTGGAACAGGCCACCCAGCAGGTCAATCAGCTCAAGGAGGGAGTGATGCAGATAAGCGAGGTGACCGCCGTCATCAGCGCCATCTCCGAGCAGACCAACCTGCTGGCCCTCAACGCCGCCATTGAAGCAGCCAGGGCCGGGGAACAGGGACGCGGCTTTGCCGTGGTCGCTGACGAGGTACGCCAGCTGGCGAGTCGCACCCGCCAGTCCACCGAGGAGATACAGAGCACCATAGCCCAATTGCAGCAGCGGGCAGTGACCGCCGCCAGTGCCATGGATGCCAGCCGCAAGCTGGCGGAGAGCAGCGTCAGCCAGTCCGAAAAGGCAGGGCAGGATCTCTCCCTCATCGTCAACCACATCCAGCATGTGAGCGACATGGCGATCCAGATAGCCACAGCGGCGGAACAGCAGAGCGTGGTGGCCGAGGATATGAACCGCAACGTCAGTGGCATCAATGATTCGGCCCAGGAGATGTCACAATCCGCCACCTATCTGGCGAAAGAGAGCGAGCTGCTGGCAGACCTCTCCCGCAGTCTGGATGAGCGGCTGTCGGTGTTCAAACTGGGCACTGCCATCGATCAGACCCTGGCACAGCGGCTGGCCCCGCTGCATCAGCAATCACATCAGGCCGAACGCCCCCGCGCTCGCCACTGATCCGTCTTGCACTGTCGCAATTCATCCTCTGCCAGCCCGCTGGCAGAGGATTTTTTCATTGATGAAAAATGTCGAATTTTTGCATTTTATCGACATGATGGGCGACATTCAGCCTAGCTTGTCGATTAAATACACCATTAAAAACATAACGTTAAGTTTTAGCTCTACTCCGATGAGTCAAGCTGTAAACATTTACACTTAATTAACTAATCAAAATTAGTCATGATGGTAGTGTCGCAAGATGCGACACCATGACCCTTTATGTAGTCATTTGGCAAACTGGTTGAAAGGCCAGGACGCAAAGCCTCCGGTCTAAAGACATGTCGTCCAGGATAGCGGGGTTGCCACACTCAGGTGTGTATCGGGGAACTCCCCTGCCAACTTGACTGCCCACATCTATCGAACAGAGGAATGTATGGCAGCAAAAATCCAACTCAATCACGTCGCGGCAGCGCTGGCGCTGCTGGCCAGTGGTGGCGTACTCGCCCACGGCTACATCAGCCAGCCCGAGAGCCGCAACTACCTGTGCAACAAAGGTGGCAACAGCCAGTGTGGCGCTGTGCAATGGGAACCCCAGAGCGTGGAAGGCCCCTCCGGCTTCCCGCAATCAGGCCCTCAGGATGGTCAGATTGCCTCGGCGGGCAGCTCCCGCTGGAGTGAGCTGAACGCCCAGACCAGCGATCGCTGGACCAGGCGTGAAGTACAGGCCGGGCCATTCGCCATCAGCTGGACCTTCACCGCCAACCATGTCACCCGCAACTGGCGTTACTACCTCACCAAACAGGACTGGAACCCGAACCAGCCGCTGACCCGTGCCGCCTTCGATCTCACCCCTTTCTGCGTGGTGGATGGCAACATGGTACAGCCGCCCAAGCAGGTCACCCACAACTGCAACCTGCCGGAGCGCACCGGTTATCAGCTGATCCTGGGGGTGTGGGAAGTGGGTGATACCAGCAACAGCTTCTACAACCTGATCGATGCCAACTTCAAGGGCGGCACCCAGCCCCCCTTGAGCTGGAGCCAGGGGGGCACCATTTATCCCTCCACCGATCTGGCGGCCGGTGACAAGGCCAGAGCTCTGGTGTTCGACGCCAATGGCGTGCGCCCCGATCTGCAGACCGAGTTGACCATCACCACCACGGAACAAGGCCAGAAGAACAACTGGGCCCATGCCCTGGCCAGCAAGATCAATGCGGAGCAGAGCCAGATCCGCGCCGGTCAGCAGAACGCCGACAATCAGTTCAACCCCGTCTACGGCCAGAACCCCGTCTACCTCAAGGCAGGCAGCGCACTGGAACGGGTCGAGATCCAGCTCGAACAGCTGCAACCGCCGGTGGGCAACGACATCAGCGTGAGCGGTCTGGAGAGCGAATACCTGCTCGACGACGGCAAGGTGACCCTCGACTTCACCATCACTGCCCAGGGGGATCTGACTGTCACCAATACCTTGTATGACCATGGTGGTGTGGCCAAGGGCCAGTCTGCCGCCGACATCAAGGACAGCAGCCAGAGCTTCACCATGCCGCTCACCGGGCTCAGCGCGGGTCACCACCAACTGGTGATCGAGGCCAAGCCGAAGGCGGGTGGCGAAGCCCTGCAGCAGACCCTTGACCTGATGCTCAAGGACTCGGCAGGTGGCGGTGACTACCAGTTCACCTTCCCGCAGGGACTCACCTCCTACACGGACGGCACCAAGGTGTTGCAACCCAAGAACGGCAAGGTCTATCAGTGCAAGCCCTTCCCCTACCGAGGCTGGTGCAGCCAGTGGTCGGCCAGCGCCACCCAGTATGAGCCGGGTATTGGCACCAACTGGCAGGACGCCTGGATTGCGCTGAACTGAGCCAGTTCTGAAAGTCGAGAGCGGACCTGAATGTCTGCCAGCGCCAGCCCGAATAAACCGGGTATCGGCACCAACTGGCAGGACGCCTGGATTGTGCTGAACTGAGCCAGTTCTGAAAGTCGAGAGCGGACCTGAATGTCTGCCAGCGCCAGCCCGAATAAGCCGGGTATCGGCACCAACTGGCAGGACGCCTGGATTGCGTTGAACTGAGCCAGTTCTGAAAGTCGAGAGCGGACCTGAATGTCTGCCAGCGCCAGCCCGAATAAGCCGGGTATCGGCACCAACTGGCAGGATGCCTGGATTGCGCTGAACTGATCCGCATCGTCATAAACTAAACGGGGAGCCAATGGCTCCCCGTTTTACGTACTCTGGCAAGGCTCGTATCGGGTAGTCGATGGCGGGCTTGCCGCCCTGAAATAGGCCAGCGCCCGCCCGGATAAGCCGGGTATCGACACCAACTGGCAGGATGCCAGGATTGCGCTTAACGGATACGTACAAGCGCGGCAAATAAAAAAAAACGTCCCCCGAACGGGGACGCCTGAAAGGTCAAACCTTGCGGTTTGCGGACCAACGGAACCAGGACTTCACGCTTCACACACTTCACTTTTCTCAGCACACTTTTCACTCTTTCAACAGGATTACCCCTGCCACTTTCCCCCTTCCACTATCACGTCGTTGGGGTCGGTATCGGCGCTCAACTTGTCACGCACATACTGGTCGTAGAGCTTGAGCAGGTACTTCTCTTCACCCAGCTTGGCGAGGCGGTCGTTGACCCAGTCACGCAGCTCGATATTGCCCTTCTTCACCGCTGGCGCGATTGGGTCTTCCGCCCCCAGCTTCTCGGGCAGCACCCGGTAGCCCGGATTCTCCTTGGCCCAGCTGAACAGCACCAGATTGTCCTGGGCGTAGGCATCACCACGGCCCTGAGCCAGCGCCTGCAGGGATTCGGTATTCTTCTCGAACTTGAGCACCTTCCAATCTGGATGATTGCGGGTCAGCCAGATGTCGGCCGTGGTGCCAGTAGTGACAATCAGGGTCTTGTCCGCCAGATCGCCTAACCCCTTGGCCGGGCTCCCTTCCGGCACCAGCACCTGTACCGCCACTCGCAGGTTCGGGTTGGTGAAATCCACCACCTCGCGCCGCTCCGGCGTCACCGTCATGTTGGCGAGAATGAGATCCACCTTGTCGCTCTGCAGGAAGGGGATGCGGCTGGCGGGCTCCACCGCCACGAACTCGACCTTGTTCTCGTCTCCCAACAGGTCCTTGGCGAAACGGCGACCGAGATCGGTATCGAAGCCCACGTAGTTCCCCTTCTCATCCACGTAGCCGAAGGGGGGCTTGTCGGTGAAGACGCCGACGATGAGCTTGTCGCGCGCCTTGATCTTGTCGAGGGAACCGTCCGCCGCCTGGGCAGCGCCGCTGGCGATCCCCAATCCCAATAAGGCACTGAACAGAACCGAGGTGATTTTTTTCATGCTGACTCCTTTCGTTTGATGACATCTGTATAAGAAAACTTGGCGAGGAACTGGCGCGCACGCTGGCTCCTGGGGTTGTCGAAAAAGACGCGGGGGGCGGCCTGCTCCAGAATATGGCCGCCATCCATGAAGACGATGCGATCCGCCACCGCCCGGGCGAACGCCATCTCGTGGGTCACGATAAGCAGTGTCATGCCGCTGCCGGCGAGATCCCGCAACACTTCCAGCACCTCTTGCACCATTTCGGGATCGAGGGCGGCGGTCACCTCGTCAAACAGCATCACCTGGGGGTTCATGCACAGAGCCCGCACTATGGCGATGCGTTGCTGCTGGCCGCCGGAGAGCTCGCGCGGATAGGCGTGGCGCTTCTCCCACAGACCGATGCGGGTCAACAGCTGCTCCGCCTGCAGCAGGGCCTCCTGCCGCTCCCGTTTTTGCACCTGAAGGGGGCCTAGCAGCACGTTCTCCAGCACAGTCAGGTTGGGGAAGAGGTGATAGCTCTGGAACACCATGCCGATCCGCTGGCGTACCCGTTGCCAGTCGGTGGCACCATCCAGCAGCACGCCATCAAAGCGGATCTCGCCCCCCTGAATGGGCTCGAGCCCGTTGAGAGTGCGCAGCAGGGTGCTCTTGCCGCAGCCGCTCGGCCCCAGGATGACGATCACTTCCCCGGAGTTCACCGTGAGGCTGACCTCATCCAGTACCCGGTTTTGGCCGAATTGTTTGCTGACAGCATTGAGCTCAAGCAGAGGTGTCATACCGCATTACCCCATTGTTGCTCCAGCCGGCGCGAGGCGAGCGAGAGCGGATAGCAGACCAGGAAAAAGAACAGGAACAGCAGACCGTAAATAAGCAGCGAACCATAGGTGCGCTCGATGATCTGCTGGCCCACCTTGATCACCTCCACCACCCCGATCAGCACCGCCAGCGAGCTGGTCTTGATGATGCGGGTGTAGATGTTGATGGTCGGCGGCGTCAACCGCTGCAACGCCTGCGGCAGCAACACATGGCGATAGAGCTGCCAGGTCGAGAGCCCGAGCGCCAACCCGGCCTCCTGCTGACCACGGGCGAGGGACTTGAGGCCACCGCGCACCACCTCCCCCACCTCGCTGGCGCCCCAGAGGGCGAGTACCAGCACAGCGCACCAGAAGGCCGGAATATCGAGGCCGAAAAAGATCGGCAACCCGAAGAAAAAGAGATAGAGCCACACCAGCACCGGCACCACCCGAAACAGTTCGAGATAGAGGCGCAGCAGCCCTCGAACCAACCGACCGCCCTGTTGTGCCAGCACGCCGTAAGCGACACCGCCGAGAGTGGCAAACAGGATGGCCAGCAGCGAGATGGCGAGTGTCTGACCCGCGCCCACCGCCAGCAGAGGCAGCGCTTGTGTTAGCTGCTCAGTGACCGAACTGACCATGTTGCAGCCTCCTTTCAACTACCCGCAGGGCCAGTGATAACGGCAAGAAGATCAGCACGCACATCAGGGTCAGCACAGCCAGCATCTCGTAGGTCTTGTAGTAGAGGGCTATGTAGTTCTTGGTGGTGTAGAGCAACTCGGGCACCGCCACTGCCGAAGCCACCGTGGTCTCTTTCAGCAGGAAGATGAAGTTGGCAAACAGCGCTGGCAGGCTGGCAAGCCAGGCCTGGGGCAGTTGCACGTGGCGCAGCAGTTGCCAACGGGAGAGGCCAATGGCCCGGCCCGCTTCCAGCTGGCTGGTGGGCACGGCCTGGATACCTGCTCTCAGCGCCTCGGTCATATAGCCGCCACCGAGGAAGGTCATGGCGATCACCGCAGTGGCAAAACCTGACAGCGATAGCCCCAGCGCCGGCAGCCCGAAGTAGAGAAAGAACAGCTGGATCAGCAGCGGTGTGTTGCGGGCCAGCTCCACATAGCCGCGGATGAACGCGGCGAGCAGTGGCTTTTGCAGGCTCAGCAGGGCCACGTTGAGCAGGGCCACCCCCAGCGACGTAAAGATCACCATGGCGCCCAGTTGCAGTGTGACCCAGACCGCCTTGCCTAACGCGGGCAGGGTGCCGAGGATAAAAGACCAGTCGAACGTCATGCCGGTATCCTCCCGTCACGGCGTAGTCGCTGGGGCAACACAGTGATTGCATCCGGGTACTTGATCCCCGCCCCCGTATTGAGCACGACTACCTGCTCACCCCCCTTGATCCAGCCACTCTCTCGCAGTTGGCGGGCGGCGGCGAAAGCCGCAGCCCCTTCCGGGCAGACAAAGCTCCCCTCCAGGGACGCAAGTTGGCGGATCTCTGCCTTAATCGCCCTGTCATCCACAGCGATGGCACAACCATTGGTACGATAGAGCGCATCGAGCACCAGAAAATCTCCCAGCGCCTTGGGCACATTGATGCCGAAGGCCAGGGTCTGGGAATCCGGCCAGAAGCTCGACTCGCTGGCCCCTTGCTGCCAGGCCTGCACTATGGGTGCGCAACCACTGGCCTGCACCGCCACCAGCCGGGGCAGGTCCCCTTTGACCCAGCCCAATTCCTGCAGCTCACGGAGCGCCTTGTAGATGCCGATGAGGCCAACCCCGCCGCCTGTGGGGTAGATGATTACATCTGGCAACTTCCACCCCAGCTGTTCGGCGATCTCCAGCCCCATTGTCTTCTTGCCCTCGATCCGATAGGGCTCCTTCAGGGTAGAGGCGTCAAACAGGGATTGATCCACCACAGCCTGAGCGACTTGGCGGCCCGCATCGCTGATGAGGCCATCCACCAGATAAAGGCGCGCACCCGCCAGGGATGTCTCCAAGCGGGTAATGGCCGGGGCTTCCTGTGGCATGACTATGGTGCTGCGCAGGCCGGCACGGGCACCATAAAGAGCCCATGCGGCTCCCGCATTGCCGTTGGTGGGCATGGCAAAATGGGTGACACCGAGTTCACGAGCACGGGAAATGCCGACCGCGGCGCCACGGGCCTTGAAGGATCCGGTAGGGATGATGCTCTCATCCTTCATCCAGAGATCCGGAATGCCGACCTGCTTGCCCAGCGCGCGCAAGGGCAACAAGGGTGTCAGTCCTTCCCCCAGTGTCACCACCTGGGCGGGGTCACGCACCGGCAGCAGCTCGTGATAACGCCACAGGGTGGCAGGACGACCTAGCAGAGCGGCCGGATGCCAAACCTTCTTCAGGGCCTCGAGATCGTAGCTGGCCAGCAGGGGTGCCCCCACTTGGCTCAGTTGCTGGGGCTGATCGGCATCATGGATATCGCCGGTCTTGCTGCAACGCAGATGTGATAGGTAGCTGTACGGCATGCTTTATCCTGAATATGTCGGCTGTTGTCAGTCACTTGTTCCATCCTGTAACCAAAGTGCGTGATAACAAACGAAGTAAAGCGGCAAACCTAAGCGAAAAAATTCATATGAGGCCCTTGGTGACCGCCATGTGTGTCACTGTCCTGCGCGCCCTTGCCGCCAACAAAACGGGGAGCCACTGGCTCCCCGTTTCACATCGTCTGGCAAGGTTCAGATCTGGTAGTCGATGACAGGCTCACCGCCCATGGCGCGGGCCTGAATGTCTGCCAGCGCCAGCTCCGGATTGCAGAGCTGGATAAACTGCCAGGCGAAGTTGTGCTGGAACTGCCCCTGCTTGAGGCCGATCCAGGCGGTGTGTGGCGCAAAAAGACGGCTGCCGTCGAGCTGCACCAGCCCCCTGTCGCGCTGGGTATCGAATGCCATGTCCGCCAATATGCCGACCCCCATCTCCAGCTCGACATAGGTCTTGATGACGTCCGAATCCTGGGCGGTCAGCAGTATCTGCGGCGTGATCCCCGCCTCGGCAAATGCCTCATCTACCCGCGCCCGTCCGGTCAAGCCGGCCTGATAGGTGATGATGGGCCAGTGTGCCAACGCCGCCAGGGTCAGCTCCCGCTCGGCGGTGAGGGGGTGCTGCTCGGGCACCACTATGTTGTGGTGCCAGCGGTAGTAGGGAAACGCCACCACCCCTTCGCTCTTGTCGAGCCGCTCGCTGCTGATGCCGATATCCACCTCGCCGGTCTGTACCAGCCGCACTATCTCCTCAGGGCTGCCCTGACGCAGCTCCAGTTGCACCAGCGGAAACTGTTCGCGAAACGCCTTCACCACCCGCGGCAAGGCGTAACGGGCCTGGGTGTGAGTGGTTGCCACCAGCAGCCTGCCGGACTCGCGGTTGGCAAAGGTGCTGGCCAGTTTGCGGATATTGTTGGCGTCATTGAGGATGCGCTCGGCGATCACCAGCAACTCCTTGCCTGGCTCCGTCATACCGAGCAGCCGCTTGCCATAACGGATGAACAGCTCTATTCCCAGCTCCTCCTCCAGCTCGCGAATATGGCGGCTGACCCCGGACTGGGAGGTAAACAGGGCATTGGCCACCTCGGTCAGGTTGTAATCCCGCCGCGCCGCCTCCCGTATAATGCGTAACTGCTGAAAATTCACGCCATCGCCTCCTGCGCTGACTGGCCGGTCGGGTTGGTCCCGCCGCCGTTCTTTGTTATTGCCAGCCCGACCCTGTGCCGGACTGCAAGCCTGATACGGTTATCGCGATAAGAGGGTCACGCCCTGATCCTGTCGGTTGGCAAGGGTGGCGGCGAGTCGCTCTCGCCTGGATGCAAACCCTGGCCATCAAATCTGGTAGTCCGGATAAAGCTGGGCCTGCCTGGCCACCAGCCGCACCCCCTGCCCCGGGGCAAATGCCCTGGCCGCCTCTTTGCTCAATTCGGCCTCGAAGTGTGCACCGTTTGTATCCCCAATGCCACGCAACTCCACCCGGATACGGGGCCCCATGGGCAGCAGTCGGGTGATGGTGGCGCGGATCCCCCCGCTTGCATCCGCAGGCACTATCTCCAGCTCGTGGGGACGCACATAGGCGATCGCAGCGCTGCCCTCCGCCAGATGGGAGCTGATGGGCCCCCCCAGCCACTGTTCGCCAATGCCGAGCCCCTGACCTGCCACCCGACCGCGAAACAGGTTCACGCTGCCGAGAAAGCTGTGCACAAAGGCACTGGCGGGCTGGTCATAGACCTCGGCCGGTGTGCCTATCTGCTCGACCCGGCCGGCGTTCATCAGCACCACCCGATCCGCTACCTCCAGCGCCTCCTCCTGATCGTGGGTCACGAACAGGCTGGTAACATGCAGCTCGTCATGCAGTTCGCGCAACCAGCGGCGCAGCTCCTTGCGTACCTGGGCATCGAGGGCACCGAAGGGCTCATCCAGCAGCAGCACCTTGGGTTGCACCGCCAGGGCGCGGGCCAGGGCGACCCGCTGGCGCTGACCGCCGGAGAGCTGGGTCGGGTGGCGATCGGCCACATGGCTGAGCTGCACCAGATCCAGCAGCTCCTTGACCCGGGCGCGGATGACAGCCTCGGTGGGACGCTCCGACCTCGGCTTGACCCGCAGGCCAAATGCCACGTTCTCGAACACCGTCATGTGGCGAAACAGGGCGTAGTGCTGGAACACGAAACCCACGTTGCGCTCACGCACATCAAGGTCGGTTGCATGCTCACCGCGGATGATGACGTGGCCAGCGTCGGCCTGCTCCAGCCCGGCTATGATGCGCAGCAAGGTGGTTTTGCCACAGCCGGAGGGGCCCAGCAGCGCCACCAGCTCGCCATCGTGAAAGTCGAGGTTGATGTCGGCCAGCGCCGCGTACTGGTTGAAATGCTTGTTGAGCCCTTGAACCTGAATGCTCATAGATGCCTCTTTTCAATAATCGTTATATCGAGATCAATGGGGTATGGGGCCCGGCAGGTCGCGCAGCCGGGCCTCTCTCGCAATATCAGTGGGGCTTGTCAGGCTGCCCACGTAGCCGGGCCAGCAGGGTTTCTCCCAGCAGGGTGAAGATCCCGAACAGGGCCAGCAGGCTTGCCACCGCGAAGGCGGCGCCGGTCTGGTACTCGTTGTAGAGGATCTCGATATGCAGCGGCAGGGTATTGGTCTGGCCGCGAATATGACCGGATACCACCGACACAGCCCCAAACTCCCCCACAGCCCGGGCGGTACAGAGCAGCAGGCCATACATCAGGCTCCAGCGGATGCCGGGCAGGGTCACTCGCCAGAACATCTGCAGGCCGCTCGCCCCCAGCATGATGGCCGCCTCCTCCTCTTCCGGGCCACGGGCCTCCATCTGGGGCAGCAGCTCGCGCACCACGAAGGGCACGGTAATGAAGGTGGTGGCCAGAATGATGCCCGGGGTGGCGAAGATGACCTTGATGTCGTGCTCGCTCAGCCAGTCGCCAAACCAGCCGCGACTGCCGAACAGCAGCACCAGCATGAGCCCGGCGATCACCGGCGAGACAGAGAACGGCAGGTCGATGAGGGTGATGAGCAGCTGCCGACCGGGGAAGCGGAAGCGGGCGATGGCCCAGGCCGCCGCCAGCCCGAACAGCAGGTTGAGGGGCACGGCGCAAAGCGTGACCAGGGCGGTCAAGCCCAGGGCGCTCAGGGCATCCGGCTCGCTGATGGCGTGCCAGAAGAAGGCGAGCCCCGGGCTCAGCGCCTGAATGAAGACGGTGGCCAGCGGCAACAGCAGCAGAGCGGCAAACCAGCCCAGTCCAAGGGCAATGAGCAGCCATTTGACCCAGACGGGCTCACGCGTGACGGAAGGGTGGTGGGCCAGCGTGGCTGGCGCCACACCCTGGACCAGATCCAGTGTCGAGTTGGATGCGCTCATACGCGAGTCCCTCCTATGCGTGCCCAGCTCCAGGCCTGCAACTTGTTGATGAGCAATAACAAAATGAATGAGACCAGCAGCATGACCACGGCGATGGCAGAAGCGCCTGCATAGTCGTACTCCTCCAGATGGCTCATGATCATCAGGGGGGCAATTTCGGAAACCATGGGCAGGTTGCCGGCGATAAAGATGACGGAGCCGTACTCCCCCACGCCACGGGCAAACGCCAGGGCAAAACCTGTGAGCAGTGCCGGGATCAGGGTCGGCCACAGCACCCGCAAAAAGGTTTGCCAGCGGTCAGCCCCCAGGCTGGCGGCGGCCTCTTCCTGTTCCGTCTCTGCCTCCCGCAGCACTGGCTGCAGGGTGCGTACCACGAAAGGCAACCCGATGAAGGTGAGGGCAATCACCACGCCGATGGGGTTGTAGGCAAGCTCTATGCCCAGTGGGGCGACCCACTGCCCAATCCAGCCGTTGGGGGCAAAGATGGCGCACAGGGCAATGCCGGAGACGGCGGTGGGCATGGCGAACGGCAGATCGATCAGCGCATCCACCAGCCGACGACCGGGGAAGCTGTAACGCACCAGCACCCAGGCGAGGATCAGGCCGAACAGGCTGTTCAGCAGCGCCGCGATGAAAGCGGCACCGAAACTCAGGCGAAAGGAGGCGAGCACCCGGGGTGAGCCGATCACCTGCCAGAATTCCCCCGCAGTAAGATTGTTCACCGCGAACAACACCAGCGCCGAGAGCGGCAGCAGTACCAGGATACCGAGATAGAGCAGGCTGAAGCCGAGGGTCGGACCAAAGCCTGGCAAGACGGAGTAAGAACCAAATCGCATAACGCTTCCGTTTGTTATGAAAAACATTCGATACAGCGATTCTGCGCACGCCTGTTTGAGACAACAAACACTAATAACGCCTTTGCTAAGCACTTTTTTATCTAACCAGGGCGGCACTGGTTTTTAGCGCCATAAAATGAAAAAAAGGTCTTTTATATAAATAAAAGACCTAAAAAATGGAGCGTCGTGCAATGTACCAAGCAATCAAAATCAGGCTGTTGTCATGTCGGGTGCTCTCTCTCCTTCTCTGCAAATTGAACGGGTATTGGCAACCCTTTCACCGAAAACTGAGGGCCGCGCGTCGCTCCCACACAGCAGGTGCAGGCTCGACAACCATCTCGGCCCGGCGATAGAGGGTGCCGAGCAGGTTGAGCCCCAGGCTCCACTCCCCATGACCGGACTGGGCATTGATATGGCCCACCTCACCGGCATCGAACAGCGGCACCTGCCACTGGCGACTCCAGTATTCGGCTCGATCGAAACTGAGCCAGGGATCGTTACGACTGGCGATCAGCTGGGCCGATACCTTGAGCGAACCGGCCAGCGCCTCATCCACTATGCCGAAATGGGCAGGATCGGCTGGCGCCACGATAAACAGCGAGGCCACCTTGTCGGGCTGCTGACGCGCCGCCGTGATAGCCGCCAGGGCGCCGAAGGAGTGGGCCACCAGATGGGCCCGGCCGCGCCGGCTGCGCAGCTTGCTCGCCAACTTGGCGCTCCAGACCGTCAGGTCCGGCTTGTCCCACGGCAGGCCAACCATGCGCTGCCAGTGGGGGAAATATTGATGCCAGCGGCTCTGCCAATGATCCGGCCCACTGTTGTGCAGACCGGGAACCAGGAGGATCTTGTTCATCTTGGTGCTCCTATCAGCTGGCACAGGGGCCAGTGCGGGGTGAACATGCCACAAGGAAGCAGGGGGCCTTAGCCACCCGGCTGGTAAATCTGGTCAAACAGCCCGCCTTGGGCGAAGTGTTTCTGCTGGGCCTTGTCCCAGTCCCCTTCCAGATCCTTGACGGTAAACAGGGTCAGTTGCGGGAACTGGGCTGCCGTCTCCTTCTGGATCGCCGGATTGCTGGGACGGTAGTGATACTTGGCGATGATGCGCTGCCCCTCGTCCGAGTAGAGATACTCAAGGTACCCCTTGGCGACAGCCTCGGTGCCATGCTTCCTGGCCACCTTGTCGACCACGGCCACCGGAGGCTCCGCCAGGATGGAGACAGACGGCACCACAAGTTCAAATTTTTCGCTGTTGCCTGGCTGATTGAGCACCAGCAGGGCTTCGTTTTCCCACGCCAGCAAGACATCGCCGAGACCCCGCTCGATAAAGCTGGTGGTGGCACCACGGGCCCCTGAATCCAGCACCTTGACGTTCTTGTAGAGATCGCCGACGAACTGTCTGGCCCCCTCCTCACTGCCGCTTTTCTTCAGGGCATAGCCCCAGGCCGCCAGGTAGTTCCAGCGCGCCCCGCCGGAGGTCTTGGGGTTGGGGGTGACGATGGCTACATCCTTGCGCACCAGATCGCCCCAATCCTTGATCTGCTTGGGATTGTCCTTGCGTACCAGGAAGACGATGGTGGAGGTGTAGGGGGACGCGTTGTTGGCAAGGCGACTCTGCCAGTCGGCGGCGATAAGCCCCTCCTTGGCGACGGCATCGACGTCATAGGCCAGTGCCAGCGACACCAGATCCGCCTCCAGCCCATCCACCACGGCCCGCGCCTGCTTGCCGGAACCACCGTGAGACTGGCTCACCACCACATCGTCACCCGTCTTCGCTTTCCACTCTTTGGCAAAGGCGGCGTTGTACTCCTGAAACAGCTCGCGGGTCGGATCGTAGGAGACGTTGAGCAGACGGATCTCGGCGGCATTGGCCTGACCGAGGGCCAACAGGGAGAGCAGGGTCAGGGCTGTCATTCGTAGTTTCATGGTGATACTCCATATCCTTGGGTTGAATGCAGCATGCCGCGGGCTTGTTATGCCGAGAACCAAGAAATAACGCTTTGCTTATCTCTTTTGCTCATATCAATCCGCCGCACGGCCCCATTCGCACACTCTGTGAGCCATGCCTCTCTGCCCCGGTACAGCCTGTGCCATCATGGGTTCAAGGCAATCACACAGCGAAAAGGAAGTCGTTATGTGGATCAATGCAGACCCCGTCAATGGCGCCCTAGTGTCGCTGGCCATCGGCCTCATCATAGGGCTGGAGCGTGGCTGGCAGGTGCGCCAGCTGGGGGACAACCAGCGCATCGCCGGGATGCGAACCTATGGCCTCATCGGCCTGCTCGGCGGCGTCTGCGCCCTGCTGTTGCCGACCCTGGGCCCCTGGCTGCCGCTGCTCGGTCTGCTGGCTGTGGTCATGGGCTGCGGCCTCTCGGTCTGGCTGGCCCAGCGCTGGCAGGGGGAGTTCGGCCTCACCAGCTCGGTGGCCATGCTGCTCACTTATCTGCTGGGGCTGATGTCGGTGCTGCTGAGCCCGAGCGAAGCGGTGGCCTGCGCCGTGCTGGCTGCCCTCTTGATGGGGCTCAAGGGCAAGATCCAGCAAGGGATGCTGTTTCTGAGCGAGACCGAATTCCACGCCACACTGCGCTTTCTGCTTATCTCCCTGGTGCTGCTGCCGGTGCTGCCCAACGAGGAGATAGGGCCCCTCAATGCCTTCAACCCCTTCAAGATCTGGCTGATGGTAGTGGTGATCGCCGGCATCTCGTTTTGTGGCCACTTCGCGGTGCGTCTGCTCGGCACCCGCGCCGGGCTGGTGCTCACCAGCATGCTGGCGGGGCTCGCCTCCTCTACCGCTCTCACCTTGCAGTTTGCCCGCCTCAACAAGGAGCAGGGCGGGCTGGAACGGCTGCTGGCCACCGGCATACTGCTGGCGGGGGCCACCATGTGGGTGCGGCTGCTGGTGCTGGTATTGCTGATCCACAAGGAGCTGGCGATGCGCCTCGCCGCTCCCCTGCTGCTGCTGGCAGTCATTGTCTACGGCTTTGCATTCTGGTTCTGGCGCCAGCGGGAAGCGCTGACCGACGGGCCCGTGCAGCCCCGAACCAGCAATCCGCTTGATCTCGCCACCGCCATCAAGTTCGGCCTGCTGCTGGCGCTGATAGGTTTCATGGCAACACTGTTGCAAAGCCGGGTGGGTGACTCGGGTGTCTATCTGCTGGCACTGGTGTCCGGGATCACGGACGTGGACGCCATTACCCTGTCGCTCTCCCAGCTCTCCCACAAGGAGCTGGGGCTGGAGGTCGCGGCCCGGGGCATACTGCTGGCAGGGCTGGTCAACTCGCTGGTGAAAGGCGTGTTGGCACTGGGTATTGGCGGGCGCCGGCTGGGACTAATGGTGCTGCTGCCCTATCTGGTTTCTGCCCTGCTGATCCTGCCGCTCATCTGGCCAAGCGCCTGATCTTGCAGCAAGTGACAGCCTGACGCTGCAAGACGGGTGGCGTATACTGGCTCCTCTTGGCACATGAGGAGAGACGAGCATGGCAAGCGACTGGGACAAGATACTGGCGGGCGGCGCCCTGGATAGCCAGAGCGAGGAGATAGCGGATGACAGGATCCGGGGTCAGGCGCTGCTGGCACAACTCAATGCGTCATCCGCCGGGGATCACCCCCTGCGCCAGCGCCTGTGCGGCGAGCTGTTCGGCCACTGTCCCGCTTCCAGCTGGATAAGCACGCCTTTCACCTGTGAATTTGGCCGCAATATCCACATAGGCGAGCAGACCTTCTTCAACTTCAACGTCACCATTCTCGACGTGGGTGAAGTGCATATCGGCAACCATGTGCTGCTGGCCCCCAACGTGCAGATCTACACGGCCACCCACAGCATGGATTACCTGGAGCGCCGCAACTGGACCGCTTACAACAAGCCGGTACACATAGGCGATGACTGCTGGATTGGCGGCGGCGCCATCATCTGCCCCGGTGTCACCATAGGGGCGCGTTCCATCATAGGGGCTGGCGCCGTTGTGACTCGCGACATCCCCGCCGACTCGGTGGCCGTGGGCAACCCCGCCAGGGTGATCCGCAGTCTGAGCCCTGACGCCCCACGTGGCTGGGAGCTGGCTCTGTGATCTGGCTCGCCCTGTTTCCCCTGCTCTGGACCGCCTGGCTTGGCCTTGTTGACGCCAACTGGTGGCCGCTAGCCATCCTCACCACCATGAGCCTGCTGACGGTATTGGCCTATGCCCACGACAAGCGGCAGGCCATTCGCGGCGGCTGGCGCATCCCCGAATCTCGCCTCCATCTGCTGGAGCTGTGCGGTGGCTGGCCCGGGGCACTGGTCGCCCGTCACTGGCTGCGCCACAAGACCCAGAAGGGCAGCTACCGGCTGGTGTTCTGGTTTATCGTGCTGCTGCACCTCACCCTGTGGGGACTCTGGCTCGGACGCCCCCTCTGGCAGGGTGTCTGAGGGGATAAGACCCGCTACCACCACAAACATGGCAGGTATCAAGTTCCGGGCAACGGATGGCATAAGCCCGGGTATCACAGGGCTCATGCTCACCACCAGAGCGGGCATTGCGGCCCCTCACCGGGTATGAGACAACAGGACCATTTCTCGCATATTTATCGACAAGGAGTCACTCATGACAATGTGGACAGGCATAGTCCTGATCGTCTTTATCAGCATGCTGTTCGGCTATCTCACCAAACGTGCCCGCTACCAGCTGGGAGATGCCCGCATCACTGACCGCCTCGGCAAGCAGGATGTGACCATCAACAAGTTGCAGGAGCGTATTGCCAACCTGGAAGCCATCGTCATCGAAGAGGAGAAGCGTCGCCCCTTCAAGGACCTCTGATCCGGCGACCTCGGCGGCAACCCGGCCAGCCTGGCGCTGCAAGGGTTTGCCGCTTCTCCCGCAATCCTTCCCCTCCCCCGTATAGCCCCAAAAACTAAATTCACAGCAGGATCAGCACCCTGTCTTGGATTGCTGCATTTTTCGCCAAACTGGCTCAATCCCTGCTATGTCATTGTCATCAGCCGTACCGGAGAGTGACATCATGATCAGCACCCTGCTTCCCATCGCTTCGATAGCCCTCAAGCTGGGCAGCTATCTGCTGAGCAGCAACGCCAAAGCCCAGCCCGAACCTGAGCCGGTACAGGAAGAACGCCTGCCCCCCACAGTCCAGAGCCTGTTCCAGCGGCTGGGGGTCAAGGATGCCGACAGCGAGCAGAACCGCCCCGCCATCAACCAGTTTATGAGCGAGCTGATGCAGACCCTGGGGCAGGATAACAATGGCCAATCCCTGACCGAGGCCATAGACACAGCCCGCAACCAGCTCGCCAACGGCACCCAAAGCACCCGCTTGGATGCCCTGCAAAGCAGACTCGATACCCTCAAAGGTACACTGGGCAGCAGCGATCTGAACCTGGATCAACTGCTAAGCGCCTTCAAGCAGACCCTGCCCAATGGCAAGGGCGAAGGGGTAGGCAAGCTGCTCAATGCCAGTGCCTGATTGAAAATAAATACATAAAAACGGCAACCTCGGGGGTTGCCGCTTTTATTGAGACCAGACGGGATAATCTATTGCTGTGGCAGCGACTGTGGTGGACTCAGCATCGCCTCCGCTATCTCTACCTGCCCACGCGCTTGCAAGCTGTCTGCCGCGCCCTGACGATCCGCCTCCGCCTTGTTTTGACTCAGTTTGAACTTGCCGACCAGCCCGGTTATCTCGATTTCGATGCCGACCACGGCCTGCACCATGGCCTCAATATATTCCCTCGGCGCATCTGCCATCGTCCAGGGGGCGGGCTCGGCGGCCTCATGTCGCCGCGTCAGGTTCGCCAGCAGACGGCGCACGAAGCGAGCATCATCGTGGATACGAATTCGGCCGTGGGCATGTACCACGCTGTAGTTCCAGGTCGGCACCTGCTGGTGATGCACCTGCTTGCTCGGATACCAGTTGGGTGAGATGTAGGCATCTGCAGCCTTGAAGATCACCAACACCTCGTCGCCATTGCTGGCCTCCTGCCAGAGCGGGTTATTGCGGGCGACATGGGCGCGCAATACGCCCTGCTCCCCACTCCCGGCATCCAGTTCGAACGGCAGATGGTTCGCATCCAGCCCCCGCTCACCGTGGGTGATCAGGGCCCCCAGCGGGTGGGCCAGGATCAGTTGATGCAGCGACGCGAGGTCGGGCGTTTCGAAATGGGATGGCAGATACATGCTGGCTCCTTTATCCGGGATGGTGTGTCCGTACGCAATGCCTCGAGATCATGCCCCGCCTAGCAAGCGCCGTCATCTCGAATCTGCCTGCCAACATCCAGCGAGAACCTTGACCGTCTACGGCTGGCAACGACCATCAAGCGCCAAACACCAGCACTTCACTGCACACCAGGTTTAACGCCGTATGCAGGTGAAATGACGAGTGAGGACATGGATCCCCTCATGTCGTCGTCACCCACTCAGGCTGGAACTCCTTTGGCGAGATAACCAATGTGATAGACGTCGGCCCCTGGCGGTATCGCCGGCGGCAACGACGGCAGGAGATCCACCTCCAGCCATTGCCAACGGGAAACATCCCATCCGCTCAGCATGGCCCCGCTGTGCAACTCGGCCAGGCTGCAATGCGGCGCAATACGGGTGCGCCACAAGATGGCCACCCTCGCCTGGTCAAGCGCCTCCATCTGCGGGGCTGACAGCAGATGCCAGGTCTCGATATGGGGCCAGCCAAACTGCCTTGTGAGCGCCGCGAAGCCCTCGCTGACCAAGAAACTGTGCATCGCCTCGACGCTTTGCCACACATAGAAGGGGGCATAGCGATTCTCCCGGCATGGCAGCGCGGCCTCGTCATGGCGGCCATAGAGATAGGCCTTGAACAGCAAGCTAGGGAAGCCGTCGAGTTTGGCGCCATTGCTGGCGATACGCTCTTCGATAAGCCCCATGTCGTAATCCGCCGGCAGGGTGAATCTGTAATGCATGGCGATCATAAGATCACCCCCTGCTGAAACATCAGACCCCGTCCGAAACTCCACTCCTCGCTGCCGTTCAGCTGAATGACCACCATGAGGTTGTCGGGGTGAATGTCCATGTCTGCGTGCAGACGCTCGGCAAGCCGCAGATAGAGTCGCTGCTTGACCTCAGTACTGCGCGGCTTCCCCGCCAGGATCTGGAAGAGGATGAAGTCTCCATCCCGCTGGCCGGTCTGATAATGGGGATGATAAACAAGCGCCTTGGCTGGCAAGGCCTCCAGGATCTGGAATTTGTCCTCCCGCGGTACATCAAACACCTCCACCAGGGTCTCATGATAGAGGTCGGAGAGCTGTTGCAGGCGCGCGTCACTCATCCCCTCGCGCAGAGTGATACGGGTCAGCGGCATGGGTGTGGCTCCTCACGGCTGGGCAGGTAGCTCACGGCGGTGACCGCCGCAGGCAATCCGGCGTAGAAAGCGAGATGGGTGAACAACTCCTCCAGCTGCTCCCGTGTCAGGCCGTTATGCTGGGCAAACGCTATGTGCCACGGCAGCTGCTGCACCCGGCCCAGCGACGCCAGTATGGCCAGGGTGATCAGGCTGCGTTCGCGCGCCGACAATGCGGGCCGCTGCCAGATATCGCCAAACAGCGTCTCTTCCGCCAGCTGGGACAGTCTCGGCGCTGCCCGCGCCAGGTCGTCACGATCAAGAACAGGATGGGTCATGGCAATCTCCTTGGTTGGTGAAGCCACTCTCTATCACTGCTACAATTTTAAAAATCAAAACGTTCAAGACGAACAATCCCGATTATCAGGACTATCATGCAACCCCTTCCCCTGAACCTGGATCTCGATGCTCTGCGCAGCTATGTCCTTGGGCTGGACTGTGGCAGCTTTGCGCTGGCGGCGCAGCGGCTGTGCCGTTCCACCTCGGCGGTCAGCGCCCAGTTGAAAAAACTCGAACAGCAATGCGGTACCGAACTGGTTATGAAGAGGGGCCGCCACCTGGTCCCGACGGCCAGTGGCGAACGACTGCTGGGATATGCCAAACGGCTGCTTGAGCTCAATGACGAAGCCGTGCTTGCCCTGAAAGGGGAACTGCTGCAAGGGGAGATCAGGCTGGGAGTTCAGGAAGACTTTGGTGAATCCCTACTGCCCGCCGTGCTGGGCCCCCTCTGTCGTCAGCACCCCGCGCTTCGCATGACGACGCGCATCGATCGCAATGCGCAGCTGATGAAAGGGATCAGGGAGGGAGCCCTCGACATGGCCCTGGCCTGGCAGCACCCGGAAGAGAGGATGGACGCCCATCTCATCGACTTGGTGTCACTCCAGTGGATTGCTCACCCGAACTGGGATCCGGCCCCCCTGCTGGCACGCGGAGAGCCCTTGCCCCTGGTGCTCTTCGATGCCCCCTGCCTGATGCGTTCACGGGCCCTCAAGGCTCTGGACGATGCAGGTATCCCGTGGCGCATCGCCTTCACCAGCCAGAGCCTGGGCGGGATCTGGGCGGCCTTGCAGGCAGGGCTAGGGATCACAGTGCGCTCTGCCATCGGCATGCCGGCGTCTCTCTCCCCGTTGGCCGATGTGCTGCCGTCGCCGGGCTCGCTGGGGGTCGTACTGCTGAGAGCAGGCAATGGATCCGGCGAGGCCGAACGCCAGTTGCAAAGCCTGCTCACCCAGGCGGTGCAGCGGGCCCATGCAACGCACCAGAGCTGAGGATACAGTCTCTTTTTCCTGGCATCTGGGCAGGCAATCTCCCTCCCCTTCATCATCAGGCAAACAAAAAACGGCAACCTCGGGTTGCCGTTTTGCTTTCTACTTTGGATGACAAGCCGATTGGCTTAACCCGCCCGTTTTGCCAGCCACTGTTCGGCAGCGGTGAGCGCCGCATCCACCAGCTCGCGGGCGACGCCGCCTTTGGCGACCCGCTTGGCCAGGGTCGCTTCCAGCTCCAGGTTGGGATAGACATCCTCGCCGATGACGGGGCTGAAGCGCTGGAACTCGGGCAGCGAGAGATCTTCCAGCGGCTTCTTCACCTCAAGCGCATAGACCACTGTCTCGCCGACGATATGGTGCGCCTCACGGAAGGGTATCCCTTTGGCCACCAGATAGTCCGCCAGCTCGGTGGCATTGGCATAGCCGCCCTGGGCCGCCGCCTTGGTACGCTCGACGTTCACCTTCAAGTCGATCAGCACCAGCGCAGCCATGTCGAGGCAGTCGTGCCAGGTGTCGAGGGCATCGAACAGCCCTTCCTTGTCTTCCTGCATGTCCTTGTTGTAGGCCAGCGGCAGCGCCTTCAGGCTCATCAACATGCCCATCTGGGCGCCGACCACCCGCCCTGTCTTGCCACGAATGAGCTCAAGCGCATCCGGGTTCTTCTTCTGCGGCATCAGGGAGGAACCCGAGGTAACTGCATCGGAGAGCTCGACAAAGCCCGCCTCGCCGGTGTTGTAGAAGATGAGGTCTTCGGCAAAGCGCGACAGGTGGGTCATGGAGAGGGACGCCACGTGCATCAGCTCCACCACGTGATCCCTGTCCGATACCGAATCCAGGCTGTTGCGGGTCGCACCGCTAAAGCCCATGTCCAGCGCCAGCGCTTCACGGTCGATGGCATAGGCGGTACCCGCCAGGGCGCCGCAGCCGAGCGGGCTGGTATCGAGCCGCTTCAGGGCATCTTGCAGACGGGAATAGTCCCGCTCCAGCATCTCCACATAGGCCAGCGCCCAGTGGGCGAAGGTGACGGGCTGGGCGCGCTGCAAATGGGTGTAGCCCGGCAGCACGGCAGCCTGATTGGCACGGGCAGAGGCGACCAGCCCGGCTTGCAGGGCACTGATGGAACCGAGCAGCAGCTCCCCTTGCGCCTTGCACCAGAGTTTCAGGTCGGTGGCGACCTGATCGTTGCGTGAGCGGCCGGTGTGCAGCTTCTTGCCAAGATCGCCGACGGCGGCGATGAGCTGACTTTCGACCCAGGAGTGAATGTCTTCGGCATCGGAATTGAGGATCTGGTGGGGATCCTGCTGCACCGAGGCGAGCAGCACTTCCATCGCCTGTTGCAGCTTTCCTTGCTCGTCGGCGGTCAATACGCCCACTTTCACCAGCGCCTTGGCCCAGGCCATGGAGCCCTGGATATCCTGCTCCGCCAGCCGGTAATCGAACCGCAGCGAATCGTTGAACTGCTTGAACCTGCTATCGGCTCCCTGACTGAAGCGTCCACCCCAAAGTGCCATACTGCTCTCCTTGAATGCGTTGTCGGCGGCGTCTTGCGCCGTCGAGCTTGAAATCGTGCCCTGTTTTTCTGCGAGCCTGTTATCTCACAGAAGCGGCCGAGGCGCTGCCGCTCTGCTCACACCCCGCCATATGGGAGGGCTGATAAAAGAGGGGGCCATGCCCCCTCACCAGTATCAACGGATTGGCGTCAGCTTAGCCGTGGGTATAGTCACCGCCGATCGCCTGATGCTGCTCCTTCATGGCGCGGATCCGGCTGGCCAGGGTGTAGAGACGGATAAAGCCTTCCGCATGGCTCTGGTCGTACACCTCGTCGGCGCCGAAGGTGGCGAAGTCTTCGGAGTAGAGGCTGTTCGGCGACTTCTTCTGCACCGCAGTGACCTGACCCTTGTACATCTTCAGAATGACTTCACCGTCGAGATCCTCGGCGATGGCATTGGCTGAGGCGACAATGGCCTTGCACAGCGGAGTGAACCAGCGACCGTCATAGACCAGGTGAGAGAACTCGGCCCCCAGCTTTTCCCGCCAGGCGCGGGTCGGTCTGTCCAGTACCAGCTCTTCCACCGCGCGCAGTGCCGCCACCATGACGGTACCACCCGGGGTCTCGTAGCAGCCACGGGACTTCATGCCTACCATGCGGTTCTCGGTGATGTCGATCCGGCCCACGCCGTGCTTGCCGGCACGCTCGTTCAGGGTGGTCAGGATCTGGTGCGGGCTCAGCGGCTGGTCGTCCACGGCAACCACTTCGCCTTTGGCGACGGTCAGCTTGACGTATTCCGGCTCGTTCGGTGCCTGCTCGGCAGAGACGGTCCACTGCCAGACCGCTTCGGACGGCTCGTTCCAGGTGCTCTCCAGCTCGCCACCCTCGGTGGAGATGTGCCAGGCGTTGGCATCACGGCTGTAGATCTTCTTCAGAGTCGCCTTGCAGGGAATGTCGCGGGCTTCCAGATAGGCCAGCAGATCTTCCCGGGAGCGCATGTCCCACAACCGCCACGGGGCGATCACTTTCAACTGGGGTGCCAGGGCAGCCACGGCTCCTTCGAAACGCACCTGATCGTTGCCCTTGCCGGTACAGCCGTGGGAGATGGCATCGGCGCCTTCCGCCAGGGCCGCTTCCACCATCGCCTTGGCAATGATGGGACGAGCCATCGAGGTGCCCAGCAGGTAGGTGCCTTCATAGACGGCGCCGGTTTTCAGGGTCGGATAGACGTACTCTTTGACGAACTCTTCCCGCAGATCCTTGACGATGCATTTGACCGCACCGGACGCGATGGCCTTCTGCTCGATCCCTTCCAGATCGTCACGCTCCTGACCCACGTCGGCGACGAAGGCGATGATTTCGGCATCGTAGTGCTCTTTGAGCCAGGGAATGATGGCCGAGGTATCCAGTCCGCCCGAGTAAGCCAGTACGATCTTGTTGATTCCGCTCATTTTACTTCTCTCCATGATGATTCGATAAGGTGTTGTAATTCAGGGTCGGTGGCCGCGTTGCTTATTACGCTACTTGTTGCCAAGCAGGGTCAGCAGCACGGCGTTCTGGATATGCATCCGGTTCTCTGCCTCATCCATGATGAGGGAAGCAGGCCCTTCCATGACGTCGGAAGTGATCTCCAGCTCCCGGTGCGCCGGCTGGCAATGCAGCACGTGCTGGATGCCGGTGCGCTCAAGCAGAGCCTGGTTGATCTGATAAGGCATGAAGATATCTTTTACCTGCTCCATTGGTGTGTTGTCACCCATGGAGACCCAGGTATCGGTATAAACCACATCAAACCCTTCAATGTCGCCCACGTCATCGCTGATGTGAATGGTGGCGCCGGAATCGGCCGCCAGCGCCTGGGCCTGCAGGAAGATCTGGGTATCCGGACCATAGCCTTTCGGGCAGATCAGGGTCACGTCTGTACCCAGGGTCGCCCCCAGCAGCAGCAGAGAGTGGCTGACGTTGTTGCCATCGCCGAGGTAGGCAAGCTTCACCTTCGACAGATCGTCGTAATGCTCGGCAATGGTCATAAAGTCGGCCAGCCCCTGACAGGGGTGGTAAAGATTACACAGGCTGTTGACCACGGGCACAGAGCCGTAGGCTTGCAGGTCAACCAGGGTCTGGTGATCGAATACCCGCGCCACTATGGCGTCACACCAGCGGGACAGGTTGGCGGCGAAATCCTTCACCGATTCCCGCTTGCCCAGGGCACCGTTCTGTTGATCCAGATAGACGCTATGGCCGCCCAGTTTGGCGATGCCGATGTCGAAGGTCACCCGGGTGCGTAAAGAGGGCTTCTCGAACAGGGTAACCACGCTCTTGCCCGCCAGCGCCTGGCTGTACTTTTTCGGGTCGGCCTTGACCGCTTTCCCCAGCGCTATCAGCGCCTCGATTTGAGCCTTGCTCAGATCGCTATCTTTCAGAAGATGTTGCATCGGAGGTTCCTTTTTCCAGCCAGGGTTAGAGGGTGACTTGGGTGCCGACGGCACCGCCAGCCAGCAGCTTGAGCAGTTGATCCGGGTAACGCCAGCTGGCGACACAGACCGGCTTGCCGAGGGTCTCGGCGGCGTGCAAGGCGGCTTTCACCTTGACCGCCATGCCATCGCTGATCACGCCCTTCTCCATCAGATCCAGTGCGGTTGCCTTGTTCAGCTGCGGCACCAGCTTGCCCTTGCCATCCAGGATGCCGCTCACGTCCGACAGCATCACCAGGTCGGCACCGAGCGCCTCGGCGATGGCAGTGGCCGCCTGATCCGCGTTGACGTTCATCAGCTGGCCGTCGGCCGTGATGCCGATAGAGCTCACCACGGGCAGGAAGCCCTGCCCCAGGATACCGGTCACTAGCGCCGGGTTGCCCGGCTGGCAATCACCGACCGCACCGAGATCCGGATCGAGCTGGGTCACCTGGCACAGACCGCCATCGGCGAGGCAGAGCCCCACGGCCGGAATGCCGGTGGCGATGGCCTTGGCCATCATCTGCTTGTTGGCCGTCCCGGCCAGCGCACCCGCAATGAAGGGGATCTGTTCGAACGGGGTGACCCGCAAGCCGTTCTTCTTGGTGGAGCTCAGGCCCAATCCCTTGAGCAGGTCATCCACCAGACAGCCGCCACCGTGCACCAGCACCAGGGGTCTGTGTTGCTCATCCAGAAACGTTTTGAGGGTGGCGAACAGGGCGGTCAGCGCCTCGTCGTTCTCGATCAGGGCGCCACCCAACTTGATAACCAGTGTCTGCTTGTCCATATCTCTCAATCCTTTCTTAAATCAGGCCGGTGGCCGGGTCAAAACCGAATTTAATATTTATGCATTGCATTGCCTGGGAGGCAGCGCCCTTGAGCAAGTTGTCGATGGCAGAGACCACCACCAGCATATTGCCCTGCTGCTGCCAGGCGATATCGCAGTAGGGAGTGCTTGCCACGCCACGGATGGAGGGCATCTGGCCGGTGAGGCGCACCAGGGGTTTTCCTTCGTAGGCCTTGAGGAATGCCTTATCCACCTGGGTCGGCGTCACGCCATCCGCCAGCTGCACATAAATGGTGGCCAGGATGCCGCGCACATAGTTGCCAAGGTGGGGCTGGAACAGCACCTCCTTGCCCAGGTGGTGGCTGATCTCCGGCTGATGCCTGTGGTTGAAGGTGCCGTAAGGACTCAGGCTCACTTCGCAAAAACTGGTATTGATGGCTGCCTTGCGACCGGCCCCGGAGACGCCGGATACCGCATTGATGATGGGCTGCCATCCCTCGGCAATCAGACCGGCCTGTTGCAGCGGTTTGAGAGCGCACAGAGAAGCAGTCGGGTAGCAACCTGGCACAGCAATCAGCTGGGCGGCGGCAATGGCATCGCTGTTCCATTCCGCCAGACCGTAGGCGGCCTGCTCCAGCAACTGCTCGTTCTCGTGGGTGAAGCCGTAGAAGGAGGAGTAGAATTGCTGGTCCTTGACCCGGAAGGCGCCGGAGAGATCGAACACCGGCAGCCCCTTGGCCAGGAACTTGGGTGCGAGCTCGGCACTCACCTCATGGGCGGTCGCCAGCAACACCAGGTCGGCCTGGGTCAGGATCCGGGTCATGCCATCTTCATCCAGCGGCAGCAGCGGCTGATCCAGCGCGCCGACCCACTGGGGGTGCAGAGAAGAGAAACGCTTGTGGGCATCCTGGCTGCCGGCGGAAACATAGAGACCAAACAGCTTGAGTTGAGGATGGTTCTGGACCAGTGCGGCCAGTTCGGCTCCCGCGTAGCCACTGGCACCGACGATAACGGTGTTAAGCATTTTTGAGTATTCCAAGTCAGATTTCGAAATTCACAGCATGGCGCTGCAGACAGTGCAAGGGGTGAGGAACCGCCCCTTCAATGCAACGAGTGCGGAGGGGCAATTCAGGCGGGGTTGTGTCGTCGGTTATAGATCAGGTGACAGAACATTAACTTTCCCTTACAACTAGAAGCCTTGTTGATGAGCCACGAATTCAGGCAAACTAACAGAATATTCATGCACTCACTTTGCATTTGTATTTTCTAACAGAAACGTTCCGGGGACGCAAGGAGCAGCTGATGGCCAATCTGGATTTTTTTGCACTTTATAAGAATATTATTGCGATTCCCTCTATTAGCAGCACAGATCCGCACTGGGATCAGAGCAACGAGGCGGTGATCCGGCTGCTGGCCGACTGGTTCGGCCAACTCGGCTTTCAGTGTGAAGTGACGGCGCTGCCGGAGCTGCCCGGCAAGTTCAATCTGGTGGCCACCATAGGCCAGGGAGAAGGCGGCCTGCTGCTGGCGGGCCACACTGACACAGTGCCGTTCGACGAAGGGGGCTGGAGCAAGGATCCCTTCAAGGTGACCGAAGAGGGCAACCGCCTCTATGGCCTCGGCACCATCGACATGAAGGGCTTCTTCGCCTTCATAGTGGAAGCCCTCAAAGAGATCGACCTCACCAAACTCACCAAGCCGCTGCGCATTCTGGCCACCGCCGATGAAGAGACCACAATGGCGGGGGCACGCGCCATCGCCGCCGCGGCCGAGATCAAACCCGACTATGCGGTGATCGGCGAACCGACCGGGTTGGTGCCCGTGGTGGCCCACAAGGGCCACATGTCGGAGGCGATCCGCATTACCGGCAAGAGCGGTCACAGCTCGGATCCCGCCAACGGCGTCAATGCACTGGAGATCATGCATCAGGCCATGGGGCGGGTGCTGCGCCTGCAACTGCGTCTGGAAGAGACCTATGCCGACTACCGGTTCGCGGTGCCGCAACCCACGCTGAATCTGGGATACATACATGGGGGAGACAGCCCGAACCGCATCTGCGGCTGCTGCGAGCTGCACATCGACATGCGTCCCACCCCGCAAGTGGGGCCGGACGAGCTGATGGGCATGCTCAAAGAGGCGCTCGCGCCCATAGAGGTTCACCAGCCGGGCTGCCTGCACCTGCAGCACCTGCACGAGCCCATTCCCGCCTATGCCTGCGCGGACGACTCAGTGCTGGTGCACGAGGCGGAGCAGGCAAGCGGGCACAAGGCGGAATCGGTGAATTACTGCACCGAAGCGCCCTTTATCCAGCAGTTGGGATGCCAGACAATTGTGATGGGCCCTGGTCACATAGCCCAGGCCCACCAGCCGGACGAATACCTGGATCTGTCGTTCGTCAAACCCACCACGGCAGTGCTGCAACACCTGATCCGCCGCTTCTGCCTGTAAGCCATAGGGTATGTAAGTAAGTTACTGACAGTCTGCCCGGGACAGGTGAAGGAAATACATGTTCTGAATCGGCCTGTTATTTGACCTTGCGCAGACAATCTGGGTAGATTGTCACCCTAAGATGACGGAGCATATGTTGTAATCACACAACAATAAGTGAGGCTGTCTCTCACCTCGGATGGAGAGAGACACCAACCAGATAAGGATGTGGAATGAACGAAAAGTACGCCGCTCTACGCGCCAACGTAGGCATGCTGGGTCAACTGCTGGGCAAGTCCATCAAGGATCATCAGGGACAAGCCTTCCTCGACAAGATCGAAACCATTCGCCAGCTGGCCAAGTCCTCCCGCAAAGGCAATGAGGCAGACCGGGAACGTCTGCTCGAAACCCTGCGCACCCTGAGCGATGACGAGCTGTTGCCGGTGGCCCGCGCCTTCAGCCAGTTCCTCAACCTGGCCAACGTGGCCGAACAGTTCCACACCATCTCCCGCCGCTGCGAAGAGCAGGTCTGCACGCCGGATCCGCTGGAGCAGATGTTCGCCAAACTCAAGGCATCCAACCTGTCGCAGGAGGCCATCATCCAGGCCGTGCGCGAGCTGGATATCGATCTGGTGCTGACCGCTCACCCGACCGAGGTGACCCGTCGAACCCTGATCCACAAACACGTCCAGCTCAACGACTGCCTGGAAGCGCTGGAACTCTCCGATCTGCTGCCCCGCGAGCGGGACAAGATCCTCAATCGCATCGAACAGCTGGTCAATCAGGCCTGGCACACCAA
>Ga0115550_1000227_pt1 | contig 50265 bp, 43 predicted proteins | sample COGITO_mtgs_1005_FD_87177 | JGI IMG/M metagenome (GOLD analysis project Ga0115550, IMG submission 87177) | Pelagic marine microbial communities from North Sea - COGITO_mtgs_100511 | ecosystem: Environmental > Aquatic > Marine > Epipelagic | place: Germany:Helgoland, sampling site Kabeltonne...
ATCACTTTTAATTTTGGCCAACATTACTTCATCACTTGCATCAAAATCGTCATGCTGAGTAGAAACTACAATAGCATCAATTCGTTGAGGAACATTATCATCCGAGTATTCAATAGTAACCTGTGATTTTGCATCTGGGCGTAAATAGGTAATATCCTTATTTTCTCTTCTTAAAAGTGCCAATTCAATTAACAATCGATGAGATAATTCTAGCGCCAAAGGCATGTAGTTTTCAGTTTCATCAGTTGCATAACCAAACATCATTCCTTGATCTCCAGCACCCTGTTCTTCTTTATTCGTTTTATCAACTCCCTGGTTAATGTCAGGAGATTGCTCATGTATAGCAGAGAAAACGCCACAAGAACTTCCATCAAACATATACTCACTTTTGGTATATCCAATTTTGTTGATGACATCACGTGCAATTTTTTGAACGTCTAAGTATGTTTTTGATTTTACTTCTCCAGCTAAAACAACTTGTCCTGTAGTAACTAGTGTTTCACAAGCAACTTTTGAATCTGGGTCAAAAGCTAAAAAATTATCAATTAATGCATCAGAAATTTGATCTGAAACCTTATCTGGATGACCTTCAGATACAGACTCTGAAGTAAATAAATAGGACATATATTATATCTTTTAAATTGTTAAAGAGATAAATTTAGTCTGATTGGTCGCCAAAAGTAGTAGTGAATTACTGCTTTAGCATTTTTATTTATTCTGGTGTTTTAGAATAAAGAGGTTGCAATCAGTTCAAATTTTTCCTCCAATTATGATGCAAATTTACACTTAAAATTGAAAACTCTCACTTTTAAATAAATTTATTTATCATTAAAATGATTAAAAGATGAATCGCTTTTATAGATAATTAAATGAAAGAGCCTAAAAAATATGAAATACCTAAAAAATTAAAAAACAGTAGATAATGTTTGGATACTAAATTTTTCTGTTGCAATATTTGTATTCACAAAGTTCAATAACTTATTGAAATGTTATCAAGAAAGGTGGAGGGATTAGACCCTTTGAAACCTTAGCAACCCTTTAGAAATAAAGAAGGTGCTAAATTCTACTCAATTATTTAATAATTGGATAGATAACAAAACAGATTTTTCCAATTCTGGAAACTTCTATTTTCTTCATAACATTTTTCTAGTATGACATCAACCAAAATTGATGGATTTGACTTTTGGTTTAATTTATTAACTCAAAAAAATAGAAAAATGAGTACGCAAAAATTTTCAACAAATGCATTACATGCAGGGCATGATGTAACGCAAACAGCAGGGACAAGAGCTGTCCCAATTTATCAAACAACATCGTATGTATTTAATGATTCTGACCATGCAGCGAATCTTTTTTCGTTAAAGGAATTAGGATTTATTTACACTAGATTAAACAATCCTACAAACCAAATCCTACAAGAACGTTTGGCGACCCTTGAAGGTGGAATTGGTGCTGTGGTTTTTGCTTCCGGAACTGCTGCGATTTCTACGGGGTTATTAACCTTATTAAAAGCGGGTGATCATATTGTTGCATCAAGTAGTTTGTATGGAGGAACCTACAATTTATTAAGTGTAACATTACCAAGATTTGGAATTACAACAACGTTTGTTGATGCATCAAACCCAGATAGTTTTGCTGAAGCTACACAAGAAAATACAAGAGCATTCTTTGTTGAGTCTTTAGGGAATCCAAAATTAGATGTTTTAGATTTAGAAGCGATTTCAGTACATGCAAAATCAGCTAGAGTTCCTTTTATTGTAGACAATACGGTGGCAACTCCTGCATTGTTAAATCCAATAAAACATGGGGCAAATATTGTTATTCATTCATTGACAAAATATATTGGAGGACAAGGGAATTCTCTCGGAGGAGCCATCGTTGATGCTGGAACATTTGATTGGTCTAGTGGGAAATTTCCAGAATTTACAGAACCTTCAGCCGGATATCACGGATTGGTTTATCATGAAGCTTTAGGAGCAGCATCCTATACTTTTAAACTCATATTAGAAGGATTGAGAGATTTTGGTGGAGCTTTGAGTCCAACAAATGCTTTTCAAATCATTCAAGGTTTAGAGACCTTAGAAATTAGAATTCAGAAACATTCTGAAAATGCATTTACATTAGCAAAATGGCTACAAGAACAAGAAGAAGTTGCTTGGGTTAATTACCCAGGATTAGCGTCTAGTAATTATAAAAAACTAGCAGATAAGTATTTGCCAAAAGGACAAAGTGGAATTGTAACTTTTGGAGCAAAAGGAGGTTTTGAAGCTGCAAAAGCGATTGCGGATAATGCAAAAATATTTTCACTATTAGCTAATATTGGTGATACAAAATCATTAATTATTCATCCAGCAAGTACAACACATCAACAACTCTCTGAAAGTGAACAATCAGATGCAGGTGTTACAAACGACTTAATAAGATTGTCTGTTGGCTTAGAGAATATAGATGATTTAAAAGAAGATTTGAAAGAGGCTTTTTCTAAAATTCCAAAAGAAGTTTTAGTTTAAATTTGAATTCAGCACTTTTATATACAAGAATAGTAGACTATACAACTCAGAACGGTTTTCAACTTTCTAACATTCAATTGAGTTATCAATTATTTGGACAAAAGTTGGGAACTGCTCCTGTTGTTATGGTCAATCATGCACTAACCGGAAATAGTTCAGTAACTGGCAATGGAGGTTGGTGGCAAGATTTAATAGGAAATAAAAAACCAATAGACACCAATAGATATACTATAATTGCATTCAATATTCCAGGTAATGGATATGATGATGTATTGATAGATAATTATCAAGATTTTGTTGCCAAAGATATTGCGAACTTATTCCTGTTAGCACTCAATCAAATAGGAATTACAAAATTATTTGCCATTATTGGAGGTTCTTTAGGAGGCGGAATTGCTTGGGAAATGGTAGCTTTAAAAAAAGACATTACTCAACATCTAATTCCAATAGCTTCAGATTGGAAATCTACAGATTGGTTAATTGCTAATTGTTTAATTCAGCAGCAATTTTTATTAAATTCTAGCAAGCCAATTCATGACGCAAGAATGCATGCTATGATGTGTTATCGATCTCCTGAATCTTATAAAGCTAAATTTAACAGATCAATTAATGAAGACTTAAAATTTTTTAATGTAGAAAGTTGGTTATTTCATCATGGAAAAAAATTACAAGAAAGATTTCAGTTGTCTGCTTATAAAATGATGAATCATTTATTACGAACTATAGAAGCTACAAGTAACGAAGACTGGAGTTTTGAATTAAATAAAATTGAAGCTAAAATTCATATACTTGCAGTAGATTCTGATTTGTTTTTTACAGCAAAAGAGAATCAAGAAACCTATCAAGAATTATCTAAACTAAATTCTAAAGTAACTTATCATGAAATTATTTCTATTCACGGGCATGATGCTTTTTTAATAGAATTTGATCAATTAGAAAAAATTATAAAACCAATATTTTTACAGTAAAATTGTATGATTTATGAGTAAAATTTATCAAGAAATACAAAAGAGAATTTTAGTTTTAGACGGAGCCATGGGAACCATGTTGCAGCAATATAAATTTACTGAAGAAGATTTTCGAGGAGAACGATTTAAAAATTATTCTTCGCCACTTCAAGGAAACAATGATTTGTTATCCATCACACAACCAGAAGCTGTCAAAGAAGTTCATCGCAAATATTTTTTGGCTGGAGCCGATATCGTAGAAACTAATACGTTTTCAGGAACAACCATCGCAATGGCAGATTATCAAATGGAATATTTGGTCTACGAACTCAATTATCAATCCGCTAAAATAGCCAAAGAAGTAGCGCAAGAAATAACTACTAAAGAACCTCATAAACCTAGATTTGTAGCAGGTTCAATTGGCCCTACAAACAGAACAGCAAGTATGTCGCCAGACGTAAACGATCCAGGCTACAGAGCTGTGACTTTTGATGAATTGCGTATTGCGTATAAAAAACAAGTAGAAGCTTTGTTAGATGGCGGTGTGGATCTATTATTGGTAGAAACAGTTTTTGATACCTTAAATGCAAAAGCAGCGTTATTTGCTATTGAAGAAGTAAAAGATGAAAGAAAAATTGACATACCTATTATGGTTTCTGGAACAATCACCGATGCATCAGGAAGAACCTTGTCTGGACAAACAGCAGAAGCATTTTTGATTTCTGTTTCTCACATACCTTTACTAAGTGTAGGTTTCAATTGTGCTTTAGGAGCCAATTTATTACAACCACACCTGGAATCAATTGCATCAAAAACTGATTTTGCTATTTCCGCTCATCCAAATGCAGGATTGCCTAATGCTTTTGGAGAATACGATGAAACACCAGAAGAAATGGCAGCTCAAATTGAAGAATATCTGAAAAAGAATTTAATCAATATTATTGGAGGTTGTTGTGGAACAACACCAGATCATATTACTGCAATAGCAGAAGTAGCGAGCAAGTACAAACCTCGTGATATAGTTGTTAGTATTTAGTTATTAGTCGAGTAAAAAAGAAACATAGTTAAAATAGATCATTAATGGCCTACAAGAATTTTTTGTAAAACTTCAGATGAAGATTTCGTAAAAATATTTTTTTGTGATGAATTTTGATGTTAATCAAAAGAAGTTAGGAGATTTTAGAAATCAAATTTAAAAGTTTAGAAAAAGACTTGTCAGTCTTGACTTTTTGATTCGTTTTGTGTCAAGACAAAATGAATAAAAGAAATAAATAATGAGTAGAGAACAAAATAGATACATGCGGTTATCAGGTTTAGAACCCTTAATCATTACACCAGAAAGCAATTTTATCAATGTTGGAGAACGAACCAATGTTGCAGGTTCAAGAAAGTTTTTACGACTCATCAAAGAAGAGAAATTTGATGAAGCACTTGAGATTGCTAGACATCAAGTAGATGGAGGTGCACAAATATTAGATGTTAATATGGACGACGGTTTGATTGACGGAAAAGAGGCCATGATTCGTTTCTTAAATTTAATCGCAGCCGAACCAGACATCTGTCGAATTCCCATCATGATCGATAGTTCAAAATGGGAAATTATTGAAGCCGGACTTCAAGTGGCTCAAGGGAAATGTGTCGTAAATTCTATTTCTTTAAAAGAAGGAGAAGAAAAATTTATTTGGGAAGCTAAACAAATCAAAAGATACGGAGCAGCTGTTATCATCATGGCTTTTGATGAAGTTGGTCAAGCAGATAATTATCAACGAAGAATAGAAATCGCCGAACGTTCTTATAGTGTGTTGGTTGATAAAGTTGGTTTTCCAGCAGAAGACATCATATTCGATTTAAATATATTTCCTGTTGCAACAGGAATGGACGAACATAAAAGAAATGCTATCGATTTTATCGAAGCAACACGTTGGGTTCGAGAAAATTTACCGCATGCAAGTGTTAGCGGAGGAGTGAGCAACGTTTCGTTCTCTTTTAGAGGAAATGACGGAGTTCGAGAAGCAATGCATTCGGTGTTTTTATACTATGCCATTCAAGCAGGAATGAATATTGGAATTGTCAACCCTGCTTTATTAGAAGTCTATGATAACATTCCAAAAGATTTGTTAGAAAGAGTAGAAGATGTCATTCTAGACAGAAGAGATGATGCTACAGAACGATTGTTAGATTTTGCTGAAACCGTCAAAGGTTCTAAAGTTGAAAAAGGAGTCGATTTAACTTGGAGAGAAGGAACAATTCAAGAACGAATAACACACGGATTAGTCAAGGGAATTGATGCGTTTATTGTAGAGGATGCAGAAGAAGCTAGGCTTGGTGTTGAAAAACCTTTGCATGTGATTGAAGGTCATTTGATGACTGGAATGAACGTAGTGGGAGATTTATTCGGAAGTGGAAAAATGTTTTTACCTCAAGTGGTAAAGTCAGCACGAGTGATGAAAAAAGCAGTAGCCTATTTGAATCCATTTATCGAAGCTGAAAAAGGAGAAAAACAACAAGCTATTGGAAAAATATTGATGGCAACAGTCAAAGGAGACGTACATGATATTGGAAAGAATATTGTGTCTGTTGTCTTAGGTTGTAATAATTATCAAATCATCGATTTAGGTGTAATGGTTCCACCAGAAAAGATCATTGAAACGGCTAAAAAAGAAAATGTTGATGCTATTGGTTTAAGTGGATTGATTACTCCTTCTTTAGATGAAATGGTCTATCTCGCCAAAGAAATGGAGCGTCAGAATTTTGAAGTTCCCTTGTTAATTGGAGGGGCAACAACATCTAAAGCACACACTGCTGTTAAGATTGATACTCAATATAAAAACGCCGTTGTACATGTGAATGATGCATCAAGAGCAGTTACTGTCGTTGGAGATTTATTAAATGAGAATACGAACAAAGCATATACAGACAAACTCAAACAAGACTATTCAGAATTTCGTAAAAAGTTTTTAAAGCGAGGAAAAACCAAAGACTATATTTCTATAAAAGAAGCTAGAGATCGTAAATTTAAAATCGATTGGGAAACTAGTCATATTTTTAAACCAAACGAGCTTGGAGTTCAAACTTTAGAGCAATTAAGTTTAAAGGAATTAGTTCCGTATATAGATTGGAGTCCATTTTTTAGAAGTTGGGATTTACATGGAAGATATCCAGACATTCTTACTGATAAAATCGTTGGAGAACAAGCCAGTAGTTTGTTTAATGATGCACAAGAAATGCTGAAAGAAATTATCACTAAGCAAGCGTTAAAACCCAAAGCAATTTTTGGATTGTTTGAAGCAAATTCAATAAATGACGATGATATTTCTATATCAAAAAAAGGAAAAGAAGTCGGTATTTTCAGAACCTTGCGTCAACAATTAAAGAAAAGAGAAGGAAAATCAAGCTTTGCTTTGGCAGATTTTATTGCGCCTAATGAATCAGGAAAGCAAGATTATATGGGAGCTTTTTGCACCGCTATTTTTGGGGCTGATGAATTGGCAGCCAAGTACAAGGAAAAAGACGACGATTACAATGCTATTATGGCGCAAGCTTTGGCGGATCGTTTTGCAGAAGCTTTTGCAGAATATTTGCATCATAGGGTAAGAACTCAACATTGGGGGTATGCTGTATCAGAAAATTTGACCAATGAAGATTTCATCAAAGAAAATTATAAAGGGATTCGCCCTGCACCAGGATATCCAGCTTGTCCAGATCATTTAGAAAAAGAAACCATTTGGAGATTACTAAATGTTGAAGAACAAATTGGAGTAACGCTCACAGAAAGCCTAGCAATGTGGCCTGCGGCAGCAGTTTCAGGATATTATTTTGCAAATGAAGAAGCAAGCTATTTTGGACTTGGAAAAATTACAGATGATCAAGTAAGAGATTTTGCTCATAGAAAAGGAATTACACTAGATAAAGCAAGAAAATGGTTACATCCAGCCATTGCCGACTAATAGAGACGCTCAAATATACTAAAAACAGATACTGAACTAAATTCAGCACAAATATGAAAGTTACTGATCACATTCAAAAATCAGATGGGAAAACATTATTTTCATTTGAAATCATTCCACCTAAAAAAGGGAAGAATATTCAAGAATTATACAATAACATCGATCCGTTGATGGAGTTTAATCCACCGTTTATAGATGTCACAACTTCAAGAGAAGAATATGTCTATATCGAAAAGAGTGGATTATTAGATCGAAAAATCACAAGAATGCGCCCAGGAACATTGGGAATTTGTGCCGCAATCAAACATAAATATGATGTAGATACTGTACCTCATGTATTGTGTGGAGGTTTTACAAAAGAAGAAACAGAATACTTATTAGTGGATTGTCATTACTTAGGAATCAATAATGTGATGGCTTTACGTGGTGATGCCATGAGTCATCAAAACTATTTTGAAGCTGCAAAAGGAGGACATCAATATGCCCAAGATCTAGTTGAACAAATCGCAGATTTGAATCAAGGGAAATATTTACATGATGTTATGGAAGCTGATGATTGTGCAGATTTTTGTATTGGAGTAGCAGGATATCCAGAAAAACATTTGGAGGCACCTTCTTTACAGACCGATTTAAAAAGATTGAAAGACAAAGTAGATACCGGAGCAGATTATGTGGTAACTCAAATGTTTTTTGATAATCAGAAGTATTTTAATTTTGTAAAAGCAGCTAGAGAGATAGGTATTGATGTGCCAATTATCCCAGGAATCAAACCGATAGCTATTTCAAAACATTTGCAATTATTGCCGCAAGTATTCAAAATAGATCTTCCAGAACCTTTAATTAATGCAGTTCAAGATTGTTCAACAAATCAGCAAGTAAGGCAAGTTGGTGTAGAGTGGTGTGTGCAACAAAGTAAAGAGTTAATAGATTTTGGTGTGCCAGTTTTACACTATTACTCAATGGGTAAATCAACCAATATAGAACATATAGCGAAGCAAATTTTTTAATTGTAAGGATAAACTTCTTTGATAGACCAATAGCAAAAAGTAATTTTCATCATATATCTGTCGCGAAATATTTAGTTACTTTTGTAGCATTAAAATTTGAATTAATTATATAAAATATAAAATCATGGCATTAGAAATAACAGATGCAAACTTTGACGAAGTAGTATTAAAATCAGACAAGCCAGTATTGGTTGACTTTTGGGCAGCATGGTGTGGGCCTTGTAGAATGGTTGGACCAATCATTGATGAAATTCATGGAGAATACGATGGAAAAGCTGTAGTTGGAAAAGTAGATGTTGATGCTAATCAGGAATTTGCTGCTAAATACGGAGTTAGAAATATTCCTACGGTATTATTATTTAAAAACGGTGAAGTCATAGACAAACAAGTTGGAGTTGCTCCAAAAAATGTGTATACAGGAAAAATTGATGCTGCTTTATAGTAGAATTTTTCTAATCTATAAAGATTAACAAAATTGATAGACAAAAGGTTTGGCGAATGCCAAGCCTTTTTCTATTTTCGAACATTATGATGGATCTTTCACAAGTAAAAAGTTCAGAAATTAAAAACTTAGAACTCTTGGCTCGCCAAGTAGTAGAGGGTTTTATTACAGGAATGCATAAAAGTCCTTTTCATGGATTTTCTGTAGAATTTTCTGAGCATAAATTATACAATAAAGGTGAAAGCACACGTCATATTGATTGGAAACTTTTTGCCAAAACCGAAAAACTCTACACAAAAAAGTACGAAGAAGAAACCAATTTACGCTGTCATATTATTATTGATAATTCAGCTTCTATGCATTATCCGGTTTTAAAAACACAAAGTTTAGATCAATTAAATAAAATAGGTTTTTCTGCAGTTGCAGCAGCTTCTTTAATGGAAATCTTAAAACGTCAAAGAGATGCTGTTGGGTTGAGTATTTATTCAGACACCTATGAATACTACGCTCCAGAAAAAGGGAGTGATAGGCATCGAAAGATGATTTTACATCAGTTAGAAAAGCTTTTGACTAGTAATTCTAAAGCTAGTACCGAAACCTATCAATATCTACATGAGATTGCCGAAAAAATCCACAGACGTTCTTTGATTTTTTTATTTACGGACATGATGCAGTCAAATACAAATCAAGTAGCACTTTTTGAAGCCTTGAGACACCTAAAACATAACAAACATGAAGTTGTTTTGTTTCATACCTACGATGGAAAGACCGAATTTAATTTTGATTTTGATAATTCACCTAAAAAATTTGTAGATGTAGAAACAGGAGAAGAGGTGAATTTATTTAGTGAGAATATTCAAGAACAATATACAGAGTTAATTGATTTTTATTTTATAGAATTGAAAAACAAATGCTTGCAGTATAAGATTGACTATGTGCCAGTAGATATTCAAATTGGTTTTAATCAAGTATTAACAAGCTATTTTTTAAGCAGACAAATAATGATGTAATTTTTACTGTTTCTGTTTGGAAATATAAAAAACTGACTTATATTTGCATCCGCTTAAAGCAACGGTCTGGTAGTTCAGCTGGTTAGAATACCTGCCTGTCACGCAGGGGGTCGCGGGTTCGAGTCCCGTCCAGACCGCAGAAAGCCTCTCAAATTTTGAGAGGCTTTTTTAGTTATATAAATTCTTTAAATTATTTTTTTTCAAAAACTAAAGTGATTTTATTAAAGTCTGCAGCACTATTGATTACTTTTCTGTATTCTTCATAATCCTCTGGAGCAACAATATTTTCTCTGTAATGTTCGTCTGCAGTTACGGTTAAAATATTCCCGTCAAGTTTATAATATGAATCAAATACAAAAATATCTTTCCCGTCTTTTGCATACATATTTTTAATAACGATGTCTTCTAGGTTAGAGATTCTGTAACCTTCAGGAATGGTTACTTTAATCGTTCTATAATAACTTCTATTAAATTCTGCTTCTAGAGGTAAAACACGTTTCTTTTCTTGATACATTTCCATTTGAGGACCGATTAAATCACCTATTTTAAAGAGGTATTTATTCCCTGCTTTTTCAACAAAATATTCTGAATTAATTTCAAATTTAAGTTCAAATGGTTTCAATCCAAATAAATTAGGGTCTTCGTTTATGATTTTTCTGCTTTGTATTTCTCCATTCTTATCGATGCTTTTGGCAAAACCATCATCAATAATTTCATTTTTCCTGTCAGCGGGGATTAAATTCATGAACGGTTGAATAGCCATTGCATAATATCCATTCATTTTTCTATCTAATTTGATGTTGGTTTTTGTAAAATCTTCTTTATCAAAACGAACATCTATATACATTTCATCAGTTGAATATTTTGCTTCTATCGGTTCAATATATTTTATTTCAGCAAATGCTTTTCTTTTACCATCAATATTATATCCAGTGATAAACAATCCATAGTTGTCGGTATATATAGGTGGAGGGAATCCAAATCTGGTTCCAAATTTACTTGGAGCTAAATATTTTTTGGAAGCAGGGAAATAGAATAAAAATTCATTTAAAAAATTAGTAGCTTCAAATTCTTTATCAAACTTTAATTGCAATCGATTAGTTGTTAGCACGATTTCATGTGTAACACCTAACTTTCTAAACAAGCCAACATAAAGTTTAACAATACCGGTTTGATTGGCTGTTTTACGGGTAAGTACACTTTTTAAATCCTCTAAATTTTCGCCTCCAGTTTCAGAGAAAAATATATTTTGTTTGATATATAAATCTATTTCTCTTGCTTTTGCTTCTTCATCTATATCAGCGGAAATGCCAGTTTCTTTGATTAAATTATCAAGTAGTTTATCCGTTTCTTTATCATAATCAGCATAATAAAATGAGTATAAATTATTTGCAACGGTATTGTATGAGGTTATGATTGCATTGTTTGCCAAGTTTTGATGTAATTTATAGATTATGAAACCAGTTGCTGCATTATAAGGAGCTTGTTCTTCTCGATCTACTCCTTGAACGTTTACTGCAGAAAACTGCCAATGCAATTTTTCTGATGAGCTTTTGTCTTGAGCCACTTCAGCAATTTCATTATAGCTCTTAAACTTAAAAATAAGATTGCTTGGTGCATACAAATCAAATTCTACTTTTAGTTTCTCATAACCGTTTTGAACATCAAATCTAGCGCCTTGAAATCTTGGTGTTCTTTTTTCGACATAATAGTATTCTATAAAACTTCCTTTTTCAACCCCTTCTAGAGCAAAATATTTAAAAGTTCTTCCGGTTTCTTCATTTTCAGCAGTTAAAATTTTGGATTCATCTAACTCAATAATTTCTCCATTTTTCTTAATAACACGCGCTTTGTTAACTTCTAATTTTGATCGATTAGAAAAAGGTAAATAGATTTTGTTGTATTCTTCTATTCTATCATCAGAGTTTAACCACAATACTTTATGCTCTAAATAATATTCTATAAGATCTTGACCTTCAAAATAAAACTCAGTAACCACCTTTTCTTTGAGAGCAATCATGTCTTTGTCTGAGTTTTCAATTTTATAAGTTGGGTTACTTTCCCAATCATAACTTTTATAAAATTCTTGACTCTTTGTAAGATTAGATAATGATAAAAATAAAAGAAAAACGAAAATGTTTTTAGAATTCATAAGGGTGCTATTTTTTCTTTAAAATAATAATTTCTTTGTAAGCCTTTTCGGCTTTTTCAATGATGGTATTGACTGTTTTTTGTTGTTCGACACTAAGAAGAATAAAATTTAAAATAACTTCTTGTTGACTAATTACCTTGTTTCCATCTACTTTATAAGAAAATTTAACGGTGATTAAGTCATCTTTAAAAGAGGTAGATTCTGGCATATAATCTACAATGTATCCTTCAGGAATTTCTATAATGTTGGTATAAGAATACTGCTTCTTATAATCAAATTCAATGCCATATTTTCTGTCTTTTTTTGTTTTGAAAAGAGTAACTAACTTATTTAAATGTGGATTTATAAAAATCTCTGAACCGATATTTTGTGCATATCCGTCAATTGTAAAATTGTAGTTTATAAAAAAATCTTCTTCGTAACTAAACTTGTTTATTTCTTCGAAAGATTTGATAAGAAATTTATTATTTCCTTTAGAAAACCTTTTGTTGTATAATTCCTTAATATCTGATTGTTTTCTTACATTTTCTAGATTGTAAAATAAATTATTTTTAATGTAACCTGTTAGTTTTGTTGAAGATTTACCAGTAATGTCTCTAGCAGAAATTTTGATAAAAGTACTGTCAACAATCGTATTTAAATTTGCAGGAATTATTGGAACTTCTTTTATTTTGTATTCTCCACCATAAGAAACTAAGGCTTCTTTTCCTTGAATAAACGAAGAAGGATAATCTATTTGAATATATCTTCCAGTCGCATCTAAATAATAGGTTTTTCCATTTTCTTCATAGGATAAAATCATATGATTATCTACTGCAGGAGTAGGAACTTCTTCATAAGTATATGGTATGCTTCGTGTACCTATCCAAGTTAGATTCCCTTCTAAGCCAGCAATTTCTAGCATCTTGTAAAGAATACTTGAGTTGTCTTTACAATCTCCATATTTCTTTTTGAACACATCATTGGCTTCTCTTGGAATAAAACCACCAAGGGCATATTCAAAAGCAATGTATTTAATGTTTTGCTGTGTCCAATAGTATATGGCTTTTACCTTTTCTAAATCAGATGTTTTGTCTTGCGTTAGCTCTTTAACTAAATCTACAAGTTCTTGATCATCTTCATCTTTATTGATGTTTTCTACTAAAGAATAATACCATTCATAAAGACCATCAACACCATCCAGTAATTTTTTTTCTTCTTTTTTGACTTTGTAAGAGGTAATTATAGGAATAATATGAGGTAAAATCGATTTGTAGTTTGGAGCATTTCCTTCGATATCATATTTATTAGTGTTTTTGTTAGACCACGTGTAAATATTGTTTCGCCCTTTTTTCTTCTTTTGAAAATCGATTTGCCCCTTTTCAGTATTAAATTCTTTAAACTTTAATGTAATGTCTTTGTCAGCAATAATTGTTATTTTATTATTGATAACAGGATAAAAATCACCAAAGAAAAATGCACTTAAAAATCGAGGATTTTTGATGTTGTAAGTAAGCTTAAGATTAGTTTTGCTGCCTTTCGCTAGTTTTGGATAAATAAAACTGACTTCTTTTGAGTCATCATAAAATGAATCATTTAAATCGTTCTTTTTACTAAATTCGGTTACCTTAGTTTCACTATATTTTTTACCGTCATAACTTAAAGAACTGGCCTCAATTTTTCCAAGGTCAAAAAACGAAGAATAACTTAAAGATTTTTTAGAATTATAATTTGCAGATTCATTTAAATATAAATCCTCTTCAAAAATATCTTTTGTGATGGTAAAATTACCATCATTTAGTTTTATAGTAATGACAATCTCTTGTTGTAGTCTAACAAAAACAGCATTTGGATATAATCCTTTATATTTTTCTAATTCTTGTGAATTTGAATTCCAAATCACAAAAAGAAATAGTATTACAGATAGCTTTTTCATGTAAGCAAATTAAGAAAAAAAACTTCATTTTAACACTTAATAAATTCATAATACTTTTATTAAATAGTAACATTTTTAGGAGGATTGATTTTATTTTATTGTAATCATAAAAAAGTGATGCTTAATTTATTGATTTCATATTTCTTTCAAAATGAAGAATCAATTATTTGCTATTATCAATTTAATAGTTAGATTTGCTTATTAACACACTACAATGAATTTACAACGCGTTTGGACAAGTTTCTATTTTTACTTTTATTTTTTCAATAAAAGCTGAGACTCTATGTGTATGTAATAAAAACTATATAACTAAAAGTCTCGATATCGAGGCTTTTTTTTTGATGTAAAAATGAAGAAAATCGCCATTCAAGGAATTCAAGGTTCCAACCATTATATTGTAGCTCAAAACTATTTTGGAGCTACAAGTCAGTTACAAGAGTGTTTGTCTTTTGATGCTTTGGTATCTTCTGTGGTTTCAGAAAGTTCTGATTATGGAATTATGGCGATAGAAAACACGATAGCAGGTTCTATCATACCAAATTATGCCTTAATAGATCAACATCATTTAACGATTACAGGAGAATATTATTTAAACATTCATCATCATTTAATGGCTTTAGAAAATCAGAAAACTGAAGATATTAAAGAAGTGTATTCTCATCCAATGGCATTGTTGCAATGTAAAGAGTTTTTTAAAAATCATCCAACGATTAAACTAATAGAAGATGTAGATACTGCTGAAGTTGCTAAACGAATATCTGAAAATCAACTAGAGAACATTGCTGCCATTGCACCTAAAATTGCGGCAGACCTATTTGGATTAGCAGTTTTAGAAGATGAAATACAAACGATAAAAAACAATGCAACAAGGTTTGTGATTGTTCAAAAAAAGGTCACTGAGGCTATCGAAACCAAAGTCAACAAAGCCTCTTTAAAATTTGAGTTAGATCATCAACGAGGAAGCTTAGCAGCAATGCTAAATGTAATGAGTGATTGTCAATTGAATTTAACAAAGATTCAATCCTTACCAAAAATTGAAACACCTTGGAAATACGCATTTTTTGTTGATGTTACTTTTGATGACTATCAAAACTTTGCAAAAGCAAAAGCGATCATAGAAATTATGGCTTTAGACTTTAAAATATTAGGAGAATATAAAAACGGAAGAGATGAATAGCGCAGACCGTTTACAACAGATACAAGAATACTATTTCTCAAAAAAATTAAGAGAAGTAAGAGGCTTAGCGGCTCTAGGAAAGCCCATTATTAATATGGGGATTGGAAGCCCGGATTTACAGCCACCAAAGGAAGTTATTACTGCCATTCAGGAAGCAGTTTTAGAAGAAGGAGCACATAAATATCAAGGTTATCAAGGATTGCCAGAATTTAGAAATGCGGTTGCTGATTTTTATAAGAACAACTATGGAGTTTCAGTAAGTTCAGAAAATGAAATTTTACCATTGATGGGAAGTAAAGAAGGAATTCTTCATATTTCGTTGGCCTTTTTAAACAAAGGAGATAAAGTATTAATTCCAAATCCAGGATATCCAACCTATACTTCTGTAACAAATTTGGTAGAAGCAATTCCTGTTTTTTATAATCTTAAGAACGAAAATAATTGGGAACCAGATTTTGAAGCAATAGAGCTTCAGGATTTATCAGAGGTTAAAATAATGTGGGTCAATTATCCACACATGCCAACTGGAGCGAAAGTTTCTGCAGAATTATTTGAGAAATTAATTGCATTTGGAAAGAAGCATCATATTTTAATTGTAAATGACAACCCGTATAGTTTTGTTTTGAATGAGAACCCGTTGAGTATTTTAAGTGTTGGCGGAGCAAAATCTACCGCTTTAGAATTAAATTCTTTAAGTAAATCATTCAATATGGCAGGCTGGAGAGTAGGGATGTTGCTTGGAAAGAAAGAATTTTTAGACGAAGTGCTAAAAGTAAAAACACAAATGGATTCGGGGATGTTTTACGGGATTCAAAAAGGAGCCATCGCTGCCTTAAAAATTGGTCTTGCCCAGAGCGAAGTCCAAGGGTCAGATTGGTTTCAAAAAATGGATTCTATTTATAAGCAAAGAAGAAAACTCATATGGAAAATTGCAGATACTTTAAACTGCAGTTATGATAAAACTTCGTCAGGAATGTTTGTTTGGGCAAAATTACCAGAAGGCATTTCATCCGAAAGTATGGTAGATGATTTATTATATAACAAAGATATTTTTATCGCACCAGGAACAATTTTTGGAAGTCAGGGAGAAGGATACATTCGGTTTTCATTATGTGTACCAGAAGATAAAATTAAAGAAGCATTAGATAGATTGTAAGATGAAAGTATTTATCATAGGAACAGGATTAATTGGAGGTAGTTTTGCTTTAGATATTCAACAAGAATATTCCGAAGCAATTATTTATGGAATTGATAATAATCCAGCGCATCTTAAAGAAGCAAAAGAACTAAAAGTGATTCATCATGAAGCAAATTTTGATGATCTAAAGATTGCAGACATTGTGTTCTTAACAATTCCAGTAGACAAGTCATTGTCTGTTTTGCCTTTAGTTTTAGATACAATAAATGACAATGCTTTAGTTATTGATGTTGGATCTACAAAGCAACGTATTTGTGAAGTCGTAAATGAGCATCCAAAAAGAAGGAACTTCTTAGCAGCACATCCAATAGCAGGAACAGAGTTTTCAGGACCAAAAGCAGCGTTAAAAGGACTTTATAATGAAAAGACAAATATCATTTGTGAAGTAGAAAAAACAGCGTTTAAACTACAAGAAAAAGCCCTAGATATTTTCTCTAAAATAGGAATGAGAATTCGTTATATGGATGCCGTTTCTCATGACAAACACATTGCTTACGTTTCTCATTTATCACACATAAGTTCCTTTATGTTGGGTAAAACAGTGATTGAAAAAGAAAAAAATGAACGCGATATTTTTGACATGGCTGGAAGTGGATTTGAATCTACAGTCCGTTTGGCAAAAAGTTCACCTGCAATGTGGACACCCATATTTGAGCAAAATAAAGCCAATGTTATTGAAACATTAGAAGAATATATCGGAAATTTGCAGCGTTTTAAAATACTGATGCAAGAAAATAAATTTGATGAGGTTTTTGAAGAAATGCAAAATACCAATCACATTAAAAATATATTAAACGGAATAAAATAATAGAAAAAGAGTAAAAATGATGAATACAAAAGAATTAAGAACATGGTTGGATGATTTAAAATTAGATCACCCACTAGTAGTAGCAGGGCCTTGTAGTGCAGAAACAGAAGATCAAGTTTTAAAGATCGCGCACGAATTAAAAGATTCTGATGTAAATTATTTCCGTGCAGGAATTTGGAAACCAAGAACGCGTCCTGGAAATTTTGAAGGAGTTGGAGCATTGGGTTTAAAATGGCTTCAAAAAGTCAAAGCTGAAACAGGAATGAAAACGGCAACGGAAGTTGCCAATGCAGCACATGTAAAGTTAGCTTTAGAACACGACATTGATTTGTTATGGATTGGAGCAAGATCAACAGTGAGTCCTTTTATTGTGCAAGAAATTGCTGATGCATTAGAAGGTACTGATAAAATAGTCTTAGTGAAGAATCCAGTAAATCCAGATTTAGCTTTATGGTTAGGAGGAATTGAAAGATTATATTCTGCAAACATCAAAAATTTAGGAGTTATTCATAGAGGATTTTCAACTTATGAAAAAACAAGATATCGTAACAATCCAGAATGGCAAATTGCTATTGAATTACAAAATCGTTTTCCAGATTTACCATTGATCTGTGATCCTTCACATATCACCGGAAAAAGAGACATGATTTTTGAAGTTTCCCAAACTGCCTTAGATTTAAATTTCGACGGATTAATGATTGAAACTCATTACGATCCAGACAATGCATGGAGTGATGCAGCACAGCAAGTTACTCCGTCTACTTTGATTGAAATCATGGATGATTTAAAGATCAGAAAAGAAACGGATACAGAAGCTAATTACAGAAATGCGTTGAATACTTCGCGTACTCAAATAGATGTAATAGATCATCAATTGATTGAAATGCTTGGGAAACGCATGAAAGTAGCTGACCAAATTGGAAGATTAAAGAAGGATAAAAATGTGGCTGTTTTACAATCAAGAAGATGGAATGAAATTCTAGGAAAAATGATTTTAGAAGGAGAAGAAAATAGTTTAAGTGAAGAATTTATTTTGAGAGTATTTAAAGCGATACATCAAGAATCTATCAATCATCAAGAAAAAGTGATCAATGGATAAATAAAAAAAAGCGGCTTTTAAGCCGCTTTTTTTTATTCTATTTTTACTGTTTAGGTCTTTTGAAAATATAACGAGTAATAAAGATTCCATTTCCATCACCCTTACCTGCATCACTTTCAACAGCACTAGTCACAAAAGCTAAATCCCAGCCTTCTTCTAGCATAGTGTTTATTTTAGATGTGATTACGGCGTCATTTGCAGCAATATTTTGGAAACGAATACCTCCTAAATTAAAAAAGTTTAACAATTTAGTTTCTTCAAAGTTTTTAACTCTAATATCTGAACGACTTGATTTGTTTCTTTTATCTTTTTCTGTTTTTCCATCTGTTCTTACAGATGTAAAATCTTTGTATTCACGGTCTTCATTTGTAGAAATAATTCTAGACCTTCCTAATCCGCTACTAATGATAGATTCAACACTTGTAATTACTTTAACTTCATAACTTTGAGCCTCTGCAGCATAGAAGCACACTAAAAGAGCAATTACTAAAAATACTTTTTTCATAATTTGATTATATTAAAATTTAGCATCTAAATTACATATTTTTTATGAGAATTGATTTACTTTGTTATATGACGGGAATAGTTTATAAATCTACTGGGAGTTGGTATTTTGTGAAATCTGAAAACGGTGCATTTCATCAATGTAGAATTAAAGGAAAATTTAGATTAAAAGATATTAAAAGCACCAACCCAATTGCTGTTGGAGATGTTGTAGATTTTGATTTAGAAACCAAAGGAGACGAAGAGATCGGTGTTATCAATGTGATTCACGAACGAAAAAACTTTATTGTTCGTAAATCTGTAAACCTATCGAAGCAAACCCATATTATTGCATCAAATATTGACATTGCTTTTTTGCTCGTTACTATTAATAATCCACCCACACTTACCACATTTATAGATCGATTTCTAGTTACAGCCAGAGCTTATTCAATAGATGCCGTTTTAATTTTTAATAAAATTGACACCTATGAAATAGAAGAAAGAGCAGAGATTTTATATCTAAAAGATATCTACGAAGCCATAGGGTATCTATGTCTAGAAGTTTCTTCAACTAAAAATATAAATTTAGAGGCTGTTAAAGAATTGATGAAAGGGAAAACAACAATGTTTTCTGGTCATTCTGGTGTTGGAAAAACAACCTTATTAAATGCGATTGAGCCAGGTTTAAATTTAAAAACGAAGGAAATATCAGATCAACATAAGCAAGGACAACATACCACAACTTTTGCAGAAATGTTTGATTTAAGTTTTGATGCACAAATTATTGATACACCAGGAATAAAAGGTTTTGGTGTTGTAGATATTGAAAAAGAAGAATTAGGAGATTATTTCGTAGAATTTTTTGCTTTAAAAAGTGGGTGTAAGTTTAATAATTGCATTCATGTTAATGAACCTCATTGTGCAGTAAAAGATGCTTTAGAGGAAGAGCTTATTTCTTGGTCGCGTTATAAAAGTTACTTACAAATATTAGAAGGAGAAGAAGAGCAATATAGAACTGATATCTGGGAATAACATAAAGATAATGAAAGCAGTAATTCAGCGCGTAACAAAAGCAAGTGTAACTATTAATGAAAAAACAGTAGCCTCTATTCAAAACGGAATGCTAGTTTTGTTAGGAATAGAGGATGAAGATACTCATGAAGATATAGTCTGGTTATCTAAAAAGATTGTAAACCTTAGAATTTTTAATGATGAGAATGCTGTTATGAATACCTCTCTAATCGATACAAACGGAGATGCTATTGTTGTTAGTCAATTCACGTTGCATGCATCAACCAAAAAAGGAAACCGTCCAAGTTATTTAAAAGCATCTATGCCTTCCGTAGCAATTCCACTTTACAAAAACTTTATCAATCGGTTTCAACAAGAACTAGGCAAAGAGATTCAAACTGGAGAGTTTGGTGCCGACATGAAAGTTACAATTATAAACGACGGACCTGTTACTATAATTATAGATTCAAAAAATAAAATTTAATTCGTTTTATTTTCCATGGAATATAAAATTGTTATATATTTGGCATGGAAAATAATTTTAACCAACTAATATTTATATAAAAATGAAAAAAGCAATTATTGCAATCGTAGCAATTTCAACAATCTTAGTATCATGTAATGGTGAGAAGAAAGAAAAAGTTGATGTAAAAGAAGAAGTAAAAGTAACAGAAGTAGCAAAAGTTAATAATGTAGATTTAACAGCCTCTACAATGACTTGGAAAGGAACAAAACCAGGAGGAGCACATGATGGGTCTGTTGGATTTAAAGAAGGTTCATTAGTTGTAGAAACCGGAATTGTTACGGGTGGTGAATTTGTAATTGACATGAGCTCAATCAAAAATTTAGACATAAAAGACGCAAAAAAATCAGCAAATTTAGTTGCTCACTTAACATCTCCAGATTTCTTTGACGTTGCTGCATTTCCAACCTCAAAATTTGTAATCACTTCAGTAGCAAGTAATGAAGGAAAATTAGCCGTAACAGGTAATTTAACGATTAAAGATGTAACTAAGAGCATTACAATTCCTGCAACTCTTTCAGAATCAGAAGGAATTGTAACTTTTGCAAGTGAAACATTTAATATTGACAGAGCAGATTTTAATGTAAAATACGGTTCTAAAAAATGGTTCGACAACCTAAAAGATAAATTTATTGATGATTTAATTGAATTATCTTTTGTTGTAAAGACCAAATAAGAATAAATTTTTATAATTATAGAAATTACAAAGCTCAAGGTTTGAAAACCTTGAGCTTTTTTTTATGTTGCAAAAAAAAAATTGCATTTTAATGATGAAACAAAAATATTCTCCTATTTTTTTAATATTATTTTTTACTTTTCTAACTGTAGCTTCACAAGAAAACAAACTTTCTGCACTTACTATACCGCAAGAATTCAAGGAGAATGCAAATGCCATAATAAGGCATGAATCTACCATAATAGAAATTAAAGATATAGATCAGATGAAGGTTTATTCAAAAATGACTATTACTATATTAAATAAAATAGGTCATCAATAACACTATAATACTTCGGTAGGTTATGATGACGATAAAAAGATTAAAAAACTTTCATTAGTGTTTTATAATTCTTTAGGGAAAAGAATTAAAAAATTACAAAAAATAATTTTAGAGATAGGAGTGATGTTGAAGGAGGGACATTATATTCTGATTCTCGACTAAAATATTTTGATTATACTCCAACTTCTTACCCATATACTTATTCTCTAGAATATGAGTTTGAATCTTCTTCAACAGGTTTTATTCCTAGATGGTATCCTATGTGGTGTTATTATTTATCCGTTGAAGAAAGTCATTATCAATTAATTTAATGCTAATTTCCATGCTACGTGAAGCTGGAGTAGAGGCGAATCCTGTTTTAGTGAGCACTAAAGCTAATGGAATACCTTTTTTTCCAACAAGGAGCGGATTTAACTATGTAGTTACTGGAGTAAAATTGGGCAAAGGAACGGTTTTATTAGATGCTAGTGAACGCTATAGTTTAACGAATTTATTACCCGAAAGAGCTTTAAACTGGCAAGGACGAAAAATTATGAAAAATGGAACTTCCTTTTGGGTAAATTTAACATTGGGAGTTTCATCAATAGAAGAAAATACGGTTAATATTAAAATTGATAGTGAAGGTTCTATAGAAGGAATGTTGAGAAATAAGTTTGAAAAATTTCTGTAAATTATAGGTATCAGATTAAAAAACGTGTCTTTTCTAGTGAATAATACCACTATTTAAAGGAGTTTTTAAATACTATTATTACTTCACACAGCTCCTATATAGAGTTAGAAAAGATCTAATTCTATAGGGAAATTATGTTTGAATTCTTTACTTCGCTAATAGAAAAGATAGAATGAGTGCTTCCTATATGCTTAATAGTAGTCAACTTTGTAACCATAAATTCTCGATACTCTTTCATGTCAGAAACATGTATTTTTATGATGTAATCATAATCTCCACTGACATGAAAACACTCAGAAACTTCAGGTAATTTTAAAATTTCTTTTTCAAAATTAGATAAGAATTCTTTAGAATGTTGTAACAATTTTACATGGCAAAAAATTAGAAAGGATTTATTAATTTTTTCTTTATTAATCAAAGCTACATATTTTCTGATAACATCTTCTTTTTCTAATTTTTTAATTCGCTCATAAATTGCTGTTACAGAAAGGTTTATTTGTAAAGAAAGTTGTTTGTTTGTTTGTTTACTGTCATTTTGAAGAAGAGACAATAATTTTTTATCAATAGCGTCTAAGGTCATGTGAAAAATAATCTAAAAATAGTATTCGAATTGCTAAAATAAAGATTTAAAGTTTATTATTATTCGTTTTTAGTGATTAATAAACCGATATTATTGATTATTGTTGACTTATTTTCTTAATTAAGTTAGATTTGTAGTCAAATATATTTATTATGAAATTTAATCCAGCAGATAATATTCAAGACCTTCAATATTTTGGAGAGTTCGGTGGTGTAAACCCATCAATTTCAGATTCATCAACCTATACATTTCTATCAGCAAAAACAATGTTTGATACTTTTGAAGGAAATGCCGATGGATGCTATTTATATTCCCGTCATTCTACACCAAGTAATTTATATTTAGGTGAAGCTTTGGCTGCAATGGAAGGAACAGAGACGGCTAACGTTGCTGCCTCTGGAATGGGAGCTATTACACCTGTATTATTTCAATTGTGTGAAGCTGGCGATCATATTGTTTCTAGTAGAACTATCTATGGAGGAACCTATGCGTTTTTAAAGAATTTTACACCACGTTTTGATATTCAAACAACATTTGTAGATATCACAAAATTAGATGTTGTAGAAACTGCGATTACAGAAAATACCAAAGTTTTGTATTGTGAATCTGTGAGCAATCCATTGTTAGAAGTTGCTGATATAAAAGGATTGTCAGCACTAGCGAAAAAGCATAATTTAAAACTGGTTGTTGATAATACCTTTTCACCTTTATCAGTTTCTCCAGCAAAATTAGGAGCAGATATCGTGATTCATAGTTTAACAAAATTCATTAATGGTTCTTCGGATACTGTAGGTGGAGTAGTTTGCGGAACACAAGAATTTATAGATCAATTAAGAAACGTAAACGACGGCGCAAGTATGTTATTGGGTTCTACGATGGATAGCTTACGAGCATCTTCAATTTTAAAGAACTTAAGAACTTTACACATTAGAATGAAACAACACAGCTATAATGCTGCTTTTTTAGCAAATAAATTTGAAGCTGACGGGTTAAAAACTGTGTATCCAGGATTAAAATCTCATCCCTCACATCCATTATTTAAATCGATGATGAATCCAGAATATGGTTATGGTGGTATGTTAACTATTGATGCGGGTTCTTTAGAGAAAGCAAATGAGTTAATGGAGTTAATGCAACACAAAAATTTAGGATATTTAGCAGTGAGTCTAGGGTTTTATAAAACCTTATTTTCTGCCCCAGGCTCTTCAACATCTTCAGAAATACCAGAAGATGAGCAATTAGAAATGGGTTTATCAGATGGTTTAATTCGTCTTTCTATCGGATTGGATAATAATATTGAAAGAACCTATCAAGTTATGAAAGAATGTATGCTAGAAGTTGGTGTATTGTCAGACGATGTGGTTTTGATAAATTAATTGTCAAAAATCCTATCTATAAACTGATTGAAAACATCCTTTGAAATTGAAGGGCCGAATGATTGTTTTGTGTTCCAACGATCGCCTTCTTGCACTAATTCAAAACGGAATAAAGAAGAATTTGAATCGTTTTCATTTAATAATGGATAGCGTAAATCTTTGTAGATAATTTGACCCGTTGAATCAATTTTACTTAACGTATAATAATCCTTACTAAACCAAGTCAATGTTTTTAAATCAGGATGATTCATGTCTAAAATATCATGGTTTTTAGAAATGATAGTAAATTTTGTAGCGCTATTTTCTTTGTCAAATAAAGAATAAAAAGTTAGATGATAATTGGTGTCTGTTTCTGCCACAGCATACCATAACATATTGTTTAAGATAGTAGGTTGTGCGCTAAATCGACTGTATTGAATATTCGCTTCTTTAAACGATTTTTCAAATACAGAATCCATAGAGATTTTGTTTATAATCGTGAAAACCATGTAAACAGAACTAATGTAGATTCCAACTTTTGTCCACTTCAATCTCCATGGGTTTTTCCGATTGAAAAACATCACAATAATCAGGCATAATAAAAACGGAATTGTATACAATGGATCTACTACAGAAATATTATTAAAAGCAACTCTGTAATCTGTAAAAGGTAAAAAAAATTGGGTTCCGTAAGGTGTAAAACCATCTAAAATAGGATGTGTAAATATTGATAGAAAAAACAACCATATCCAATCTTTTAAATTGGTGGTTCCTTTCCGAAATTTTCCAGAATTGTAGAGTTCTGAAGTGATAAAACCAAAAATTAAAGAGCCAATTAATGAAAATAAAATGGAATGCATAAACCCTCGATGAAAAGCCAAGCTATCAATATCATTCGAATAAAAAAGACTACCGATGATTACATCTAAATCGGGTATTGTGCCTCCAATAGCTCCAAATAACATTGCTTTGTTTCCTATCTTTTTGCCTAAAGCAATTTCACCACAAGCAGCACCTAAAACAATTTGAGTTAACGAGTCCATGGATGCAAATGTAACCAACTCTTTTGATTTGCATAGCTTCTTGTAAAATCGTAACATTACAAAACAAATAATTCTAGAATGCAAGACGAAAAAAATCTCTCAGAAATACAAATTGAAGAGCAACACATTATGGAAAACAAAGAGCTGAATTTTTATGAAGCTTTGACTCCAGTAATTATCTTGATGGGTTTTTTAGCATATAATATTTTCTTTGCAGGAGGTGAAATGTTTGGAGAGTTTTCTAACCATTATATACTTTTGATTGGGGGACTTATTGCTGCTTTCGTTGGTTTTTTCAACAAAATTACTGCAATTAGAATGTTCTTAGAAGTGTGGGAAAACTGGAGAAGTATTTTAGTGCCCGTTTTTATTCTTTTATTAGTAGGTGCTTTATCAGGAACATGGTTAGTGAGCGGTGTAATTCCGGCTATGGTGTATTATGGATTGCAAGTATTAAGTCCTGAAATTTTCTTACCAGCCTCAGTAATCATTGCAGCAATTATTTCTATAGCTACAGGGAGTTCTTGGACAACTTCTGCAACAGTAGGAATTGCTTTAATAGGAATTGGAGATGTTTTAGGAATTCCGACAGGAATGATAGCAGGTGCCGTAATTTCTGGAGCTTATTTTGGAGATAAAATGTCGCCTTTAAGTGATACAACAAATTTAGCGCCTGCAATGGCAGGAACAGATTTGTTTACACACATTAAGTATATGGCATATACGACAGTTCCTACAATCATAATTACATTAATAGCATTTTCAATTATCAGTTTTACAATAGATACTTCAGGAAGTGCCGATATGAGTGATTTATTAACGACCATAGATCAAACATTTTATATTTCACCTTGGTTATTTGTTGTTCCCGGTGTTGTTATTGGAATGATTCTTTTAAAAACTAAACCATTACTGGCTTTGGGGGTTGGTGTAGTGTTAGCTGCAATTTTTGCCTTTATTTTTCAATCGGAAGTTTTAACAACTTTATCTGACTCTACTTCAGAGTCTGTTTTAAATGCTGTTTTTACCGAGACTCAAATTACAACTGATAATGAGACGTTAACAAAATTGTTTAATGCTAAAGGAATGAGTGGAATGACTTGGACAATTCTTTTAATAGTTTGCGCCATGGTTTTTGGTGGTGTCATGGATGCTATAGGAGCATTAGCAAAACTAACCAAAGCATTACTTTCTATAGCTAGCTCAATTTTTGGATTATTTGCAAGTACTGTAATAAGTTGTTTAGGATTAAATGTTATTGCTTCAGATCAATATTTAGCTTTGGTAATTCCGGGTAAAATGTTTAAACAAGCCTATGAGGATAAAGGATTAGCGCCAGAAAACTTAAGTAGAACTTTAGAAGATTCAGGGACAGTTACTTCTGTTTTAATTCCTTGGAATACATGTGGAGCCTACCAGTCTGGAGTTCTTGGCGTAGGAGTAGGAGAATACTTTTTCTACGCAATCTTTAACTGGTTATCTCCATTTATGACTTTACTATTTGCCGCATTTAAAATCAAAATAAGACAATTAGCAACTAAATAAATGATTGTTAGAGCAACTCTTGAAGATGCTGAAGTACTTACTGAAATTGCAGTAAAATCAAAAGCTTATTGGGGTTATGAAAATAACCAAGTTGAAAGTTGGCGAGAAGATTTGACAGTTACTCCTAAAATGTTTGATGAGTCTAATATTTATAAATATATAGTAGACAATCAAATTGGAGGATTCTATATTTTAGAAAGAGCCAATATTAGAACTAGTTTTCTTAACTTTTTATTTGTCTCACCAGATTATATAAAACAAGGAATCGGTCATCAACTTCTAGAGCATGCTATATCATATTGTAAAGACGGAGGTAGTGCTATTTTAAATGTATTGTCAGACCCAAATGCGGCATCTTTTTATGCAAAGTATGGTTTTGAGGTGATTGCTCAAAGAGAAAGTTCGATACCTGGTAGATTTTTACCTGAAATGGAATTAGAATTTCCAGAGAATCAATGAGAGAAAATTAAATAAACCAATTCCAAACCAAACCAAAACGAATTGTAAAATCACGGTATGGATAATTGGGTGCTGAGAAGTAGTTTCGTTCTCCTAACTCTGACAAAGCATTGTCAATTCTAAAATAAATTCTAGTTCTTCTTACCTGAGCATTAAAAAATAAGTCGATAGATGGAAAACCAATTTCTTGTGAATCTTGCAAAGTAAATTCTGACAAAATAGGATTGTATGCGTTGGCATTATATTTTGTAAAATAATTAAATGTAGCTCCGATTTGAACTTGCATTGGTTTTCCTTTAAACCAGTAATCAGAATAATATAAGGTATTTCTAGTAACCAATTCAGGAACTCTAAAAACAGCGGCACCACCACTTACATTCTGATACATGATAACATTGTCTAATGCCAGTTTTTTGTATTTAAACTCTCTTGATGCTTTTACTTTTAAATAGGTGATATTTTCTGAATATTGACTCGGTAAATTGTCTGTTCCAAAATAGGTGTAATTTTCAATGTTGGTTAAGTTTACATCTGCATTTAACCATTTCGAATTTAATTGAAACCCTAAATTTTGAGTTCTAACATTATCAAAATTGTTTTCCCAATTGTATTTATCATAGGTGCTTTGATGTAATAAGAAGTTAAAATTAGGGGATTTTGAATTCAATAAGACACTTGCATTAATCGCAAATAAACTATCTTTTTTATAGGATAAATTTCCTTGAAGATTTGTGCCAGAAAGTCTTCCGTTTCCGGGTGTTATTTCTCCTGTAGCATCTAATTGAAATTGTTTTACTTTGGCTTTCCAATCGGCACCAAAGGAAGCTCCATTACCTTCTAACTTTCGTTTTGTAATTCCACTATTCTGATTAATGATTTCTTTATAGCCATATGAGTAACTCATCAAACTAGATTTTACTCTAAAGGTTCCTAAAATATATTTTGAATTGAATTCTATGAAGAACTGATTCTTTAAAAGTAAATTCTCAACTCTATCTGTAAAACTTCCAGTAAAGTTAGTAGTTCCTATAAAGTCTGTCGTAGAACTTTGTCTAAACTCATAAGATTTTTGCTCGCTCGTTAAAGCATGACCAATTTTTAAATTGGTAAAATCTTTTTTACTCAAAGAATCTTTTGAGGAAAGTAATTTATAATCATGCTCAAAATAGACTCTAGAACCTTCAAATGAATTTTCTGTATCGTCAATATTGACATCTAACCTGGCTCTGTCTGTAAAATTGGGATCATTATTTATGAATGCATCTAATGATTCTGTCGTTAATCCTCCACTTTCTTCATTTAAAATATCATGGGTGGTTAAATGTCCCCTTACAGTATATTGTCCCTCTTTAGTTTCGTAATGAAAGGTTGTTCTAAAATTCCCTTGACTAACTAATGATTGCCTATAATTTCCTAGAGAACGCAATCCAGTATAAGCAAATGATACATTAAATCTTCTAGAAAAGTTTAATGTAAAAAATGATTCTAAAAACTGACCTTGCTGCATGGTCGTTAAAAACATGATTTCTGAAGTAGGCGTAGGAACTTCATAATAATCAATGTCTTCTATTTCTTTGTAAAAGAATTGTTTTGCCGTAAAACCTATATCAGGTTTAGTGTTTATTTGATCAAAATTATATGTTAAACTATTAAAAGTCTGACCAATATTATGAAAAGCTAACAACCCAAAGTTATCTTTACGTAGAAAGTTTAGTTTGTAGTGCTTTTTAATATTTAATGTAGTGTCTATATAAGTGGTATCTCTAAAAAATGAAAAAATCTTGTAATCTGTATATTTTGTTTCTCCGTTTAAGTTAATTTTTTTAGTTCCATCATTGATGTTTGGAATACTATCATTTCTGTTTGCACCTCCTCTTTCTTTTATTAATTGTAACTTATTTATAGGTTTGGTTGATTGGCCAAAGCCATAAGTGTTCGTTAGGCAAACTAAAAAAAAGGAAAAAATGATTCTTTTCATTGAAAATTCTTCTGTGAGCAAAAGTAAACTTTTAAACGGAAAAGAATTCAAATAATTATCTTCAAAAAATGTTAATTTGGCGGTATGTTAAAAAATAATTTTAGCGGGTATAAATTAGAAGTAGGGACTGATGAGGCAGGAAGAGGTTGTCTTTCTGGGCCAGTAGTAGCTGCTGCTGTTATTTTACCTTTAGATTTTCATCACGAATTATTGAATGATTCTAAACAGATTTCTGAAGCTAAAAGAAAAATATTGAGACCAATTATTGAAAAAGAGGCTCTAGCATTTGGAGTGTCTTTTATCCATCATAAAGAAGTAGATCAATTAAATGTATTACAAGCTTCAATTACTGGAATGCAACGTGCAATTTCTGACATGAAAATTTCACCAGAATTTATCATTGTAGATGGTAATAAGTTTAAATCGTATCAAGAGATTCCATATAAGACCATTGTGAAAGGTGATGCAAAATTTATGAGTATAGCAGCGGCATCTGTCTTGGCAAAAACGTATAGAGATGATTTTATGGAGAAAATTCATCAAGAATATCCTGCTTATAATTGGAAACAAAATAAAGGATATCCAACAAAAGAACATAGAAAAGCTATTCAAGAATTTGGGATTACCAAATATCATAGAAAAACCTTTAAACTTCTACCAACTCAATTAAAGTTAGATATATGAGACAAATTTTTCAACCTCAAAAAGTTCTATAAAATGGGTAAGAATTTTTTCTTTGACTTCTTCTAAAGAAATTTTTTGATTCAATTCAGATTCCATCGATGCTACTGCTTTCCCTCTAATTCCACATGGAATAATATTATCGAAATATCCTAAATCAGTATTTACATTTAAAGCAAAACCATGCATCGTAACCCAGCGGCTACTTCTAATTCCCATGGCGCAAATCTTTCTAGCAAACGGAGTTCCAACATCTAACCAAACACCTGTTTCCCCAGAGCTTCTTTCTCCTTTTAAACCATATTCAGCAATGGTTTTAATAATTACTTCTTCTAAAAAACGAAGATATTTATGAATATCTGTAAAGAAATTTTCTAAATCTAGAATTGGATATCCTACAATTTGACCAGGTCCATGGTAGGTAATATCCCCACCGCGATTTATTTTATAATACGTAGCTCCTTTTTCTTTTAACTGTTGTTCATTGATTAAAAGATTACTTAAATCACCACTTTTTCCTAAAGTATAGACATGAGGATGCTCTACAAATAGAAAATAATTTGGAGTAATTTCAGAAGTGCTATTCGCTCTATTACTTCGTTTGATATCTACAATTTGTTGCAACAAATCAGATTGATAATCCCAAACTTCTTTATAGTCTCTGAGTTCTAAGTCTTGTAAGATTATTTTTTTATTCATACAGATAGCAAAGTTACGGTTTTCAAGATATTCAGAAGTTGTATCCTCTTTTTTATTGATGAATTATAAGTAAACAAGAAACTAAACAACTTGTTTATTCGTTATAGGGTGAATTTATTTACTTTTGCTATATGTCTATAGAAGTACAAGCTGTCTCAAAATCGTATGGAAATCAGTTGGCACTGAATGAAATCAGTTTCTCAGCCAAAAAAGGAGAAATTATCGGGTTTTTAGGACCAAATGGTGCCGGAAAATCTACTATGATGAAAATTTTAACAGGTTATATACTTCCAGATAATGGAGCTGTATCAGTTGCGGAAATCGATGTGCTAACAAATTCGATGGCATCAAAAGGAAAAATCGGATACTTGCCAGAACAGAATCCGTTATATCTAGACATGTATGTGAAAGAATATCTGCAATTTCAAGCGGCTATTTTTAAGGTTCAAAAACAGGAAATTGCTATGGTTATTGAAAAAGTAGGATTAACTTCTGAAGTTCATAAAAAAATTGGGCAACTTTCTAAAGGCTATCAACAAAGAGTTGGAATTGCAGCTGCAATATTACACAATCCAGAGGTATTGATTTTAGATGAACCGACAACCGGTTTAGATCCCAATCAATTGCAAGAAATTCGTGAATTAATAAGAGAACTTGGCAAAGAAAAAACCATTTTATTTTCTACGCATATTATGCAAGAAGTAGAAGCTGTTTGTGATCGTGTTATTATTATAAAAAAGGGGGAGTTGTTGTTAGATAAATCAATGAAAGATTTAAAAGATAACAATGAACAATTAATAGAAGTAACCTTTGATTATAAATTCGAAGAACAGTTTATTCAGAAGCTTCCAAACTTAAAATCTTATAAAAATAACTTCGATAATACGTGGTATATCACTTTTGAATCTGAAGAAGATATGCGTCCTGTTATTTTTGATTTTGCACAAGAAAACGGATTAAAAATACTAGAACTCAATTCTAAAAATCAAAGTTTAGAGAAGTTGTTTAAAGAGATTACTTCTTCTTAAGTAAACCTTTTCCTATTTTTTATCGTCCATCATAAGCATAAACTTCAGGAATATGTTCAGAAATTATTTTACCATTTGTATTGATAGAATAGCTTTCAATATCTAGACGATAATTCAAAGTTTTTTTGTTTTTACTGTGATGTCAGGACCATCAGAAGGATTATTAATTATTTCATGTTGTAAAACTTGTTTTGGATGTGTGCTCTGAAAATACTTAGAAAAATCATCTTCTAGTGTTGAAAACAATGCTACTTTTCCGCTTTTATCCCATAAGTGATAGCGATCAAAAGAGTTTTCTCTAGCGTAAATATCTAATTGTATTTCATTAACTTTTGCCTTAACAGTATTTATCTTCAAGAATTCATCTGTAATTTCTATTTTATGTGTATGCAGTTTTGCTTTCTTCCTAAAAACGCTAAAAAGAATACTTCCTACCATTAGAATGACAAATATTAATTGAAACCAATGACCTTCTAAATCTTCAATATCGTCTATGATAGTGAATAAAAAAACAAGAGCACCTAATCCGATGAGTAAAAGACATCCACTAGCAACATGATAACCTTTGGAAGGAGCTTTTTTCCGTTATAGTAAAAATTCATCTTAATTCAGTTTATAATTCACATCCTGATTTTCAAGAATTGATAATAATTCTGAAGAGATTCTAATCTTAGTATTTCTACTAGGAACTTCCAATTCAATTTCTTCTTCAACATCATAAATCACAAATCGTAAGGACTGTTTTCCCTCATGTTGTTTAAATAAACTTTGGAAATTTTGAATAGTTTCTTGTTGCACTTTTTCAATAGGAAGTTTTATAGTAACCTTCTTGCATAAGTCATCCATCACATCATGTAGTAATTTAAATTCTGTGAATTTTAGTCTTGCATCTCCTTCAACACCGTCTTTATTCGTCCAACCTTTTTGAATGGTAGACCTCACAAATAAGAATGAGTTTGGAACAAAAAAGTGTTTGAATTTCAGATAGTCTTCACCAAAAATTCTGAATTCAAAACTATCAGAATAGTCTTCAATAAAGAAAGAAGCCCAACCTTTTCCTGCTTTAGATACTCTATGTTGAACTTCTGTAATTATTCCAGCAAAAACTAAATTAGCGCCAACATATTTTTGTAAGTCACCTTTAAAATGAGCAACACTAGCATTACAAAACTTTAATTCGTTTTTAAAGTCATCTAAAGGATGCGCAGAGATATAGATTCCAACGACTTCTTTTTCTTTGGCAAGTTCTTCCATAGTTCCCCAAGTTTCACATTCAGGAATTTCTGGCTCTGGAAACTGAATATTAGAAGCTTCTCCAAACAAAGAAACCTGAGCAGAATTTAAATTCTCTTGGTATTTATGGCCATAACGAATCGCTTTTTCAATAAAAGTTTGATTTTTTTCATCTTCTGCAAAATATTGAGCTCTATGTGTATTTGTAAAAGAATCAAATCCACCTGCTAAAATTAAACCATCAAAGGCTTTTTTGTTGGCAGCTCTTAAATCTATTCGTTTTGTAACGTCAAAAATTGAAGTAAAATGCCCATTTTCTTTTCGTTCTTTAATAATAGCTTTTACTGCAGAGCTCCCAACACCTTTGATGGCGCCCATTCCAAAACGAACTGCCCCTTCTTTATTTACAGAAAACTTTAAATAAGATTCATTAATATCTGGACCTAAAACTTCTAATCCCATAGATTTACATTCTTCCATAAAGAAAGAAACAGACTTAATATCGTTCATGTTATTAGATAACACAGATGCCATATATTCTGCAGGATAATGCGCTTTTAAATAAGCGGTTTGGTAGGCAATCCAAGCATAACAAGTTGAGTGAGATTTATTAAATGCATAGGATGCAAAAGCTTCCCAATCTTTCCAGATTTTTTCTAATTTCTCAGCATCATGTCCATTTTCTCCAGCTTGCGATATAAATTTAGGTTTCATCTTGGCAAGAACCGCTGCTTGCTTTTTACCCATGGCTTTTCGTAAAACATCGGCTTCACCTTTGGTGAAATTTGCTAACTTTTGAGAAAGTAGCATTACTTGCTCTTGGTAAACTGTAATTCCGTAGGTTTCTGCCAAATATTCTTCCATTGCTGGTAAATCATATTCAATATCTTCCTTTCCGTGCTTTCTATTAATAAAAGACGGAATATATTCCATTGGTCCAGGTCTGTACAATGCATTCATAGCAATTAAATCTCCAAAAACTGTTGGTTTTAAGGAGCGCATGTGTTTTTGCATTCCTGGAGATTCATACTGAAAAATTCCAATGGTTTCTCCACGTTGAAATAATTCGTAAGTTTTTACATCATCTAGCGGAAAATTTTCAGGATCTAGGGCAACTCCATGACGCGCTTTGACAATCTTAACGGTGTCTTTAATTAAAGTTAAAGTCTTTAATCCTAAGAAATCCATTTTTAATAAACCAGCACTTTCCACAACAGAATTGTCAAACTGAGTGACATACATGTCAGAATCTTTTGCTAAGGCAACCGGGACAAAATTGGTGATATCTGAAGGTGTAATTATAACACCACAAGCATGAGTTCCTGTATTTCTAACTGAACCTTCAAGAATAGTGGCTTTATTAATGGTTTCGGCTTCAATGCCGTTTCCATCAGCCATGGCTCTAAGCTCATTCACCATATCTCTTTCTTCAGAACGTAAAGCAGCAATTTTGCCTTTACTTTTATCGTCTGTACCAAAGATGGTGTTCAACTTTGTATTGGGAATCAACTTAGCAATTCTATCAGCCTCAAATAATGGTAAATCTAAGACTCTAGCAGTATCACGGATAGATGATTTTGCAGCCATGGTTCCGTAGGTAATAATCTGGGCTACTTGATTAGATCCGTATTTTTTGATGACATAATCCATTACACGACCTCTTCCTTCATCATCAAAATCAATATCAATATCGGGCATTGATACACGCTCTGGATTTAAGAAACGCTCAAAAAGTAAATCGTACTTAATTGGATCAATATTGGTAATCCATAAACAATAGGCTACTACAGATCCAGCAGCAGAACCACGTCCTGGTCCAACGGCAACATCCATATTTCTGGCTTCTCTTATAAAATCTTCTACAATTAAAAAATAACCAGGATATCCTGTGTTTTCAATTACTTCTAATTCAAAATCTAGTCGTTCTTTAATGGCTTCTGTGATTTCACCATATCGTTTTTTTGCACCAATATATGTCAGGTGTTTTAGATAGTTGTTTTCACCTCTTTTTCCACCATCTTCTTTATCTTCTTTGGACTGAAATTTTTCTGGAATATCAAAAGCAGGTAATAATACATCTCGCGCAAGAGAAAACACTTCAATTTTATCTACAATTTCTTGAATGTTGCTAATGGCATTAGGCAAATCAGCAAATAATTGCTTCATTTCATCTGTAGACTTGAAATAATATTCATCATTTGGTAAACCGTATCGATATCCTCTTCCTTTTCCGATTGGTGTGGCCTGCTTTTCACCATCTTTTACACATAATAAAATATCATGCGCATTCGCATCTTCTTTGTTGAGGTAGAATGTATTGTTGGTTGCTACGATTTTAACGTCGTGCTTTTTTGCAAACTTTAATAAGGTTTCATTGACAACACGTTCATCTTCTTGATTATGGCGCATTAATTCAATATAGAAATCATCTGCAAACTGTTCTTTCCACCAAATTAAGGCTTCCTCAGCTTGTTTTTCACCAACATTTAAAATCTTATTAGGAACTTCACCATAGGTGTTTCCTGTCAATACAATGATATCTTCTTTGTATTGTTCAATTACTTTTCTATCAATTCTTGGTATATAATAGAATCCATTTATAAAGGCAATGGACGACATTTTTGCCAAGTTGTGATATCCTTTTTTGGTTTTGGCAAGTAAGACAATTTGATATCCATTATCTTTTCTAGATTTATCTAAATGATCTTCACAAACGTTAAATTCACAACCTAGAATAGGTTTTAGAATAGTTTCTGTTGGGTCTTCACCATTTTCTTCAGCAATTTCATTTTTTGCAGCGGCTTGCTTATTGTGATTTAAAATAGCACTCACAAAATGAAAAGAAGCCATCATATTTCCTGTATCTGTTAAAGCGATAGCAGACATATTATCATTAGCAGCAGCTTTTACAATATTTCCAATTTGCATGGTAGATTGTAATACTGAAAATTGTGTGTGGTTGTGTAAGTGAGCAAACCGAACATTTTCTAATTCAGACAAACCATCTGAAGTAGATTTTGTGGTTTTTGTTTCTTTTAGAGCAGCAATTCGCTTTCTGATTTTATCACTTTCTTTCTTAAGATTGATGTGTTTTAATCCTAAAACCTGAATTGGTTTTGGATTGGCTTCAGAGAAATTTTGAAAATAACTTTCCTCTACATCTAATTGTTCTTTCGTAAATTCTCGTAAGCGGAGTAATTCTAAAAAACATCGTGTGGTAGCTTCTACATCGGCAGTTGCATTATGTGCTTCACCAAATCCAGTGCCGAATAAATGCGTGTGTAATTCTGTTAAGGTTGGTAATTTAAATTTACCTCCACGTCCACCAGGAATTTGACACATCAAAGCTGTACGTTCTGTACAGGTATCTAAAACAGGAAGTTTTGTTAGGTTGTTTTCTACTCCCAAACGATGGAATTCACATCCCATAATATTGATGTCAAACTCTAAATTTTGCCCAACAATGAATTTTGTTTTTTGTAAAGCTTCATTGAATATTTGAAGCCCTTCTTCTAACGGAATTCCTTTTTCTACTGCTAAATCTGTTGAGATTCCGTGAATACGCTCTGCATCAAAAGGAATATTGAATCCATCAGGTTTTACTAAGAAATCCTTATGCTCTAGAACATTTCCCATTTCATCATGTAATTGCCAAGCAATTTGTATGCATCTTGGCCAATTATCAGTATCGGTCATAGGAGCATTCCAACTCTTTGGCAACCCAGTGGTTTCCGTGTCAAAAATCAAGTACATAGTTGCGGATTTCTCGTCTAGTAATTAGTCCTATAAAAGTACTAAAAAGAGATGCAAAAGAGAGGAAGAGTTATTTGGATTTATTAACAAAAAGGAAATGGTCATTGAGGTTTCTGAAATTACTAATTTGCATCTGATATTTGTTACTTCGAGATTGTTTAGACAAACAGAATCTATCACCTCAGTTAGCATCAACGGTCATTGAGGTTCTCTAAATCACGTTATCATTATTAAGGCTTATGACTTCGAGAGCGGTTCGATGAACTCAACCTGGCAACTTAGTCATGGTAGTGATTATTTTAAAAAGTCAATTGTTTTCTTTAAAACAAGTTTGAAGTCTTCTGGGAATTCATCTTCAATCCAAGGTTGCTTAGCACCAAAGACATGATCCGCGTTTTTAATAATAACAAGTTCACTAGTTGGGTTCCATAGATGTAAATTCTTAGCATGCTCAACAGGAACAGCTATATCTCCATCACCATGAAATATTAAATGGGGAATGTTGATATTCTTTGTCGCTTTTTCAACATTCAATCGCTCTTTGTTTTCAATGAAATTATTATAAAATTGAATATCATGTGGCATCTTTTGTTTAGTTCTTCCGTTGATAATATAAAATACACCGTCTTTTTTCCATTGTTCTAATGCTGAACCTTCAAGAAACATCGATCTATTTAAATCGCAAACAGCAGCCCAAGTAACTAGTTTTTTAATACGAATATCTTCAGCAGCTTTTAAAGTGGCAATTGCGCCTCCGCGAGAATGACCAATTAATGTAATGTTATGAATGTCAATTTCATCTTCAATATCCGAATTTTCATAAACCCAATCTATAACACTTTTTAAATCGTCTAATTCCATCATGTAATTGTTCTTTCCAAAGGCATCTAAATCAGGAAAGTCAATTGGATTGCCTAAGGTTCCTCCGTTGTGAGAAAAATTGAATTTCAACAAGGCAAAACCAGCATTTAAAAACAATGAAGACATTTTGTCAAAAGCACCCCAGTCTTTATAACCTTTATATCCATGACAAAAGATAACAAGAGGTTTTTTGGTTTTTGTTTCTTGATAGTATAAGTCACTTACAATTGGCTTCTCGTATTTGCCTTTGATTGGGAAGTTTTTATGTTGTTTCATTTTTCAAAAGTATTAGAAAAAAGTTACTTTATTTAAGTAATTGTTTTTGTTTTAGTTGTGAAAGAATTTTGTACATTTGCGCCCACTTATCACGAGATGGTAAGATTATTAATAACCAAGGTCGAGAACCTTAAAAAATTAAAAAGAATGTCAGTAAAAATTAGATTACAAAGACACGGTAAAAAAGGAAAGCCATTTTATTGGATCGTTGCTGCAGATGCAAGAGCAAAAAGAGATGGTCGTTACTTAGAAAAACTAGGAACTTACAACCCTAACACCAATCCAGCAATTATTAACTTAGATGTTGATGGAGCTGTAAAATGGTTACAAGATGGAGCGCAACCTACAGATACTGCAAAAGGAATTTTGTCGTATAAAGGAGCAATGTTAAAAAATCATTTATTAGGTGGTGTTAAAAAAGGTGCTTTAACTGAAGAGCAAGCTGAAGAGAAATTTCAAGCTTGGTTAGATTCTAAAGCTGGAAAAGTTGCTTCTAAAGAAGAAACTTTAGCAAAAGCAAAAGCAGATGCAAAAGCAAAAGCATTAGAAGCTGAAAAAGCTGTTAATGAAGCTAGAATTGCTGTTGAAGAAGTTGTTGAAGAAGAAGTGGTTGCTGAAACTGAAGTAGAAGCTGTTGCTGAAGCTACAGAAGAAGTTGCTGAAGAAGCTCCTGAAACTGAAGTAGAAGCTGTTGCTGAAGCTACAGAAGAAGTTGCTGAAGAAGCTCCTGAAACTACAGAAGAAGAAACAAAAAAAGAAGAGTCTGCTGAATAAGCAAAACTTTCAACGAGATGCGTAAAGAAGATTGTTTTTATTTAGGCAAAATCGTTAAAAAACACAGTTTTAAAGGTGAAGTTGTTATCAAGCTAGATACAGACGAACCAGAATTGTACAGAAATATGGAATCAGTATTTGTCGACTTAGGAGGCAATCTGGTTCCATTTTTCATTAAAAAAAGTTCCTTAAGTAGAGGAACAATGTTACGTGTTCATTTTGAAGATATCAACACAGAAGAAGAAGCTGATTTTATTATGAAATCGGGTATTTATCTTCCGTTAGATTTGTTACCAAAATTAGAAGGAAATCAATTTTACTTTCATGAAATCATTGGTTTTAAAGTCATAGATATACTTCATGGAGATGTTGGTGAATTAGTTTATATCAACGACAAAGGAGCACAGCCAATGTTTGAAATCGAAAAAGGTGAGGTAGAGATTTTTATACCCATGATTGACGATTTTATTAAAAAAATTGACAGAGAAAACAAAGAAGTACACGTTGAAACCCCAGAAGGGTTAATAGATTTGTATTTAAATTAGAGAGGTGGCCGAGTGGTCGAAGGCGCACGCCTGGAAAGTGTGTATACCTCTCAAGGGTATCGAGGGTTCGAATCCCTTCCTCTCTGCAAAAAAAAACCACGACATTTGTCGTGGTTTTTTCATTTGAGAAATCGTCAAGAGCTTACTCATGTAAGATTTCGAAAATGAAAAAACAATAAGCGTTAGCTTGTGTTGATTTTTATGCTTGCTCCAGATTCTATTCTGGGATCAACGGAGTTAATCCTCTTCCTCTTTTTAAAATAAAATATAAAATCCGCAACAAACGTTGCGGATTTTATATTCAAATAATTTATAAATGCGACTTTCAGAGTTTACTCAATAATCACTTTTTTTGTTACTGTTTTGTTCCCTGAATAAATTTTCAATAAATAAATACCAGATTTAATACTGTAAATATTCAGTTGTTTTGTATTGCGATCCTTATTAAGAATCAATTGCCCTAAAGTATTATATAATTCAGTTTTGTCTAAAGTTTCATCAGTTCTAATATTGATAATGTCTGTACTTGGATTCGGATACACTGAAAATTTACTTGCAAAAACATCATCTGTGCTTAAGCCTGTATTTTGATACACTCTTACATAATCTATTACCATACTGCTTTGAGTAAAACTTGGGTCTGGGGTTCCTGAATATCCACCCATAGCAATATTTAACAATAAAAATTGATCTACACTAAAAGGCCATCCATCATCAATTCCATCATTATTGTTATCTACAAAACTAGGTTTATTGTAGGTGTAATATCCTACATCATCTATTAAAAAAGTAATTTGATTCGGAGACCAATTCATAGAGTATTTATGGAAAGTATTAGCAACATCAGTTAACATATTTGTAGCCGTATTTACCGTGGCTCCAGAACTTGATGTTGTATGAATTGCAGAACTTACTTCATTTGTGGCGTGTAAACCATGTTCCATGATGTCTAACTCTCCACAAGCAGGCCAAAGTGTTGTGCCTAAACCTTGCGTTTCAAACCAAGCTCCAGGCTCACTAATGTTTTTACCTAAAGTCCAGATAGCGGGCCATGTTCCGTTTCCAAAAGGTAATTTTGCTCTAACATCAACACGTCCATACGTAAATGCATACTTAGAGTTTAGTCTTGCAGAAGTAAAATCTAATTCAACACCATTTTGTGTTTTATTTTGTCTCATAGCGACTATGTTTAAAAATCCTCCTGAGACAAATGAATTCGTTTGACTATCTGTGTAATGTTGTAGTTCTTGATTATACCATCGTCCGCCATTAGGACCAAAAGTTTGATGATGCCATTTATTACTATCTATTGCTCCACTTCCATCAAATTCATCTTCCCAAACCAAATCTGTGTAAATCACATCCAATTCATTAGGGTCAGTTGGTGTAGAACCATCATTAATATCATCTAACAAATAGGTTCCGGCTGTGGTAACTCCTTTATCAATAAAAACGGTTAGTCTACTATAAGAACCCGTTGCATTCACTGGTGTTCCATTTGAACTATATTCGGCATTTGAAAAATCAAAAGTTAGGTCTTTCCAACTATTTGCTGATGGACTTGTTATAGTTACTCTTACTTCTACATCTGGATTAGCTCCGTTTTCTAATTTGATAACAACATCATGTGTGTTAGGGTCAAAAGCGTAAAAGGAAAGTGTTAAGTTTTTCTCTACATCTAGATTTATTTGTCGACTTAAATCAATAAAAAAACCTTGATCTGCATTCGAACCATCATTGTTGAATTGACCAACTGTATTATTGCTGTCTTGTGGATCCACTCTCGTTGCAAATGGATTGGTGTTAAAAGCAGTAAAAATATGTGAACTAGATTCAAAATCTAAAGGGGTTTGTTGCGAATAGCAAAAGCTAGTTGTTAGGATTAAAAGGGAGTAAAGTAAGTAGTGAATTTTCATCTAGAATAATTTTTTATAAAAATAAAGTAATTATGGTTTTGAAGCTTTTGTTTTACCTATATAAAAACCATACAGGTCTTGATAAATTGAATTATATGAGATTTAAGACCTAGTTTTGCTACTTGAATAAAATTATGTTGGATATATGAATGCTCCATTTCATTTTAAAGAATTTACCATTCATCAAGATAAAACTGCGATGAAAGTTGGAACTGATGGAGTTTTATTAGGAGCTTGGTGTACTTTAGAACAGTATCCTGATACAATTTTAGACATTGGGTCTGGAACTGGATTGATAGGTTTAATGTTAGCACAGCGTAGTGATGCAATGACAATTGATGCTGTGGAAGTTGATGAAAATGCATACGAGCAAACGGTAGGTAATTTTGAGCAATCTGATTGGGGAGATCGTTTGTTTTGTTATCACAGTTCTTTTCAAGATTTTTCCAAAGAAATGATTGAAGAAGAGGAAGTGTATGATTTGATTATTTCTAACCCTCCTTTTTATACTGATGAATTTGAAACTGAAGATTCTGCGAGAAATACAGCGAGATTTACTACTGCTTTGTCTTTTCAAGAATTGGTTTATGGCGCTTCAAACTTACTTTCTGAAACGGGTATTTTTTCAGTGATTATTCCATATAAAGAAGAAAAGTTGTTTGTTTCTTTAGCTGCAGAAAATGATTTGTTTCTCAATCGTATCTGTAGAGTAAAAGGTACAGAAACTTCTCAAGTTAAAAGAAGTTTACTAGAATTCTCTTTTGAAAACAAACCATTAAAAGAAGAAGAACTCATCATAGAACGCTCACGACATAAGTATACAGAAGCTTATATTGAATTGACAAGAGATTTTTATTTGAAGATGTGACTTCGACTACGCTCAGTCACCTAAATTAATTAATGGACGAGAGTACTAAACGTTTACTGGGTAGAGAGTGTAAGTTTGATAGTGGGTAACTGAGCGAAGTCGAAGTTATCCAATTACATTCTCAGGATTATAACCTAAATATTTGACTTTCTTTTCTGTAAATTTAATTCCGTATTCTTCTAACTCTTTTAAAATAGGCGTATAAACTTCTTTAGATATCGGTATTTGAACACCTGGTGTTATAATTTCTTTGTTAAGTATTTTTAAGGTTGCAATCGCAACAGGTAAGCCCACTGTTTTGGCCATGGCAGTATACGTTTGATTCTCTCCTTTTACGACCAAACTACTTTCAATTTGTCTTTTTTCTCCATTAATTTCATAACCAAATTTATGATGCATCACTATCATATCTTTATCGGTTTCTTGAAGAGTCCAAGAATCAGATAATATTTTTTGAAGCATTTGAGCGGGTGTGGCATTTTTTAATTCAATTTTTTTCTCTTTGTTAAAAATGTCAAGCTCAACCAATTTATCCCACATAATATCGTCTTGATCTATTTTTAAATATGAACGTAATTTTAATTCTACAGAATCACTCGGAGAATAGGCTAAAAATAGATTTACAAAATCACGATAACTCATATGTTCAGAGCCTTCAATTGTATAAGTGTCATCTGTCATTCCTAATTGAACAAAAATGTTCCAAGCTCTAGAAAACCCCACTTTTCTAATGGTTCCTCTATACATGGTAGGGATGTCTTCTAATCCGTAAACACTTCTGTATTTTAAAGAATCTCTATTGGCATATGCTTCAAATTTCCCATTCCCATTTAAGGTTAAGAATTCTGTTCTTCTAAATAATTTGTGATACGGAATGTATTTATAGGTTCCTTCTTGAATAAACATTGCGGCTCCACCTTGACCTGCTAAAACTACATTTCTTGGATTCCATGTAAACTTATAATTCCATAAATTAGTGTCACTTTCTGGAGCTACTAATCCTCCGGTAAAGGATTCAAAAAGTAAAATTTTAGCTCCATTATCTCGAATTCTATCGATGACTTGCATGGCACTCATATGATCAATTCCTGGATCTACGCCAATTTCGTTCATAAATACCAACCCTTTCTCTTTTGCTTGTGCATCTAATGCTTTCATTTCGTCAGAAATATAAGATGCGGTAACCATGTGTTTATTGTATGTAATACAATCTTTAGCCACTTCAATATGAAATCTAGCGGGTAACATAGAAACAACAATATCAGCTTTTTGAATCTCTTGTCTTCGTTGAGTTTCATCAAAAACATCAAATTCTAAAGCTGCAGAATTAGGATGATTTCCCGCGATTTTTTTTGCATTCTCCAGAGAAATATCAGCAATCGTAATATGTAAATTTTCTGTAACGGATTTCTTTTGAAGATAATCTGTTAAATATGAACAAGATTTCCCTGCTCCAATAACTAAGATGTTTCTCATCGTAGAATTATGTTTATTTTTGGTTGATTGTAGAACGAAATTAAAAAAAAAGAAAAGCCTCACGCTTCTTTTTCAAATTAGATATGAACAAAAACTTAACCATCACAACATTATTAGGATTAACCGCCATAATATTAGGAGCTTTTACCACACATAGTTTGCGAGAAGTTTTGAATATTGAAGAAATGAATAGTTTAGAAACCGGAATTAGATATCAAATCTATCACGTATTGGTGTTGCTTTTTGTAAATACCTATGCTGATTTTTCAGATCGATTTAAAAATCGAGTAAGTATTTTGTTTTTTACAGGAATTGTTTTCTTCTCAGGTTCTATTTACACTATTTACATCTTTGGCGTTTCTGCAAAAAGTATTTGGTTTGTGACTCCATTTGGAGGTTTATTACTAATTCTTGGTTGGTTAACAATGATGATCTTTTTTCTCAAAAAAGTAATCAACAAGAAAAAGTGAATAAAAAAAGTATCTAAGCAAGGTCGTCTAAAAAATATCCTTAATTTTGCATAGAATCTAATACAACTAAAAAATTAGAAATGATAGATACAAATACGAAATCGATTTCGTTAAATAGTCTAGGAATCAAAAATGCTACAATTCATTATCAATTATCTTCCAATGAATTACATCACAAAACACTTGAAAAAAAGCAAGGAAAAGAATCTTCTTTAGGAGCGATTGCAATTAATACAGGTGAATTTACAGGGCGATCTCCTATGGATCGTTTTATAGTGAAAGATGATATTACAAGAGACGAAGTTTGGTGGGGCGATATCAATATCCCTTTTGAATCAGACAAGTTTGATAAATTATATGACAAGGTAGTTTCTTATTTATCTGAAAAAGAAATTTTTGTTAGGGATAGTTATGCTTGTGCAGACCCTAACTACAAACTAAACATACGAGTAGTAAATGAATATCCTTGGAGTAATATGTTTGCTTACAATATGTTCTTACGTCCAACCGAAGAAGAGTTAAAAGATTTTTCTCCAGAATGGACCGTAATCAACGTTCCTGGTTTTATGGCTGATGCAGCCATTGATGGGACTCGTCAACATAATTTTGCAATCTTAAATTTTACTAAAAAAATAGCCTTAATTGGTGGAACGGGTTATACTGGAGAAATTAAAAAAGGAATTTTTTCTGCACTAAACTTTATTCTTCCTGTATTTAAAAATACCCTACCAATGCATTGTTCTGCAAATGTTGGTAAAGATGGTGATACAGCAATTTTCTTTGGTTTATCAGGAACAGGAAAAACAACCTTATCTGCAGATCCTAACAGAAAATTAATAGGGGATGATGAGCATGGTTGGACCAATGAAAACATGGTTTTTAATTTTGAAGGAGGATGTTATGCAAAAGCAATAGATTTATCCCAAGAGAAAGAACCAGAAATCTATGCAGCCATTAAAAAAGGAGCAATTCTTGAGAATGTAATTATGGATGAAAATGGAGTTATTGATTTTTCAGATACTTCCATTACGCAAAACACAAGAGTTAGTTATCCAATTTATCATATTGATAATATTCAAAAACCATCTATTGGTAAAAACCCAAAGAACATTTTCTTTTTGACAGCGGATGCATTTGGAGTATTGCCTCCAATTTCTAAACTAACACCAAGTCAAACTGCTTACCATTTCATTTCGGGGTATACAGCTAAAGTAGCTGGAACGGAAGCTGGTGTCAATGAACCTACACCAAGTTTTTCAGCTTGTTTTGGAGCGCCTTTTATGCCATTACACCCAACACGTTATGCAGAAATGTTGAGTAATAAAATGAAACAAGCAGGTGTAAATGTTTGGTTGGTAAATACAGGTTGGTCTGGAGGACAATATGGAGTCGGAAAAAGAATGGCTTTAAAATACACGAGAGCTATGATTACTGCTGTGTTAAATGGTGATTTAGGAGATTATACTTACGAAGATTATCATATACATTCTGTGTTTGGAGTAGCACAACCAAGAAGTTGCCCTGGTGTTCCAACATCAGTTTTAAGTCCAAGAACTACTTGGAATAATGATGAAGCGTACTATAAAACAGCATTTAAATTATCTAATGCATTTAGAAAAAACTTTAAACAGTTTGAAGAATTTGCAAACGAAGAAATTAGAAGAGGTGGTCCACAACGCTATTCATTTTAATCAAATTAACTACTATTTAAAAGCATCCAATTTGGGTGCTTTTTTTATGGATTCTTTTTTCTATTTTTAGAAGATATAATTTCTATTATGAGAAACTTTTTGATAGTGTCAATATTGCTTTTGTTTATGAGTTGTAAAACTGAAAAAACAGAAAGTATCAAAGAAGAAATTCCCTTGGCTACATTAAGCCTAACACAAGCACAAAGATTGGTTAGTTTACCTATCAATTGCGTAGAAGTTGAGTTTCCAAATAAACTAGGTCAAACCATCGGTGGAACAGAAGATTTACAGTCCCCTAAAGAATTGCATCCCGCTTTTTATGGCTGTTTTGATTGGCATTCTTCAGTTCATGGACATTGGAGTTTAGTTTCCTTATTGAAACAATTCCCTCAATTAGAAAATGCCTCTGAGATTAAAAAGAAATTATTGGGCAATATTTCAAAAGAAAATATTCAAAAAGAAGTAGTGTATTTCTATGGAAAACACAACAAGAGCTATGAACGAACCTATGGTTGGGCTTGGCTCTTAAAATTAGCAGAAGAAATTCATACTTGGGATGATGAATCTGCTCGTGAGTTGGAGAAAAACCTACAGCCTTTGACAGACCTTATTGTACAAAAGTATATCGGCTTTCTACCAAAATTAAACTACCCGATTCGAGTTGGTGAACATCCAAATACAGCTTTCGGATTAACCTTTGCTTGGGATTATGCCAATACAGTTGGTCATCAACCATTAAAGGAGATGATTGAGAAAAGAGCGAAAGACTTTTATATGAACGATGCAGATTGTCGGATTTCATGGGAACCTAGCGGCTATGATTTTCTATCGCCGTGTTTACAAGAAGCTGCTATTATGAAACGTGTTTTACCAGTATCAGAATTTACAACTTGGTTTGAGAAGTTTTTACCACAATTGAAAGACGCCAATTATCAATTAGCAGTTGGTGAAGTTTCCGATAGAACCGATGGTAAATTAGTGCATTTGGATGGTGTTAATTTTTCAAGAGCTTGGGCTTTGTATGATATTGTAAAAGATTTACCTGCATACAGTCATCTTAAAAATATAGCAAATGAGCATATTAATTATTCATTGCCAAATTTAGTTGGAGATAGTTATGAAGGTGGACATTGGTTAGGAAGTTTTGCAATTTACGCTTTAAATTCAGTAGCAAATGAGTAAGAATTGGTTTATAAACATTGGACCAGGAACGCTAGTTGCCGCTGCATTTATTGGACCAGGAACGGTAACCTTATGTACCTTAGCTGGAGTCAATTTCGGGTTCAATCTACTATGGGCAATGCTGTTGTCGATTGTAGCAACCATTGTTTTACAAGAAATGGCCGCACGTTTAGGAATTATTTCTCAAAGAGGATTGTCTGATGTGATTAAATCAGAAATAAAAAATCCAATCATTAATAAATTTATGATGTTGCTAATTTTATCTGCAATTGTCATTGGAAATGCATCTTATGAAGCCGGAAACATTAGTGGAGGAATTTTAGGTTTAGAAACCATTGTTGGAGAAATACGTTTTGATCTTGGTAACTATTCATTGAATTTTTTAAGCCTGATTGTTGGAATTATAGCTTTTATGCTTTTGTATATTGGAAATTATAAATTCTTAGAAAAAGTATTAGTAACACTTGTATTAGTCATGAGTGTTTCTTTTTTAATAACAGCTATTATAACAAAACCCGATATCATCTCTATCCTAAAAGGAGCTTTTATTCCAACTTCCCCTAAAGGAAGTTTGTTAACGATTATCGGATTAATCGGAACTACTGTGGTTCCTTATAATTTGTTTTTACATGCGTCGTTAGTTAAAGAAAAATGGAGTGATGAAAAAGATTTAAAAGCCGTCATAAAAGATACTATTATTTCAATTGTTTTAGGAGGATTAGTTTCTATGGCGATTATTATTTCTGCTTCTTCAATTCCTTTAGGAGAAATTTCTAACGCTTCAGATTTGGCAAAAAGTTTAGCTCCTTTGTATGGAGATTTCGCGAAGTACTTTTTAGGAATTGGATTGTTTGCTGCAGGAATTACATCAGCGATTACAGCACCTTTAGCAGCGGCTTATGTTGTAAGAGGTTGTTTTGGTTGGCAAATTGGATTGAAATCCAAACGATTTAGAAGTGTTTGGATGTTTATTTTATTGATGGGAGTTGTTTTCTCATCATTAGGAATTAAACCAATAGAGATTATCAAATTTGCTCAAATTGCAAATGGAATTTTATTGCCAGTGATTGCTGGAGTATTGTTGTGGGTTGTCAATAAAAAAGCTGTTTTAGGGAATTACGTAAATTCAAAAGTTCAAAATATATTTGGAATTATCATTTTGATTACGACCATTTTAGTGGGTTTGAGAGGGTTAGATAAAGTTTTTGGATTAAATATATTCTTATGATTGATTTAAATTGTGACTTAGGTGAAGGTTTACAAAATGAGCATTTGCTAATGCCATTAATATCCTCGTGTAATATTTCTTGCGGCGCTCATGCAGGATCTATTGAAATTATTGATAAAGTAATTCAGTTAGCGTTACAACATCAAGTAAAAATAGGAGCACATCCATCGTTTCCGGATAAAGAAAATTTTGGTAGAGAAATAATGGAAATTTCAAACACTGATTTAGAAGAAAGTTTAGTAAACCAATTGACTCTTTTTAAAGAAAGAGCTGCATTGCAAAAAGCAACCGTTCATCATGTAAAACCCCACGGTGCTCTGTATAATTTAATTGCTGTTAATGAAGAAACAGCAATAGTAGTTGTTAAAGCAATTCAAACTGTTTTTCAGCAAATTAAACTTTATGCACCCTACAATTCTGTTATCGAGAAAGTAGCACAAGAAAACAATATTGAAATTATTTATGAAGCTTTTGCAGATAGAAATTACAATGATGATTTAACACTGGTGTCTAGAGTTTATCCATATGCGACAATTACTGATAAAGTAAAAGTATTAGAGCATATTAAAAGGATGGTAGAAACTTCGGAAGTGAAAACCGTTCAGGACAATAAAATATTCATACAGGCTACTACTTTTTGTGTTCATGGTGATAATAAACATGCGTTAGAGATTTTAGCGTACTTAAATGAAAATTTGGAATAATTTGTTTATCAATAAAATAAGACAAGTCATTGGAAAACTACAATCTAACATATAAGCCCTTTGGAACATCGGCTATTTTAATTGAATGGCCTGCGAAAATTGATGAAAAGATTATTCAAGATATTATAAGTTTTGAAAAGTTAGTAGCTAAAGAACAAGGAGTAGTCGATACGATTATTGCTTATAATTCTTTGACAATCTCCTATAATAAAGACACCAATTATTCTACGCACTACAAATACAGAAATAGTTACACAAAGAAAGTCCAAAAGTTAACAGAATTGTATGTTCAAAAAAGAGATCATATACAAAAATCTCAAAAAATTTGGCAAATTCCAGTTTGTTATGATGTCGCTTTTGGATTGGATTTAGAAGCTATTTCTAAAGAAAAAGAATGTAGTGTAGTAGACATTATTGATTTACACACCCAACCCAATTATTTAATTTATTTTCTCGGTTTTCAACCAGGTTTTCTTTATTTAGGTGGATTGAATCCTCAAATTCATATACCAAGAAAAGCAAATCCTAGATTGAGAGTTGAAAAAGGAAGTGTTGGAATAGGGGGTGAGCAAACCGGAGTCTATCCGAAAGATAGTGCTGGAGGTTGGAATCTTATTGGAAAATCTCCGATTGATTTTTTTAACATCCAAAAACCACAACCTTGTTTTGCTAAAGCAGGAGATTACATTCAATTTGAAGCGATAGATTTAGAAACTTTTTATCAAATTTATGAAGAGGTGAACAAAGGTAAATATCAACCTAAATTTGAATGGAAATGATCCACGTAATTCATCCCGGAATTTATTGTACCATTCAAGATAAAGGACGATTTGGTTTCGCGAAAATGGGAATTCCACAAGCTGGGTTTTTAGATTCGTATGCTGCAACTATGGCTAACATTCTTCTTAAGAATAGAAAAGATTCGGCAGTTATAGAAATCACTTTTGGTCAAGGGAAATTTGAATTTACTTCAGATACTTTCATAGTATTAATGGGTGGAAATTTCTCTCCAAAACTCAATACATTTTCTGTTGAAATGAATAGTGTACACGAAGTAAAAAAAGGAACTATTTTAACTTTTGGAAGACGTTTGTATGGAGCAAGAACCTACCTAGCTGTTCAAGGTGGAATTCAATCAGATTCGGTTTTTAAAAGCAAAAGTTATTTCAGCGGGATTACCCAGCCTAGATTGATTAAAGGAGATCTGCTACCTATTTTACCAGCAAAACCGTATTTAGATAAAGGGTTTTCTAAAATTCGTGAATTCCATGAACATTTTTCTTCTCTAGATTTACCGTGTTTTCCGGGTCCAGAGTTTGATCTACTCACTGAGGTGCAGAAAGAACAATTGTTAGAAACTTTTACCGTATCTGAAGACAATAATCGAGTGGGCTATCGATTACATGAAGTTTTAGAAAACGAATTAGAACCTATTTTAACGTCTGCGGTTTTACCCGGAACGGTACAACTCACACCTTCTGGAAAATTAATTATACTTATGCGAGATTGTCAAGTTACTGGTGGATACCCAAGAATTTTACAATTATCTGACTATGCAATTTCTAGACTTAGCCAAAAAGTTGCAGGAGATCAAGTTAAGTTTGAGTTGATGAATTAACTGATTTACCATTAGAAAACAAAAAAGCACCCAGTTGGGTGCTTTTTTAATATGTGTAAAAAACTAGAAATCTAGCTTTCTTTTTTTACTTCAATTTTTACCATTTTCATGGTTTCTCCTTTAGAAGCATCAATTTTAAAGTGATGTTCTCCGTGAACAGCCTCTCCTTTTAAAGCTTCAATTTTCTTTTCAACTTCTTCTAAAGTTCCTTCAATGATTTCATCTTTTGTAGATTCAACACCATCAACTACATAAGTTGTAGTAATGGTAGCTGTAGCTATTTCGTTAGCATCTGCATCCACAGTTACTTCTAAATGAAGTTCTTTATTTACTTCCTTATTTGCATGGTTTTCAACAGCATGTCCACCTAAGATAGGAGCAATTACTAAACCAATTAAACAC
>Ga0115550_1000230_pt1 | contig 49862 bp, 48 predicted proteins | sample COGITO_mtgs_1005_FD_87177 | JGI IMG/M metagenome (GOLD analysis project Ga0115550, IMG submission 87177) | Pelagic marine microbial communities from North Sea - COGITO_mtgs_100511 | ecosystem: Environmental > Aquatic > Marine > Epipelagic | place: Germany:Helgoland, sampling site Kabeltonne...
CCGGAGTTCGACACCCTCTGGCTGCGGGCAGAAACCGCCGTCGGCCACTACACCTTCGAATTTGCCCGCCGCGCCGAGCAGCTCAAGATGCCGGTGATCGACAGCTCCCGCGCCATCCTCGCCTGCAGCAACAAGCTCTATCTCTACGAGCTGATGGTGCGCAGCGGCGTGCCCATGCCGCCCACCATGGTGGTCACCCGCCGTGGCCGCCACCAGGTGGACGAGCTGGTACAGCGGCTCGGCCTGCCGCTGATGGTAAAAGTGCCCGACGGTGCCCAGGGGCGGGATCTCGCCATGGCCAGCGATGAACAGCAGCTCGCCCGCCTGTTGGACGAGGGGCTGGGTCGCTCTGCCCTGCTGCTGGTGCAGAGCCGGATCCCTGCCGAATTTGACTGGCGTATCGGCTTTCTCGACGGCTCGCCGTTGTTCGCCTGTCGCCGCTACCGCCCCGAACCCGGCAACCGCATCCGCCGCCGCAAACACCCCCTCGACATGAGCCGGATAGAGGCACTGCCGCTCACCGAGGTACCGGAGCGAGTGCTGCAAACAGCCCGCCGCGCCGTGCATCAGCTCGGCAACGGCCTGTTCGGGGTCGACCTGCGCCAGCAGGGGCGCGACTGCGTGCTGCTGGAAATCATCGACAATCCCTGGATACGTGGCGATATTGAGGACAGAGAGGCAAAGGACCTCTACGAGCGCCTGGCCAGGGCCTTCCGGCAACGGCTGGAAAACCGGGGGCAAAGCGCGGCAGGATAACAAGCATCGACAGCAGAGGTGATTATGATGACAGCGGATTGGTGGGACATAGCGCCCCTTGGCTGGGAGAACATCCTGGCCTGCCTGGTATGCGGCACCCTGGTGGGGCTGGAGCGGCAACTGCGCGGCAAGCCGGTCGGGATCCGCACCTCCTCGCTCATCATTCTCGGCACTTACTGCTTTCTCGCCATCGGTGCCGCCGTCAGCCCCCAGGGAGCCGATCAGGCACGGGTGCTGGGTCAACTCATCACGGGGATCGGCTTTCTCGGCGCCGGCGTCATGATGACCCGGGATGGTCAGGTACTGGGCGTCACCTCGGCTGCGACCGTCTGGATGCTGGCGGCACTCGGCGCCCTCATCGGCATGGAGATGCTGCACCAGGCCGTGTTGCTCACCGGCGTCACCCTTGCCATTCTGGTGGGGGTGGATTATCTCGAGACCAGCTTCAAGAGTCTGCGCCGCGGGGTGCACAACCGACTGGAGAGCTGGCGCCACGGCAATAGCCATGCGCCTGCCGCCAATACCCATCAGGACGAGCTTGGCAGCGGTATCGAGAAGTAACCCACCACAATGAACAAGGGCTCCAAACTGGAGCCCTTGTTGTTACTCGCCAGCCTTATTGCAACAGCAGGAAGCGACCGCTCAGCGGTGGCAAGTCCACCGTCACGCTGCTGCCACCCAGCGCCAGACTCTCGCCGCTTTGCAGATCCACCAGGGCACTGCCACTACGCAGTTTGCCGACCGGCAGGGCATAGCTTTGAGGCGTGGTGGAGACGTTGAGAAGGTAGACAATCTGCTCTGCCGCCGTCTGTTTGATGTCGCCATAAACGCTGCCATCGGCCACCAGCTTGACTCGCTCCCCCTGATAGAGGGCGGGATGCGTGGCGCGCATCGCCAGCAACTGGCTGAGCCACTGCTTGAGTTCGGCCTGATCGCTGCTCGGCACGAAACCGGTGACACCGGGCACCTTGCCATCGCTGCGGGCCACGTGATCGTCACAGAGTCCCTGCGCCGCACAGTCGCCACTCACCTGCTTGGCAAAGCCCGGCACCTCGTCGCCAAACTCCTCGCCGTAATAGAAGGTGATGGGGCCTGAGCGGGCCGCGAGGAAGCTGAAGGCCGCCTTGTGGCGCTGCCAGTAGTCCGCCGGATTGAAATTTCCCCGCTCCAGCAGGTCACCGAAGCGTACCAGATCGTGGTTGCCCAGCATCAGATTGGGCATGGCGTGGTTCGGATAGCTCTCCACCTTGTTCCAGCTGGCATCCAGCACGCTAGCCCCCTGCCCGCCCTTGCCGGACTCCTCCACCACCAGCGCCTGTACTATGCCGTAGCGCAGCGGGAAGTCGAACGCCGAGGAGAGCGCCGGCTTGTCGCTCGGGCCATAGGCCTGGGCCCGGATCTCGTCAGCACTCTTCCATACCTCACCCACCATGTAGCCCAGGGTGCCCCACTGCTGGCCCGCCGCCTTGCGTGCCGCACTGGCCTGTTCGACCTCGCCGCGAATGGCACGCCATTCGTCCAGCCCCAGCTGATAGGCCTGATCCAGTCGCCAGCCGTCGATGCCGTACTGTTCGACCCAGTAACGCGCCACCTCCTTGAAGTAGGCGAGGCTCTCGGGTTGGCTGTAATCCACCAGCTGACCGGGATAACCGGCACCCCCGCTCTTGAGCACAGGCTGGCGCCCCTCTGGCGACGGCTTGCTCACTCCCACCTTGTTGACGTGACCGAACACGCCATCGAGAAAGACGTAAAGGCCGCGCTGGTGCGCCGCATCCACCAGCTTTTTGAGCTGGGCATTGCTGCCAAAGTTGGGATCTACGGTGAAAAAATCACAGGCGAAGTAGCCGGTAGCATCCAGCTTGTCATCCCCCCCCTGACCCGCGCAGGAGTCAAATACAGGGGTGAGCCAGATGGCGTTGACGTTGAGGCTCTTGATGTGATCCAGGCTGTCGATGATCCCTTGCAGATCGCCGTTGTGCCCGGAGGGGCCATAACCGACGCCGTAGTTGGCGGCGCTGTCGCCATCGACGAAAGACTCCACCATCACCTGATAGGTTCTCAGGTTGCAGGCGGCCTGGTCATTGCCGTAGCAGGCGCGGCTGGCAGAGGTCACCGGTGGATTGACCACGGGTGGCTGAGCCTCGCTGCTGGAGCCACCGCCCCCGCTGCCGCACGCCGTCAGGAACAAGGCGGCCCCGAGCAGGCCGCCATAGCGCAAACGTCCTTGTTTCATTGTTATCTTCCCGCTGTGGTGTTGCTGGCGCAGAGCGCGCCACCCTTGAAGCCATGATACCCAGCTCACCACTGCGGGTCTGTGACTGAAAACGTTACCCGCTTCAGTCGGTTAGAGCCCCCTGGCTGACAGTTGGCACGTACCCGGTTCAAAGCACGCCGGCAGAGGCGAAGCGATAGTTGACTGACAGCCAGAAGGCGCGGCCCGGCTCGGGAATACGGCCAATCTGCTCATACCCCAGCCCCGCCTGGCTGGCGTGTACCGACTTGGAGAGGTGCTCGTAGTAGAAGGTATCGAACAGGTTGTCGATACCGGCGGACAACTGCCACCCTTCGCTCACCTGCCAGGCACCGCTCAGGTTCATGGTGAAGAAACCAGGTGTCTCCCCCTGATCCTGACCGGCCACTGTGCCAGATCCCACATCTACCCTCTTCTGCGCCGCGACGGCGCGCCCCAGCAGCGTAAAGCTCCAGTCCTCATCAGGCTGCCAGCCCAGGGCCAGCTTGCCATCGAGTGGCGGCATCTGGGCCAGCGGCTTGCTGTCGCTCTGGTTTTCGCCGTAGACCACTGCCAGACCACCATCGAGGCGCCACTGTTCGGCAAACTGCCAGCGCCCTTCCAGCTCGCCGCCCCGGGTCTGGGCTTCTATGTTGCGCACCTGGTTCGACTTGCTGTGATAGAGCAGGTAGTCCTTGATGTCGGCACTGAACAGGGAGAGGGTCAGATCCAGCTCGCGGCTGCGCAGGGCCAGCCCGGCATCCCACTGGCGGCTCCGCTCGGGGTTGAGGGTGAAGGGGACGCTGTCCTTGCTGCGTTCCCAGTAATCCGGTGCCCGCTCGGCCTGGCCCCAGGCCAGATAGCTCGACCAGGCTGGCGACCACTGGTATTCGTAGCGGCCAAAGCCGCTGTCGAGCACCAGCTTGTCGCTATAGAGGGTCTGATCGCCGGCGCCATATTTGGTGGTCTCCACCCGATCCTGACGATAACCCCCCTTGTAGCTATGTGCCCCCTGCTGGCGACCCAGCTCGCTGAACCAGCCTTGCTGTTCGAATCGCAAAGTACGCTGGCGAGGCTGGCTGGCGTAATCCACCCCGCTGCGGGCCCTGTGCTGATCCCGGTTGGCATCGAGTCCGGCGGTCAGCAACCAGTCGGCCGGCAGGGCGATATCGTTGGCCCAGCGGCCGCCGGTATTGCGACGATCCGGGTTGGAAAGCATCTTGATACCGCTGTTTGGCCGCAGGCTGAAGTTGTCCATGATGTGGTCTATGTCGTTGTCCCACAGCGTCAGCTCACTGCGGCGCCACTGTTGGCTGATCGCCTCCTGCTTGAACTTGAGACCGAAAGACTCCCGGTCGAACATGGGGCCATCCATCATGCGATCCGCGTAGGCGGCGCGGGCGTTGCTGCGCTCGGCGGTCAGCTCGAGCAGGGTGTTGTCGCCCGGCGTCCAGCCCAGCTGGGCCGTGCCGTTTTCCCGGCGATAGAAGGAGCGCACCTTGTCGCCGTGACCATCGCGGTAGTCATCGCTGTCGGAGTGGGTGAACTGGCCGCGCAGATAGCCCTCGGGGGCGCCGACGGTGGCATCCAGCATCTGGTCGTCACGACCGGAACTGCCATACAGCGCCGAGGCTTCGGCCTTGACACCGGGAGCACTGAACTCGGGTCTGTCTCGCTCAAACAGCACGGTACCCGCCAGGGTGGCACCCTGCTCCAGGGATTGCGGCCCCTTCAACACCCGTATCCGGTCGAAAGATTGGGGAAATACATAGGCGGTGGGCGGGTCCATGCGACCGCCACAGCCACCGGCCAGCATGCCGCCATCCATCTGCACGTTGAGGCGGGACATTCCCATCCCCCGCAGCACGGGATCGCCCCCCAGCCCCCCTTTGCGCACCATGCTCATGCCGGTGACGTTCTTCAGATAACCGGCGCCATCGGCGGCAGGCATGGGGGAGCCCGGCTTCTTGGGATCCAGCGTCACTTCCAGAGTGCTGGTCGGGCGGCTGGCGACCACCACCATGGGCTCCAGCCGTTGCACCTGCTCCTGACCGGCTGCGCCGTGGCAAGCGAGGCCACCCACCAGCAAGGCGAGAGGGGTCCGCATAAAATGAGCCATGAGTTTTCCTTATCTATCTGTTTATCTTGTTTTTTTAATCTCTACCAAAAAACCTTTCTGCTGGGGAAAGGTTTGCCGTCTGGCCGCAAAAAAAGGCCTGCGACCAAGATGTGGCAAGCCTTGTCAGGCGACGGCAAGAGAGGGTTGGCAAAATGTTGCGCAGGTTTTACCCAAATTGGGTAGAGAAGGCAAACGGACAAACATTCCAGTTACAGGAATCTGGGGATGGCTCACAAAAAGAGGGTTAGTTGAAGGCTTCCCGCTCATTGATGGGTTTGATCAGGTGATACACCTCGTGGGCAGAGAGGGTGCAGCCAGCGGGCCATTCCAGCTGATGACGGCGGTTGATGAAGACCCTGGCACAGCGCCGCTCCGAATCCAGCGCCGCAAACAGGGGCTGTGTGCGCCAGGGGGCCAGATCCAGCGCTCCCGTGGTACCGTCGGAGAGCACCACAAACAGCCGCCATCCCTGCAAATATTCCACATCGATAAAAACCGGCATCCCTTCGGCTCCGATTGAGAAAATTCGGCGCCATTATAAACAAGCCCCCAGCGCCGCTTTGCAGGACGGATCACACTTTTTCCAGCCATTTATGCTGTCTTCAATCCCTGCGTCTTGTCACATAAAGGGCATAAATCGTGCCAGAACATCTCTTTTACCGGCACCTGATGCAACCTTTCCCCAAGCACAAGGTCATAACCCTGCAATATAAAAACAATGTGCCCGAGGACGGGTGCAAACAGGCTTGTAGGAACAACAATGACCACTATCAGACAATGGCTGGGACCGTTTTGGCCCATCGCCGTTTTTTCATTTATCGCGCTTGTCTCTCTCTCCGCCAGCCGAGTCGGCCTCGGCGTGTGGCAACTGGTACGGGTCGATGCCGTCGCAGGTTGGCCAGAGATGCTGCTGCAAGGGCTGCGGGTCGATATCGCGACCCTCTGCTGGATATGGGGTGTGCCCGCCATGCTGACCATGCTGCTGGCCGGGCCCCACGCCATTGGGCGGGCCTGGTTGCAACTCATCAGGGTCTGGCTGACGCTGGGACTCTGGCTGATGCTCTTCCTCGAGATCTCCACTCCCTCTTTCGTGACCGAGTACGGCGTGCGGCCCAACCGCCTCTATGTGGAGTACCTCATCTATCCGAAAGAAGTGCTCTCCATGCTGTGGGCCGGCCGCAAGGGTGAACTGCTGATCGCAGTGCTGTTCAGCCTGCTGACTCTGGGAGGAGGTTGGTGGCTGAGCGGTCGTCTGCTGCGCGGACTGAGCTTCCCCCGCTGGTATCTGCGCCCGGCCTTCGCCCTGCTCATTCTCGCCATCGGCTTCCTCGGCGCCCGCTCCAGTCTGGGTCATCGCCCTCTGAATCCAGCCATGGTCGCCTTTGCCAGCGACCCTCTGATCAATGCCCTCACCGTCAACTCCGCCTACTCGGTGTTTTTCGCCATCAAGCAGATGGGGGGCGAAGAGGATGCCAGCCAGTTCTATGGCCAGTTGCCTCGGCAACAGATCCTTGACCTCATTCGCCAGGAGAGCGGCCGCGAGCTCCATGACTTCAGCTCGACGGCCCTGCCCAGCCAGACCTTCAACGAAGCCAGCTATAGCGGCAAACCCAAGAATCTGGTGATCCTGTTGCAAGAGAGCCTGGGTGCCCAGTTCGTCGGCTCCCTCGGCGGCCTGCCGCTCACCCCCAATCTGGATGCGCTCTCGCAACAGGGTTGGGCATTCGAGCAGCTCTACGCCACTGGCACCCGCTCAGTGCGCGGCATAGAAGCTGTGCTGACCGGTTTCACGCCGACCCCGGCCCAGGCCGTGGTCAAGCTAGGCAAGAGCCAGACCAACTTCTTTACCATCGCGGATCTGCTCAAGCAGCGCGGCTACAACACCAGCTTCATCTATGGTGGCGAGAGCCATTTCGACAACATGCGCAGCTTCTTCCTCGGCAACGGCTTCACCACCATAGTCGAGCAGAAAGACTTCAAGAACCCGGTATTCGAGGGGTCATGGGGCGCCTCCGACGAGGACCTGATGACCAAGGCAGACGAGACCTTCAAGGCGCTGCACAAGGAGGGCAAGCCCTTCTTCAGCCTGGTGTTCAGCTCCAGCAACCACGATCCCTTTGAATTCCCTGACGATCGCATCGATCTCTTTGAGCAGCCCAAGCAGACCCGCAACAACGCCGCCAAGTACGCGGACTACGCCATCGGCGAATTCTTCAAGAAGGCGAAGCAGTCCGACTACTGGAAAGACACCCTGTTTCTGGTCATCGCCGACCACGACAGTCGGGTTGGTGGTGACAGTCTGGTCCCCATTCCCCGCTTCCACATTCCCGGCGTCATCGTCGGTGACGGCATAGCCCCGAAGCAGGACCCGCGCATCGTCAGCCAGATCGACATGGCACCGACCCTGCTCTCCCTGATGGGGATAAGCGCCGACTATCCCATGCTGGGCAAGGATCTGACCCGCATGCCAGCCGACTGGCCGGGGCGCGCCATCATGCAGTACGACAAAAACTTCGCCCTGATGCGGGGCAAGGATGTGGTGATCCTGCAACCGGAGCGTCCGGCGCAAGGCTTCATCTATGAGGATGCCAGCGAAACCCTCACACCTGCACCACAGCCGGATGCCATGAAGGATGCCGCCCTCGGGCTGGCGCTGTGGGGGAGTCTGGCCTACCAGAAAGGGCTCTACCAGACGGCGCCGGATACCCGGACAGTGCTGAACTGACCCCGCCAACGCAACAATATAAAACCCGCCAGTTGGCGGGTTTTATATTGGGCGAGACACGCCATCAGATATTGAGGAAACAGGGCAGGGAACGGCTGAATTTGTGCTCGAACACCAGCGAGGTTTCGAGGTGCACCACCTCTTCCCGTGAAGTGAAGTGATCGAACACGAAGTTGCGCAGGTGCTCGGTATCGGCGACACAGAGATGCACCAGAAAGTCATCCTTGCCGCCCATGTGAAACAGGCTGATCACCTCGGGCAACGCCAGTATGGCATCGCGGAAGGCATCGATGATCTGGCGGCTGTGTCGCGCCAGTTGCAGCGAAACCATGGCCTGGATATGGCCACCCAGCGCCTGATGATCCACTTCGCAATGTGCCCCCTTGAGCACCCCGTCCTGCTGCAGCTTGCGCACCCGCTCCAGGCAAGTGGACGGAGCCACCCCGACCAGGGCAGCCAGATCCTTGTTGGTCATGCCCGCATCGCGAAACAGATGGGCCAGGATATCCAAATCCAGTTGATCCAGGTTTCTCATCTTAACTCCTTGAACCGATCAATTTTTTAGACTCTGCCCGTAAACCGGGCCGAACACAACGCAGATTGACATAGAGGCAGCACCCCCTATGCTTTGGCGCACTCAGGAGCCGGGCCATGTCAGGCCCCCTCCCCCTTGCAGGCCTCATAAGGACCTTTATGTACTCGTCTCATCCCTTCTGGAGCCAGGAAGTGCCCCGCGTCGATGGCCAGTTGCTGCTGACTCCCTGCCCCGGCACCCAGCAGGTACCGCTGCCACTGGCACTGGATCAGCTGAGGTTTGCAGGTGCCCACGGGGTAGTGACGCTCATGACCGCCACCGAGCTGGCAGAGCTGGATCTGGCGCACCTCGGTCGTCAGGTCGAGCAGGAAGGCATGCGCTGGTTCCACCTGCCCATCGAAGACGATCAGGCCCCCGATGCCGCCTTCGAACACGCCTGGCAGCTGGCGTTGCCACAACTGACCGCACTGCTGCACGATGGCAAGCATCTGGTCATCCACTGTCAGGGGGGCAGTGGCCGCACAGGTCTGGTCGCGGCCGCCCTGCTGATCTCCCTCGGCCAGCCACAACAGGAGGCCATGGCAGCTATCAAGGCCCACAGGCCCAAGGCCTTCACCCTGCCGGCACATCGCCAATGGCTGGATGCCCTGGCCACGCGGCTGGATCAGGCCGACTGACACTGACCGCTGGCCCTACTTGGGTTGCTGGTAGGTAAACACCTTGCCGATATCTTCCACCCGATAGCTGGTGAGCTGGTAGACGTAGTAGTTGAGCCAGTTGGAAAACAACAGATGGCCGTGGCTGCGCCAGCTGGCGCGCGGCGGCTGGGCCGGATCATTGTTCGGGTAGTAGTTGACCGGAATGACGGGGTCGAGCCCGGCCGCCAGATCCCGCTGATACTCTCCATCCAGGGTCAGCACATCGTATTCAGGGTGGCCGGTGACAAAAACCTGACGACAATCCTTGGTGGCCGCCAGGTAGACCCCCGCCTCCTCGGACTCGGCAAAGATCTGCAGGTCAGTGTGGGCACGGATGAGATCCCCGTCGAAGGCCGCATAGCGAGAGTGAGGCGCGACGAACTCGTCGTCGAAACCGCGCAGCAGCGGCTCGTTCTCATCAAGGCGATGGTGGCGATAGACACCGGACAGTTTCTCGCCATGCGTCTGCTTCTCCATGCCATACAGGGCCTTGAGCGCCGCCTGTACGGCCCAGCAGAGGAACAGGGTCGAGGTCACGTGTTGATGGGACCACTCTATGATCTCGACGATGCGCGGCCAATAGACCACCTCCTCGAACTCCACCAGCCCGAGCGGTGCCCCCGTGATGATCATGCCGTCATAGTTGTTGCCGCGAACCTGCTCGAAATCGTGATAGAAGTTCTCGAGATGGGCCTGAGGCGTGTTCTTCGACTCCCGATCGTCGATCCGCAGCAGATCCACATCGACCTGCAGCGGCGAGTTGGAGAGCATCCGCATCAGCTGGATCTCGGTTTCAATCTTCTTGGGCATCAGGTTGAGGATCAACACCCGCAATGGGCGGATGTTCTGGGTGACGGCCCTGGATTCCGTCATCACGAAGATGTTCTCCTGCCCCAGCACTTCGGCGGCAGGTAACTGATCCGGGATCTTGATCGGCATGCTTACTCCCTGTACTGCATCGGTAAATATGTCTGGACATCCAGAAGCCTATAACAAAGCCACCCAGCCTGTCATCAGATACCTTTTGTATTCACCCCCACCTTTGACTAGCATACGGCTCAGTGTGTCTCTCGCAGCCAAGACAATGACAGGTATCAAAATTTCCGTAGACCGACTGCAAGTCGGCAATTTCGTCTCTCTGCCACTGGGTTGGCGCGAACACCCCTTCCTGTTTTCCAGCTTCAAGCTCAAGAATGAAGAAGAGATAGAGTTGATCCGTCGGCTCGGGCTCAAGATGGTCACCATCATTCCGGACAAAAGTGATGCGCCGCCCAAGCCACTGAGCCAGATCCAGGCACAGCCTGCAGAGGCGCCGGACACCTCGCTGCGCCAGGCCGAGATGCAGCGGGATAAAGAGCAGCGCATCGAGCAGTTGCAACAGTATCGTCGTGATTTGCAGCAGTGCGAGAAGCAGTTCCAGCAATCCCTGGCGCAGGTACGCAGCGTCATGAGCAAGATCCAGTCCCGTCCCCTCAACGCCATCGGCGAGGCCCAGGAGCTGATCAACGCCATGACTGAGCAACTGCTGGCGGTGGATGAGATGGTGCTGCACCTGGTCTCCGACAGCGAAGATGGCAACAACCTCTACTTCCACTCCCTCAACGTCAGCGTGCTCAGCATGCTGCTGGCCAAGGAGTGCAACATGTCGGCCGACCAGATCCGTCAGGTCGGCATGGGTGCCCTGTTCCACGACATCGGCAAGCTGAAGATCCCGAGCCAGATACTGCGCAAGACAGAACCACTCACCAAGCCGGAGCAGAACCTGATGGCCCAGCATTCACGCTACGGCCTGGATCTGCTCAATCTGGCCAAGGATTTCCCCGCCGAGGCGAAGGGGATAGTGCTGCATCACCATGAATATCTGGATGGCAGCGGGCCCGAGGGGCTCAAGAAGGGACAGCTGGACCCGCTCACCCAGATGGTGTCGCTGATCAACGAGTACGACAACCTCTGCCACCTGCAAGCCAAGGTGCCCTACTCGGCACTGAGCGGCCTCTACAAACAGCGCAAGGCCCAGTTCAACCCTGAATACCTCAGCATGCTGATCCGGCTGATGGGCATATACCCGCCAGGCAGCGTGGTGCAGCTCTCCAACGGTCAGGTGGGACTGGTGATGTCGGTCAATGCCTCCCGCCTGCTCTACCCCTCTGTGCTGGTGTACGATCCCCGCATCCCCCGCCAGGAGGCAGCGATAATAGACCTGCAGCAGGCCGAGCTGTCCATTGCCAAGGTGATCCACCCCAAACGACTGCCGCCGGCCGTGTTCGAATACCTCAATCCGCGTACCCGGATCAGCTACTACTTCGAGCACGCCAAACCCTGATTGCCCCGGCCATGGATCATGGCCGTCCCGGTTCACTTCCCCAGCCCAAGGAGCACCCATGCGTATCGAGATCATCAGCACCGGAGACGAGATAGTGACTGGGCTGGTGGTGGATACCAATGCCGCCTGGCTCAGTGCCCTGCTGCTGGATCAGGGCTGGCAGGTGCGCCGCCGCGCCACAGTGGGGGACAACCTCGCCGACCTGAAAACCGTGCTGCAGGAGAGCGCCAGCCGCGCCGACGTGGTGCTGGTATGCGGCGGTCTGGGCCCCACCGCCGATGACCTCACTGCGCAGGCGGCAGCCGAAGCGTTTGGGCAACCGCTCACTCTGTTCCCTGAGTGGCTGGCCACCATAGAGGCACGCTACGCCAGTCGGGGCCGCCCCATGGCGCAAAGCAACGCCAAGCAGGCCTGGCTGCCACAGGGGTGCGAGATCCTGGACAATCCGGTCGGCACCGCCTGCGGTTTCGTGGTCAGTCAGATGAACGGCCATGGCCGGTGTCAACTCTTCTTCACCCCGGGCGTACCGTTCGAGTTCAAGCAGATGGTGCGCGAGCAGATTTTGCCGCGCCTCAAACAGCTGGCTGGGGAGCAGACAGACACTGAGCTGCGCCGTTTCTACAGCTTCGGCATCTCGGAATCGGCCCTCTCGGACATGCTGGATGCGACGCCCTGGCCGGCAGGCATAGAGCTGGGTTATCGCTCCGCCATGCCGTTGATCGAGCTGAAACTCATCGGCCACAGTGCGACCAGGGCAGACATGGAGGCCGCCGAGGCGCGACTACTCGCAGCCATCCAGCCCTGGCTGGTGGGACGCGGGAATGACGACCCCCCGCAGCAGATCCTGACCCTGCTGGGAGACAAACCGCTGACGCTGCTGGAGGGGGAGAGCCGGGGTGCCCTGCTTGCACTCTGCCACGATCATCCCCTGCTGGAGGCTCACTACAGCCCCCATCTTGCCAGCGATCTGGCATTGCTGCCCGGCACCACAGCGGGCTTGCATCTGACCATAGGACAAGAGGGGGCTGACGGCGTGCCGCTGCTGCTCTGCACCCATGGGCAGCAGACCGGCCAGACGGTGCGGGTCAACCATCCGGACCCCGAGAGCCGACGCAAGATCCTCGCCTTCGCTGCCCTCGACATGCTGCGCCGCCACCTGCAAGGCTTGCCCGTGCTCGGCGACTACCTCACTCTGGCCAGAACGACGCAGCGCAGCAGCTAGGCATCAAACGCAGCTACCCGCGCAAGCTGGCATCGGCGTACGCTTCAATCCAGACTCTTCTTGAACCTGTGGGCGGCCAGGGTCAGCACCAACAGGGTGAACCCCGCCAGCCAGAGCACATCCGGCAGCAACTCAGACAGCTCCCCGCCCCGCAGCACTATGCCCCTGATCAGCCTCATGAAGTGGGTGGCAGGCAGCACCTCTGCAATCCACTGGGCCGCCACCGGCATCCCCTCGTAGGGAAACATGAAGCCCGACAGCAATATGGATGGCAGCAGTATGAACACCGTCATCTGCATCGCCTGCAACTGGGTCTGTGCCAGAGTGGAGATGAGCAGCCCCAAAGTCAGGCTGGCGGCGATAAACAACAGGGTCGCCAGCAGCACCTGACTGAGTGCCCCGTTGATCGGTACGTCAAAGATGAAGTGGCCGAGCCCGAGTATGATGGCCACCTGGACCAGCCCCACCCCGATATAGGGCAGTATCTTGCCAAGCATCAGCTCCATTGAGCCGACCGGGGTAGTGATGAGTAGTTCCAGATTGCCGCGCTCCCGTTCGCGCACTATGGCCGCCGAGGTGAACATGATCATGGTCATGGTGAGGATCACCCCGAGCAGACCGGGCACTATGTTGACCGCAGATCGCCTAGCCGGATTGAAGTAGAGCACCGTCTCGAAAGTGGGTGGGGCAGATTCAAGGCCCGGTTTCAGATCCGAGAGCGGCATGTTGCGAAGGCCGAGCAGGGCCCCGGCTATCATGGTATCCGAGCCATCCACCAGCCACTGCCCTGCCGTCTCACCGGCGCTGAGGCGGCGGCTCAAGTCAGGGGGCAGCACCAGCACGGCCCGCACCTCGCCCCGGGTCAGGGCGGCCTCCGCCTCCTGTATCCCCACGTAATGACGTTCTATGCGCACCACCTGGCTCGCCTTCACCGCCTCCACCAGCAGCCGTCCCGGCACGCTCTGGCTCATCTCCACCAGCCCCACCGGTATGTGGCGCACATCCGTGTTGATGGCGTAGCCGAACAGCAGCAGCTGGATCAGGGGTATCATCACCACCATGCCAAACGTCAGTCTGTCCCGCGCCAGCTGCCTGAGCTCTTTCTGGGTAATGGCCCAGAGCCGTCGCAGACTGTTCATCGACTCGCTCCTTCAGGGCTCATCACCGCCGCAGTGCCAAAGATCAGTCTGTCCCGCGCCAGCGGCCTGAGTTCTTTCTGGGTAATGGCCCAGAGCCGTCGCAGACTGTTCATGCCTCTGGCTCCTGACCGGTACAGCTGACAAACACATCCTCCAGACTGGGCCTGACCAGCGCCATGGCAGCCCCGCTCAAAGCCGGACAGGCCTGCTGCAGCCAGGCAACCGGTTCAGCCAGCTCCTTGTCTACCAGCACCCGCAACCGCTGGCCAAGCTGGGCGGCGGATCGCACCTGTGCCAGCTGCAGCAACTGCTGCTTGAGCAACCGCAAGTCGCTGGTCTGCACTTCCACCACCCGGGTGCTCATGGCATCCATCAGCGCCTGTGGTGACCCTTGGGCCCGTACCTGCCCCGCCTCCATGATGGCCAGCGCATGGCAGCGCTCCGCCTCGTCCATGTAGTGGGTGGTCACCAGTATGGTGGTGCCCCCTTCGCTGAGATCGAACAGTTTCTCCCAGAAATCGCGCCGGTTCTGCGGATCCACCGCCGAGGTGGGTTCGTCGAGCAGCAACAGGTCCGGATGGTGGATCACTGCCGCCGCCAGCGCCAGCCGCTGCTTCTGGCCGCCGCTCATGGCACCGGCCCGCTGCCGCGTCAGCGACGTCAGTTCATAGGTCTCCAGCAACGCGTGCAGGCGCGCCGTCAGCGACTGGCCAGCCATGCCGTGAATGCGCCCCATAAACTCCAGATTTTCCCAGGTCGTCAGCTCGTCATAGAGGGAGAACTTCTGGGTCATGTAGCCGATCCGGCGCCTGAGCGCTTCGGCCTGTTTCGGAATGCTCAGACCCAGCACCTCCACTTCTCCTGCCGAAGGAGTGAGCAGGCCGGTCAGCATGCGCAGTGTGGTGGATTTGCCGCAGCCGTTGGGGCCGAGAAAACCGTGGATCTGCCCTCTGGGCACGCAGAGATCCAGCCCGTTCACCGCCAGAAAATCGCCAAAGCGCCGGCTGACCCCCTTGGCACGGATCGCCAGCTCACTCATGAGTAGGCCCCTCATCGCCGGGATCGGCCTGCAGCGGCAAGCCGCTCGGCAGATCCTGCGCCCCGTTGGGCAGGTCTATCTCGGCCAGATAGACGAGTCGGGCCCTGTCCTGTTCGTTGAGGGCGTAGTAGGGAGTGAAAGCCGGTTCTTTCGAGATCCAGCGCAACCGGCCGGTGAGCGGCTCGGTCACCCCATCCACCACCACCCGCACCGGCTGGCCGATGCGGTAACTGGCGAGGGAGGGCTCAGGCACATAGACCCGGGCGTAGGGTGCCTGATCCGCCTGAATGGCGGCCAGCACAGCACCGACCGACACCCTTTCGCCGATATGATAGGGCAGGCTGTCGAGCCGGCCACTGCGAGTGGCAGTGATGGAGAGATCCGCCAGCTCCCGTTCGGCCAGCGCGACCTCGGCACTGGCTGCCTGCAAGGCAGCATCGGCCTCGTCAATGTCTTCGCTGCGCACGCCACGGGCCAACTTGTCGAGCTGCTGGCGGGCCCCATCCTGCTCTGCCAGCGCGCCGTCGCGCAGGGCGCGAGCCTTGTCGAGATCCGCCGGGCTGACCAGCTTCTGACGCACCAGTCGGTCGATGCGCACGAAGTTGCGCTCGCTCTCCCTGACATTGGCCTCGGCCTTGTCGAGATTGGCACGGGCGGCGGCAATGTCCTCCGGTCGCTCGCCATTGGTCATGCGGGCGAGGGCCGCACGAGCTTGCGCCTCCCCGGCACGGGCACGGGCCAGCACCGCCTGCTGGCGGCGATCGTCCAGCCTTGCCAGCAGTGTCCCCTCCTCCACCATGCTCCCCTGGGCCACCGGCAAGGCCCGGATAATCTCGCTGGCGGTGGCGGTCAGCAACACCCGATCCCGCTCCAGCGTACCGAGCGCCGTGGTAGAAACCTGTGGCTGACAGGCAGTCAGCAGGCTAAACAAACCTAAAGGCAACAGACAATGACGCAAGATCGACACTCCTCTCGTGACCTGCAATCTCGTCCCGATACAAGGCATTCCGGGGCGTAGGGCCGGCACGTCTCTCACTGACAAGCCGGTTCATTGAGTGGTCAGCATACCCGCTGTCATCCCTGATTTCCTCGTCCCAGCTCACCCATTTGTGCTTAGCGCGTTGACCCAAAAAGAGAAATACCCGAATACTGCAGACCGACATCATGTTGATGGCTCGCGTTTTTAATTAAAAGCCGATTAAATAGAAGCAAGTAGCGATCTCACCGGAGATCATGGCGAGAGTAAGGGAGCCGGGTGTTAAGCAAAGAGTGGTTACTGTTATCAGCCGATATGGAATACGCCTGTCTGCGCATCGTGCCCGGGTTGACCAAGCCCGTTTCAGAGAGCGATATTCAGGCGCTGTTGCTGGCCTCCAACTGTCGCCGCTACCAGCCGCTGACGGAGGGGATCAAGCAGGCCATCAGCTTGCTCAATACCCTGTTGAGCAACCCGGCTACCTCTCTGCCCGGCAACCCAGTCCCCATTGCCCAGCGCCACGATGCCCGCGTCACGCTGGTCATCGAGAAGGACCGGATGAGCGCCATTGCCCAGATCACCGCAGACTGGGGCGGCAAGTTTCTCACCACAGAACAGCTGGAGCAGGCAATCCAGACCAGCGAGGTCAGCCAGGGGGTACAGACCTCCCTTATTACGGCCGCCATTCTGGCTGCCAAGGAAGCTGCGCCGGGCACAGTACTCAAGTTGCCGGTAGCGCTGGGCAAGGCGGTGGTCAATGGTAAGGACTCCCGTCTGGAGCGACTGGTGGAGACACCCGCCGAGCGGATCCTCAAGCCCCAGGAACGGGATGATGGCCGGGTCGACATGCGGGACCTGGGTACCATAGTCACGGTCAAAGCCGGCGCCCAGTTGATGCGGCGCCACCCCGCGACTCAGGGGGAGCCCGGGTTTACCGTCACGGGCCAGGATCTGCCCGCCAAGAATGGCAAAGACAGCCCCATGAGCGCTGGCGATGGCACTTATCTCTCCCCTGATGACCCCAACCTGCTGATTGCCAGCCGGGCCGGCCTTCCCTGCCAGGAAAAAACGGGCATGAAAGTGGATGAGGTATTGAGTGTCAAACAGGTGGATGCCCGCCACGGCCATATCACCTTTGAAGGGGGGCTCATCGTCAATGCCGACGTCCAGCCCGGCATGAAGGTCAAGGTCAGTGGCGACATCGTCATCGGTGGTTTCATCGAAGGGGGCGAGATCGAAGCCGGCGGCAGCATAACGGTTCGCCACGGCATCATAGGTCGACGCAACGAGCAGGGTGAATACCTGTGTCACCTCAATGCCCAGGGGGAAATCCACGCCAGCTATGCCCAATACGCCAAACTGGAGGCAGGGGGCGACATCCAGATCCAGAGTCAGCTCAACCACTGCTACAGCCGCAGCGGGCAAGACCTCAAGGTGGGCGACAGCGGCATGCGCAAGGGCCACCTGATTGGTGGCATCAGCATCGCCAATCGTCTCATCATGGCTCCCATCCTGGGAGCCTCTGCGGCCAACCACACCAAGCTGCAAATCCTTGGCGGCTACTTCACCCACAAGGAGCAGGAACTGGCCCTGCGCCAACGCAAGCAGGAGTGCCGGGATCAATTGGACAAGCTGCAGGATCTGCTGCTCAAGTTGCTGCAGTTGCCCAGCGACAAACGCAACCCCGAGACCCTGCAGAAGATAAAGCTGATCCGTACCAAGCATCTCGAGGAGAGCAAGCTGCTGGATGAGCAGCTGGAGGCGGCACAGGAAGAGTTGCAAAAGCTGATGGCGGAGATGGACATCATCGCCACCCAACGGGTCTTCCCCGGGGTCGAGGTGGAGATGGCGCACTATCACTGCCGGGTCGATATCGAACATGGCCCCATCCACTTTGCCATTCGCGAGGATCAGGTACAGCTGATCCCGTACGAACCACACAAATGACCCGGGCCGGAGACTACCGGCCCTCTCCTCATCGCCCTTCCACCTTGCGAGCGGGCGCCCAATACTCGGGATCCATCCCGTCAATCCGTGATCCAGGCGGCGATTTTCGCTACACTCGGCCTCCCATTGGCCCCATTGGGCGGGCCAGCCAGACTTCAGGTAGTGAAAGATGTACAAGCTGATCGCATTGGATATGGATGGCACCCTGCTGAACCCTCAGGGCCAGATTTCACCCCGCACCCACGCCGCCATTGCCGCCGCCCGCGCCAAGGGAGTGACGGTGGTACTTGCCTCGGGCCGCCCGCTGGAAGGGATGAGCCGCTATCTTGTAGAGCTCGGCCTCACCGGTCAGGATGACTACGTCATCTGTTACAACGGCGCTCTGGTGCAGCAGGTTGCCGACCAGCGCATCATTCGCAGCCAGCTGCTCACTGGAAGCGACGCCAGCGCCATCGCCAGACTGGCCGACGAGCTGGAGGTGAACGTACACGGCTTCTCGGTCAGCCAGGGCCTCATCAGTCCCAGAGTCAGCACCTATACAGAGCACGAATCCCGCCTCATCGGCATGCCCATCAATCTGATCGATTTTGCCACTCTGGCGGCCGACGAACAGATCATGAAGGTGATGATGATCGACGAACCACCCCAGCTCTCCCGCGCCATCGAGCGTCTGCCAGCCGAACTGTACCAGCGCTACACTGTGGTGCAGAGCGCCCCCTTCTTCCTCGAATTCATGAACAAGCAGAGCAACAAGGGCACAGGGGTCGCTGCCTTGGCCGAACATCTGGGCCTTGATGCCTCCCAGGTCATCGCCGTGGGGGATGCAGGCAACGACCATCACATGATTGAATACGCCGGACTGGGCGTGGCCATGGGCAACGCCACCGATGATATCAAGGCGCTGGCCCAACACATCACGGGCCGCAACGACGAGGATGGCGTCGCCGAGGTGATCGAGCGGTTCATCCTGAACGCCTGAGCCAAGCAAGGGGCCTCCACCAGGGCCCCTTCTGCTATCCGGCCAATCTGGTCAAATGTTTAATATATCCACCACAGCTATCCCCTTCATACCCACTGCATAGCATCAAAGCCCCTATAAAAGGGACTCAAGCCTTTGTGCCGCTCATGACGATTAACATTTCAGTATCATTTCGTTTGACATATTGAACGGCCTTGGCAGACTGAGATCAGGATCCAGGCCGTCATTGCCCAGGCTGACCGACGATTCTGGTACTGCGGCACGACCCTGATCCCACGACCATGCCTTGAGGCATGCCCTTGCCCTCTCGCTGGCAGCAAGGGCCTTCCCAAGGCGCAGGACTGCAAAGGATAGCCAAGGTGAATCATGACTCGCATACCCCACACCCCATGTAAGCCCGTCGTACTGATGACAATGGGTGCCCAGCCCCGCAACGGTCACGCCTACCAGGTAATGACCCACAAATACATCACGCCCCTGGTGGAAATCAGTGGCTGCGTCCCCCTGCTGGTACCGACCTGCTGCGGAACGGAAGACCTGGCGCAGTATCTGGATCTGGCCGATGGCGTCTATCTGAGCGGCGCCGGATCCAACATAGATCCTGCCCTCTATGGCCAGGAGAACCTTACCCCGGAGAAGCAGCAGGACAGAGACAGGGATCTGTTCGACATTCCGCTGGTACGTGCCGCCCTCGATCGCGGTCTGCCAATTCTCGGGATCTGTCGTGGCATGCAGGAGATCAACGTGGCACTCGGGGGCGACATACACCAGAAGGTCTACAACGAGCCCGGTTATGACGATCACAGGGAAGATTCGGACGATCCGGTCGATGAACAGTACGGGGAGAGTCACCAGATTGAACTGGTGTCCGGCAGCTGGTTTGCCGACCTGATGGGGCAACCTGCTATCCCCGTCAACTCGCTGCATGGACAGGGGATCAAGACGCTGGCAAAGGGGCTTGAGCCGCTGGCCCATGCCGAAGACGGGCTGGTAGAGGCCATTCATGCTCCCACCCTCTCCCCCTTCCTGCTGGCGGTACAGTGGCACCCGGAGTGGAAAGCGACCGAAAATCCCCACTCCGTCAAGATCTTCCAGGCTTTTGGTGACGCCTGCCGTCAGCGCAGGACTCGCACCTCACACACCTGAACTTGTATTGCCTAGTCGCCAAACCCCCGCGCCTTGAGCTTGGGCAAGCCACCACGCTCGGGGCGCAATGTACGGCACACATCCATGCCCTTGAGCCCGCGCTGGATATGGTCCGGCGTGTGGCCAAACACCATGCCGTTGCTGCGGTAAAGGTTGTCATCGTCAAGCTCGAACAACTCGCCGCCGATGAGCAGCTGCTCACGGCCATTCACCACCTTGCCCCGTTTCAGTGGCAACGTCATGTCGGTCAGCACCTCGCCGGTGGCACAACCCTCACGCCAGCGGGCCTCGTCGGAGAAAGGGGTAATGGCAATCTCGCGCCAGGATCCATCCCTGAACTCGACCCGGTATTTGTCTGCCAGCAGGTCGCATCCTGCCAGTGGCAGCAATGCCACCAAGCAGATGATTTTCTTTGTTAATTGCACCAAGTCACACTCTCCTGTCGAGACTGCCAACAGCATAAATAAATCGTGTCGCCAGCGCACCCTTTACCCTTGTCTAACCAGCTATGCTGGAAATATCCAACGATAAGGGGCTGTTATGTTTAGCGATAATTTCGTTGCCCTACCTACCTTGCAGTGGATTGGCGAGCATCCGTTCTGGACCCTGCTGACCCTGTTCTTGCTTATCACCCATTTTTTGCGCAGCCCGGGGCGGCGGCGCGAGCTGGTTTCCGAGCTCGGCTTCGTCATGATGAGCATGGTCGTAATCCTGCTGATCCAGTTCGAGGGAGGCTGGTTCCGCCTGCCGCTACCCCACCGCTGGCTGGTGGAAATATCCAGTCTGCTGGCCGGTCTGGTACTGGTGAAGGTCTGGGGCATACTGCTGTTCCAGTTTCTGCTGCCCCTGTGCCAGATCCGCATACCGCGCATCATAGCGGACATCGTCATCACCATCGGCTACATCAGCTGGTGCCTGTTCAGGCTATACGCTTCCGGCATGGCCCTTGGCGAGATAGTCACCACCTCGGCCGTCATCACCGCCATCATCGCCTTCTCCATGCAGGACACACTGGGCAACCTGCTGGCCGGAGTCTCCATCCAGCTGGACAACTCCATCGCCATCGGTGACTGGTTGCAGGTGGAAGCCATCCAGGGCCGGGTGGTGGAGATCAACTGGCGCGCCACCACCATGGAAACCCGCAACTGGGAAACCGTGGTGATCCCCAACAGCCACTTGCTCAAGCAGCGTTTCACCGTGCTGGGACGGCGACAAAATGCCCCCCTCCAATGGCGGCGCTGGGTCTGGTTCGATCTGACCCTGGATACATTGCCGACCCAGATCATCGCCCTGATCGAGAAGTCCTTGCGGGAAACCAACCTGCCCTGTGTGGCCAAATATCCTCAACCCGACTGTCTGTTGATGAATGTGGAAGGGGGCATTGCCCGTTATGCCGTTCGCTACTGGCTGACCGACCTGGCGCGGCACGACCCGACCGATTCCATGGTGCGCAGCCTGATCGATGCCGCCCTGCGCCGTAACGACCGGCGTCTCACACCACCCATTTTCAATGTCTTCATGGCCAAGGAGAAACAGCATCAGGATGCCCGCCACAAGCGCCACACAGTCGAGCGCACAGCCACCCTGCGCAAGTTGCCGCTGTTTGCCATGTTGCAGGAGGATGAGCTGATCCAGCTCGCCGATCAGGTCAAATTCGCCCCCTTCGTCAGTGGCGATATCATGCTGGAGCAGGGGGAGGTTTCCAGCTGGCTGTTCGTGCTGGTCAAAGGAGAAGCTGAAATGCTGGTCAAAGTGGAGGGGCGTGAATTGCCGCTCGGCACCCTCAACACCGGCGACTTCTTCGGCGAGCTGAGCCTGCTCACCGGCGACCCCAGTCCCTTCACGGTGCGGGCACTCGGCACCGTTGAAACCTACCGCATCAATCAGGCCATGTTCCAGGAGCTGGTGATGCACAGGGAGTCTCTGGTCGAGCCACTCTATCGGGTGCTGAGCAGTCGCGAGCAGGAGCAGCAGACACTGTTGGCAAAGGAGGCGGAGTCCATGAAGCAACCGCCGCAACAGCGTGATCTGCTCAATAAACTGATGAAGCTGTTCAGTGGAGGATGACGTAGCATGGGGCACCACATAATGCCGGGAGACCCCACACAATGTTACTGACCGCACTGGCTTTGAGCGCCAGTTTGCAATTTGACTGCCCGCCAGCCATAGACACCCGCCAGCAGCTGTTGAGCCAGTCTCGGGGCTGGCAAGCCGTGGCCCGTAACAACCTGGGAGATGCGGGCCAGCCCCTGAGCCACAGGCTGGATAATCTGGCCCTGTTTGATGGCGATCCGGGCGAGCTTGCCCAGCTCAAACCGGACAATGGTGACAACGACGAGACTCACTACTGGAGTCTGGACAGCCGCAATCCGCGACCATTTTATCTGGTCTGCCACTATGGGGGCACAGCCATCACCTTGCAGCAGGCGCTCCCCCCGGGCATCAACTACTGCCGCGTCAACCAGACCGATAGTGACCAGCTGCGCGGACTGATTTGTCGTCAATAAGGGCCGTAAACAGCAGCTGGCGAAAACGATCAGAGCAGCAGGTCTGCCAGCTCTCCCAGTCCGTTCAGTTCCACATCCGGCAACAATGGCAACTGCCGCCAGGAGCGCTGGCAGTCATTGAGCCAGGCGGCGCGAAAGCCGTGCAGGCGGGCGCCCAGCACGTCCGTCACTGGATGATCCCCCACGTGTAGTATCCGGTCTGGTACCAGCTTGAGGGCGGCCTGCGCCTGGACAAACATGTCCGGCGCCGGTTTCATCCTGGCACCCGCCCCCGCCTTGCAGACCAGGGTGAAGTAATCATTCAGCCCGGCCTGGGCCAGGTCCAGATTGCCATTGGTGATCACCACCAGCGGATAGCACTCGGCCAGTCGTGCCAGCAACTCATGGGTCGCGTCACTCACCTCAATCTTTGAGCGTTCGGCGAGAAAGCCGGCGAACACCTGCTCCGCCTCGCGACTGGCGATGGCTGCCGCCATGCCGCCCTGCACCATGGCCTCATGAATGGTCCGCTGGCGCGCCAGACTGACATCCTGGCGCAGTTCGGGCTGGGCGATCAGCATGGTGCGCTTGAGATCCAGCCAGCGCGGCTTGTCCAGCATGGCGGTCGCCAGGTATTCGCTGCGCAGATGCTCAAGCATCCACTGCTCGGCCCGTTCAATGGCCGGGCCGTTGTCGTAGAGGGTATCATCGAGGTCGAACGAGATGGCAGCAACCGGCTGCCAACGGCGATAAAAATGCATTCATGCTCCTTCACGGCGGGGTAATCAGGCCCCCTTGTTCATCTTCCGGCATATCTGGCTACCCTGGCGGTTTGGATGCTCAGATAACCCCAGACACTCCTTCACAGAGGTAAAGGTCACTCATCTTCCGGCGTGGCAGGATCCCGCTTTGCTCTTGGGTGGGCATTGTCATAGACCTTGGCCAGATGCTGAAAATCGAGATGGGTATAGATCTGGGTAGTGGAGAGATCAGCATGACCCAGCAGCTCCTGCACGGCACGCAGATCGCCGGAGGACTCCAGCATGTGGGTGGCGAAGCTGTGGCGCAGCTTGTGGGGATGGACGTGGGCATTGAGCGCCTGCTTGTTGCCCCAACCATCGAGCCGCTCCTGTACGGAACGGGCCGACAGCCGCTGTTTGCGCTTGGAGACGAACAAGGCGTCGGCCTCGTCCCCCGCCAGCAGAGGGCGAACCTTGAGCCACTTGTGCAGCCACTCCACCGCCATTCTTCCCATGGGCAGCACCCGCTCCCGCGAGCCCTTGCCGGTCACCTTGAGCTGACGGTCATCGAGCTTGATGTCACCCAGATTGAGCCCCACCAGCTCGGCCAGCCGCAGGCCGGAAGAGTACATCAGCTCCATGATGGCCCGATCCCGTACCGCCAGAGGATCCTGCTCGTCTGTGATGTTGAGCAACTGGTACATCTCGTCCACATCCAGGTTTTTCGGCAGCGGTCGCCCCTGCTTGGGGGTCACTATGCCGCGGGCCGGGTTGGCGGTGAGCCGTCCCTGGCGCACCTGCCAGTCGCAGAAACTGCGCAAGGCGGAGATCTTGGTAGAAAGGGAGCGGGGAGCGAGCCCGGCCTTGTGCATCCGGGTCACCAGACTGCGCACCTGGCTCGCCTCGAGCCGGGCCCAGTCGCTTACACCCAGCCTGACCAGCTCGGCGGCCATGGCCTGCAGATGGGATTCATAGTTGCTGCGAGTGTGAGGGCTGAGCTGGCGCTCGACCCTCAGGTATTCGATAAAGGCCGCCAGCTCATCGGCCAGAGAGGCTGGCAGAGGCTCGGCGGCAGGAGCAGACGCTTTGGCCGGTTCCCTAGCCATGGGTCAGTTCAGGCAGACGCAACTGCAACAAGCGACCCAGCTGACCCAGCAGCAGGGTGTCGTTATGGGGGCTGAAGTGGCTGGGATCGGAACTGGCAAAGGCCAGCACGCCGAGATCGCCGAGCCGCATCAGGGCTACGGAGTTGACCAGCACATCGTGGCCAAACAAGGCCTGCTTCTCACTCTGGTTGAGGCGGCCAAAATAGTAATCCTGCCCCGGCAGCCGTTGACCCAGCAGTTGCTCGAGTTGCTTGCCGTCCGCCATGAAGCGAAGCTCGGGGCCGCTCAACTGGAATTTCTTCGGACTGAGCCAGAGCCGCAGGCCGGTCAGCCGCAGCCGTTGCACGAACGCCTTGCCCATCACGGCGCTCACCTCGAACAGAGACTGGCAACCATAGAGCTCGCCGTAGAGGTCGGCATAGACCCGGAAGATCCGCTCGTTCTCGCTGGCAATCCCCATCAACTCGGTGATCTCCTGCTCCAGCTGCTCGATGCGCTCCCGCTGCCTGTCCATCTGGCGTTCAACCAGAGAGACCGAGCCTTTGCGTTCATGGGGAATGCGGATCCGGTCCAGCATGGCCGCGTGGCGCTGGAAAAACTCGGGATAACGGGCCAGGTACTCCAGCACTGTGGCTTCATCCACCAGTGGCTCCTGCCGTTTGAGTTCGCTCATAAATTGGTTGGTCCATTACAGAAAAAGGGCACTGGGCCCTGACATTATCACGCAGCACAGAGGGCTTGCGCCCTCGTCATGCCTATAACTCTATCTGGCCGTCGAATACATGCTCGGCCGGGCCCGTCATATAGACCGGCTGACCCGGCCCCTTCCAGGCTATGGTCAGCTTGCCACCCGGCAGACTGACGGTGACCCGCTCCTTGAGCTTGCCCTGACTGATGCCAATCACCGCCGCCGCACAGGCACCGGTACCGCAGGCCAGGGTCTCACCTACACCGCGCTCGAATACCCGCAAACGGATCTCGGTGGCGTTGACCATCTCCATGAAGCCGACGTTGACCCGTTCGGGGAAACGCTCGTGCCGCTCCATGATGGCCCCCAGAGTCTCCACCGGCGCATCAGCCACCGACGGAACTTCAATGACGCAGTGGGGGTTGCCCATCGAGACCACACCACACATCACAGTATGCTCTTGTGCCCGCAACAGATAGGTTTTTTCCGCCTTCTGAGCCCGAAACGGGATCTTGCCCGGCTCAAACTGGGGAACCCCCATGTTGACCGTGACCTGATTCTCCCCTTCCAGCTGCAGGCTAATGCGGCCACGGGCCGTGCTGACCGCGATGCGATCCCGGTTGATCAGCCCCTTGAGGCGCACGAAACGGGCGAAACAGCGGGCACCATTGCCGCACTGCTCCACCTCGCTGCCATCGGCATTGAAGATGCGATAGTGGAAGTCGAGTTCAGGGTCATAGGGCGGCTCCACCAGCAACAGCTGGTCAAAACCGATCCCGAAGTGGCGATCCGCCAGCTTCTTGATGACGTCATTGCTGAAAAACACCTTCTGGGTGACACCATCCACCACCATGAAGTCGTTGCCCAGCCCATGCATCTTGGAAAAATCTATCAACATAGTGCGTTCCTGTACCCTTTAGGCAGTAAATGCTCGGCGCACCAGCGATCCGCTCAATCGTGCGTTCCCCTGCTATCAGGGCCGTCAATGCTCGCAACACCGGCAATCGGTCAACTGCTCGCGCTCGCGCGTTCAACGCACACAGAGACGCGTCTGGAAAATCCAGTCGCCGTGGTGCCTTCCTGTGTTCAGGGCAGTAGATGCTCACCACGCCAGAGATCGGCCAACTGCTCGCGCTCTCTGATGAGGAAGGATTGGGTGCCATCCACCAGCACCTCGGCCGCACGCGGACGGGTGTTGTAGTTGGATGACATGGTAAAGCCATAGGCACCGGCGGAGCGTACCGCCAGCAGGGAGCCCTCGGCGATGGCCAGGGTGCGCTCCTTGCCGAGGAAGTCACCCGTCTCGCACACGGGGCCGACCACGTCATACAGCGCCTTCTCATGGGCCGTGCGGCTGTCCACCTCTATGATGTTCATCCAGGCGCCGTAGAGAGAGGGACGCAGCAGGTCGTTCATGCCGGCATCGATCAGGGCGAAGTTGCGGGTTTCACCCGGCTTCAGGTACTCCACCCGGGTCAGCAGCACACCGGCGTTGGCAACGATGGCACGGCCCGGTTCGAACAGCAGGGTCAGATCCCGGCCCGCCAGCTTCTGCTTGAGCGCCTCGGCATACTCGGTGGGATGAGGTGGCTGCTCGGCACCATAGTTGACCCCGAGGCCGCCGCCCACGTCCAGGTGATGGATGTGAATACCTTCCGCCGCCAGGGTGTCGATCAGACGCAGCAGCTTGTCGGCCGCCTCCATGAAGGGGTTGAGTTCGGTCAGCTGGGAACCGATATGGCAATCCACCCCCTTGATCTCTATGTTGGCCATGGCCGCCGCCTTGCGATAGATGGCAGGCGCCTGCTCGATGGGGATGCCGAATTTGTTCTGCTTGAGGCCGGTGGAGATATAAGGGTGAGTGCCGGCATCGATATCCGGATTGACCCGCACCGAGACCCGGGCCTTCTTGCCCATGCTGCCCGCCACCCGGTTCAGACGCTCCAGTTCGGCTTCCGACTCCAGGTTGAAACAGAGGATCTCTTTATCCAGCGCCAGCCGCATCTCGGCTTCGCTCTTGGCCACGCCGGAGAAAACCACCTTGGCCGGATCACCGCCCGCCGCCAGCACCCGCGACAACTCGCCGCCGGAGACGATGTCAAAACCCGAGCCCAGGCGGGCCAGCAGGTTGAGCAGGGCCAGATTGGAGTTGGCCTTGACCGCATAGCAGATCAGATGAGGAATATCGCCCGCTGCCTGATCGAAGGCATGCCAGTGGCGTTCCAGGGTCGCACGGGAGTATACGTACAGCGGGGTGCCGTACTGCTCGGCAAGGTGTTGCAGCGAGGTTTGCTCGGCCTGAAGCTGGCCGTCGGCATCGTAGTTAAAGTGATCCAAGGGGGCGGTTCCTTCCTAAATTATTGCGGCGCGGCCTCTGGGGCAGCTTCGACGGTCGCAGGCGTCTGTGCTTGCGGTGTACTCTCGGTCTGGGGCTGCTCGGGAGGCGGCATGTAAAGCGGTCCCGTCAGGCCACACGCGGCCAAACCAAGAGACAGAAGAGTGGCGAGCAGACACTTGGTAAGCTGGGTAATCATAATGGTTCGCTGCGAAAAAATTTTTGGCCCTCTATAATCGCACTCACATTGTTAAAAGCAACAGGATAAACCGATGAAGGATCACGAGTATCACGCCCTGACCGACGCCTTTTTCCAATATGTGGAAGACACTGTCGACGCAGGATATCCGGATATTGACTGTGAACGTGCCGGTGGGGTCTTGACCCTGTCGTTCGAGAACAAGACCAAGGTCATCATCAACAAGCAGGAGCCCCTGCACCAGATCTGGGTCGCCACCCGCGAGAACGGTTTCCACTTCGAGCTGCAAGGGGAAACCTGGATCGACAACCGCTTCGGCCATGAGCTCAAGGCGTTGCTGACCAAAGCCTGCACCACACAGGCAGGTGAGTCAGTGGTATTCCCATGATTGACATTCATCCGCAGGACGCCCGCCACGCCGTGATCTGGCTGCACGGGCTGGGGGATTCAGGGGCCGGGCTGGCCCCGCTGGTGGACGCGCTGGACTTGCCTGCCGACCTGCCGGTTCGTCATCTGCTGCCCGATGCGCCCGAGCGGCCCATCACCATCAACATGGGCTACAAGATGCGCGGCTGGTACGACATCAAGAGCTTCGACGATCCGGCGGACCGCGCCGTTGAGTCCCATGTGCGTGAATCCGCCGCTCGTATCGCCGCCCTGCTGGACCAGCTGGTGGCCGAAGGGTTTGCCCCAGAGCACATCCTGCTGGCCGGTTTCTCCCAGGGCGGAGTGATTGCCTCCTTCACCGCCCTGCGCCATCCAGTCCGGCTGGCCGGGCTGCTCTGCATGTCCACCTATCTGGCGGCGCCAGATGCCCTGCTGGCCGAGATGAGCGAGGCCGCCCGCAGACTGCCCATCAGCTACATGCACGGCATCTATGACGACGTGGTGAATCTCTCCATGGGCTGGGATGCCAAGAACCGGCTGGAAGCGGCGGGGCTCACCCTCGAGTGGCACGAATATCCGATGCGCCACGAGATCTGCCGCCCCCAGCTTGACGACATCCGCAGCTGGCTGCTGGCACGCCTCAGTGCCTAAACGGGTTCACGACGGATAAAACAACGGCCTGCTTCTGCAGGCCGCTTTATATTCGATTTGTTCGAGGATGTTCGTGAGGCTGCTTGCCTCCCTTGCGACCCTTCGCCGGGCCACATGAGCTAGCCAGTGGCAGACCCCAGCTCGCGGGCCGGACTGGCGTTGTCACGCATCTGCCCCTGACTGCGGTAGGGGATCACCTCCAGCTCGCCGTTGATCTGCACTATCTCGTAGTACTGGGGCAAGTTGAAGTTGCTGAACTGGCCCGCATCGCTGAAACGCTCGTGACTGGAAGCATAGAAACGGTTCACCCCCTGCACCAGCTCATCCTTGTTGCCGGCAAAATGCTGGTAGATCTCCACCCGGTTCGCCTCATCCAGAATATAGATGTTGGTGCCCGCATCCCGGGTATCGAAGAAGAACTGCACCAGCCCTTCACTGGCGTAGGCATCGACTATGTCGGGCAGATGCTGGCTGTGGGTCTTGTCGAGCCGCAGCGGCAGGTGATCCAGCTTGTTGTGGGAAATATGGCGGTAGAAGTCGATGGCATTTTCCAGCTTCTTGACCGACACGCCGCGCCGTTCGAAGAAGATGCCGTACTTCTCGCGACCCAGCGCCAGTGTCTTGACCAGTTGCAGCTTGTCACGGGCGAGACGCAACTCGATGCACTCGGCCACCAGTTGCTGGAAGCGGGTCCGAATCAGAGAGCGGAAGTGCTGGCTGTAACAGAACACTTCGATCATCTCGGGAGCCGCCGCATCCTGATGCATCTTGCCGAGGATGGTGGTGAGAGCATCCACCACGGCTTCGTCGCCCTGGAAGTGCAGGGTGCGGATCTCGCTCCAGGAGTTGCGATAGACCAGATCCACCGAGCCCACCAGACACTCCTGATTGCGACCGAACGAGAACACATCGGCAGCATTGGCGTCGAACTCGATCACCTGACCCATCCAGTGGCTGGTCGGGTCCGTCTCCAGGTTGAGGAAAATGGAGAGCTGACGGATCTCGCACGGACGGCTGAGGGCCAGGTTGGTGGCGCGGGGATACTTGACCGGGAAGGTACCGGACAGGTCGCGGCAGAACTGGTGCAGATTGTCGATGTGCAGATCCGACCCCTGATTGAACAGGTGCACCCGGGACTGGGGCGTCAGCAGGCCGTTGAAGTAGGCCCAGGAGACCAGCTTGCTGATGTAGCCGTTATATTCGAGCGGCGCCCGGCCAATGATGTCCACCGGATCCAGTGAATGCTTGTAGAGATACCAGCCGGCGCGGTTGAGGCGACCATGAGGGACCTGCACCAGGCTGAGATCCGGCTCGCTCAAATCTGGCGCTATGGTCAGATTGATGCGCTGCACCTTGCCCGGCAGGCTCTCGAACGCGGCGTAGAGCTTGCGTGACAGTATGCCTATGTCTTCCGGGTTGATGGACTCGCTGATGTTGTTGCGCCGGGCAAACTGGATCAGGTTGCGATAGCTCTGCATCAGGGCTTCCAGCAACTCGGCGTGGGCCACCTTGACGTCTTCGACCTTCCACTCCTGGCGGTGATCCAGATGGTGGAGCCGCTCCGGGCTCCAGCCCCAGTAGGAGACCAGCTGGGTCATCTGCTCGCGGCGCCAGGCCGGGGAGTGCTCCTCCTTCGGATGGCTGAGGCCGTCACACACTTTCAGATAGAAACAGCGGCGCACCAGATCGAGGCGCTGCATGTCACCAATGGACTTGAGGTAGTTGGTCACCTTGTCCAGCATCAGACAGTAGTTGTCGAGCCGGTAGTGCATGCCATCGTTGTGCTGGAACCAGTCGCGACTGGTGACCGACAGCAGACGGGTGTTGGGATACTCGTGAGAGTAAGCCTCCATCAGCACCGACTTGAGCACGGCTTTGTAAGGGGAGTCGATGCCCTTATAGAGCTGCCACAAGGCGGAACCGAAGTACTCCTCGGCCGGAATCCGGTTGAACCCACCCAGATCGAGCCAGTCATCCTGGCTCAGCTTGCCATCCGCAAACAGGCTGTCCACATACTCGTCGTAGTGATCGTCATACTCGGCAGGCACCAGATACCAGAGCAGGCGCTTGCCCGCGATCAGCATGGCGCTGCGGTAGAACTCGTCGAGCAGCAGCAGGTGCTGGGCGCTGCCACAGCTCTCTCCCTGCATCTGGGCGTCGTTGCACTGGCGGAACTTGTCTTCGGGGATCAGGAAGAAGTTGAGATCCACCCCCCGCTGCTCGGCCCACTTGGAAAGTTGCTGACACTTGAGATCCAGCAACTCGAGCCGCGCCTGCGACAAACCGGCCACGTGGCAGACCCAGATGTCGAGATCCGAGTGGCAGCACTGACCAATGGACGAAGTGCTGCCCATGGAGTAGAGCCCCTGGATCGACTTGTCATGGGTAGTGAGGCCGTTCTGGCAGTTGGCGTTCTGGCACAGATCCTGGATGAAGGCCTGCTGGGCCTCGTTGGCGGTAAAACTCCAGATGCCGTGGGGCACATCACCTGCCACATAACCGGGCAACAGGGGATGATTGAAGTGCAGCATGACAGGCAGCAGTTGGAAGACCTGCTGCCCATAGCGACTCATGAGACCTAACGCCCGTTGCGTCTTGAGACGATTGAGTTCGTCGTAGCGCGCCACCAGCGTATCGAGTTTTACCAGCAATGCCCTGCCTATACCAAGGTAAGAAATGACGCACCAAAACGGGGAGACGTCAAAAAAGTGTGATCATGTTAACAATGCAAACAGCGGTGGTAAACAAGCCCGCACTGAATCACCGGATTATTTCTGACAAGCCACTAAACAGTATCAACGGAAAGCAATAAAAATTAATAATTTCATGTAGTTAGTAAATTACTTTACCTTAATGAAAATCATTTTCAGCAGCCCTTTTTGAGCTTGGCCCCGCTTTTGCGGGCTGCGCCATGAAAGCCCCTGCAAAGGGTGGTAAGATCGTTTTCCTTCTAAAGATGAAACAACTGATTGATATGGCAGCCCGAACCCTGAAAATTGCCACTCGCAAGAGCCCATTGGCCCTGTGGCAGGCCAACTTCGTCAAAGACCGGCTGGAAGCCCTGTACCCCGAGTTGCAGGTCGAGCTGGTGCCCATGAGCACTCAGGGTGACAAGATCCTGGATACCCCTCTCGCCAAAGTGGGTGGCAAGGGGCTGTTCGTCAAGGAGCTGGAAACCGCCATGCTGGAGGGCCGCGCCGACATCGCCGTCCACTCCATGAAGGATGTGCCGGTGGAGTTCCCGGAAGGGCTGGGCCCGCACACCATCTGTGAGCGCGAAGATCCGCGCGATGCCTTCGTTTCCAACCGTTTCAGCCAGATAGAAGCACTGCCGCAGGGCGCCGTGGTCGGCACCTCCAGCCTGCGCCGTCAGTGTCAGCTGCGGGCCGCCCGCCCGGATCTGGTGATCCGCGACCTGCGCGGCAACGTCAATACCCGTCTCGCCAAGCTGGATGCCGGTGAATATGACGCCATCATTCTCGCCGCCGCCGGCCTGAAGCGTCTGGAGATGGCACATCGCATCACCGCCTTCATCGAGCCGGAGCAGAGCCTGCCTGCCAACGGTCAGGGGGCGGTCGGCATCGAATGCCGCCTCGACGATCACGAGCTGCACACCCTGCTGGCACCGCTGGAGCACGCCGAGACCCGGATACGGGTGCTGACCGAGCGAGCCATGAACCGCGCCCTGCAAGGGGGCTGTCAGGTCCCTATCGGCGCCTACGCTCTGGTGCAGGGGGATGAGGTCTGGTTGCGCGGTCTGGTGGGCAGCCCGGATGGCAGTCAGGTGATCCACGACGAGATCCGCGGTCCGCTGGCAGACGGTGAGGCCCTCGGCCACACCCTGGCCCAGCGTCTGCTGGCGGCCGGTGCCGACGTTATCCTGGCCGAGGTCTACCGGGCATGATACCCCTGGTGGTGCGCCCGGCCGCTCAGGCCGCCGAGCTGGTGCAACTGCTGCGCCAGCACGGCCACGCACCGCTCTGCTGTCCACTGCTTGAAACGGCAGCGGGCAGCGAACTCCCCCACCTGCCCGAACTGCTGCCCCAGGCTGACATCGTCATCGCAGTCAGCGTGCATGCAGTTCATTTCACTCATCATTTTCTGTTGCAAACTGGTCAGACCTGGCCAAGTATTGACTACTTTGCGGTCGGCCAGGCCAGCGCGGATGCCTTCGCCGAAGTCGGTATAGAGGCGAGCTGCCCTGACGATCCCCGTAGCGAAGGGCTGCTGGCCCTGCCCGCCCTGCAACAGGTGAGCGGCAAGCGGGTATTGATACTCAGAGGCAACGGGGGCCGGGATCTTATCGCCCGGACGCTGGCCTCACGCGGTGCTCTGGTGCACTATTGTGCGGCCTATGAGCGCCACTACCCCGAACTCGACGGGGACGCATTGACTCGCCATTGGCAGGCAGCCGGGCTCGACAGCCTGCTCATTACCAGTGGTGAACTGTTGCAACGGCTGCTGGAGCTGGTGCCAGGCCAGCAGCAGCCCTGGCTTTATGACCGCCTCTTGGTGGTGCCCAGCCCCCGCGTGGCCGACATGGCCAAGATGGCGGGCTTTACCCATATCACGATTGCCCAGGGTGCATCCAACCAGGCCCTGACGGCCGCTCTGGAACTGAGGAAGATGGAATGACTGAACAACAAGAATCCCAGGTCAAGCCCCAGCCGACCGCCGTGGTCAATGGCGGCAAGAGCCGCTCCGGCGTTCTGCTGGGTGGCGTTGCCATACTGCTGGCCCTCGGCCTGACTGGCGGTCTCTACCTGCATGGCCACCAGAGCGCCGTGGCCCAGCAGGGGGAACTGGATCAGCTCAAGCAGCAACTGGCCGAGGCCATGAACAAGCTGGATCAGAGCAACAGCAAGGATAACGAGCAACTGAGTGCGCTGGGCAAAACCCAGCAGCAACTGCAAGAAGAGCTCAAGGGTCTGCAGAATCGGGTGCTGGATCTCAACGACAAGCGTCCCAACGACTGGATGCTGGCCGAATCCGAATACCTGGTACGCATGGCGGGCCGCAAGTTGTGGCTGGAACATGACCTCATCTCCGCCATTACCTTGCTTGGCAATGCCGACGAGCGGATCAAGGCGCTCAACGATCCCAGCCTGATGCCCATTCGCAAGGCGCTGGCGGAAGACATAGCCCAGCTCAAGGGGATGCCGCGCATCGACCGTGAAGGATTGACTCTGAAACTGGCCGCCCTCTCTGACCAGATAGAGCTGCTGCCCCTCTCCACCGTCAGCATGCCGGAAGCCAAGACCGAGCCGGATCAAGCCGTCAGCACCAATCCGGACGAGTGGGAAAGCAACCTGAAGAAGAACTGGGTCAAGTTCACCGAGAACTTCATCACCATACGTCGCCGCGATGGCGCCGTGGAAGCCCTGCTCTCCCCGCAGCAGGAGATCTTCCTGCGCGAAAACCTCAAGACCAAGCTGCTGCAAGCCCAGCTCGCCGTCTACCGAGAGCAGCAGGCACTGTATGACGACAGCCTGGAGAAGGCACAGCGCTGGCTGACCCAGTATTTCGATACCGACAACAGCGCCACTCACTACATGCAGTCCGAGCTGGACAAGCTCAAGAGCGAGCAGATCCAGTTCACCTATCCGGATCGCTTCAAGACCCAAGCCATGCTGGAAGAGGTGCTGACCGAGCGCCTGCAACGCATTCTGGCCAGCAACTGAGGAGGGCACCATGATTCGTCTGATTGTTCTGGTGGCCGTGATGATAGCCGGGCTGATGTTTGGCCCTGAAGCATCCGGCAACAAGGGGTATGTGCTGATCGCCCTGGGTAACTACACGGTAGAGTCCTCTGTCACCAGTGCCGTGATCCTGGCCGTGCTGTTCTACGGCGCCCTGCTTGTCATCGAATGGCTGCTGGGCAGGGTATTCGGTCTGCGCCGCAAGACACTGGGCTGGTACGGTTCACGCCGGCGCCGCAAGGCCAACCAGCAGACGGTGGCAGCGACACTGGCCATGGCCGAAGGTCACTACAGCCAGGCCGAGAAGCTGATGCTCAAGGGCGCCAGCAACAGCGATACCCCGCTGCTCAACTATCTGAGTGCCGCCAAGGCAGCCCAGGCCCGTGGCGACGACGTCCGCCGGGATCAATACCTGCAAAAGGCGCAGGAGGAGAACCCCAAGGCCGAGCTGGCACTGACCCTGACCCAGACCCAGCTGCAAATTGAGCAGGGCCAGTACGACACTGCGCTGGCCATGCTGGAATCCGTCTACGCCCTCAACCCGCGCCACCCCATGGTGCTGGATCAGCTGCGTCAGGTACATCTGGCGCGCGAGGACTGGGCGGCCCTCATCGACCTGATCCCCGTGCTGCACAAGGTGGGCAAGCTGACCCCCAAACAGGAAGAAGATTTGCTGCATCGGGCCTGGACCGGTCGGCTCAAGGCTGCCAGTGACGCCCTCGAAACCCTGCGCCCTGTCTGGCAGGATCTGCCCCGCAAGCTGCGCCAGGATCCGGATCTGCTGGCCGCCTACGGCGATCGCCTGCGTGAGCTCGGCGCCGACAGCGAAGCCGCCGAACTCTGGCTGGACGCGCTGCGCAAGCAGGTCTCCCCCCAGTTGCTGGCTCGCCTGCCCAAACTCAAGCTGGAGAGCTACCAGCCGGTGCTGACCCTGTTGCAGAAGATACAGGATCAACCGGGTGTCGAGGCGGCCCTGGCCCAGATCTATCTGCTGGCGGGTCAGCTGGACCAAGCCCAGCGCCTGCTGGAACAGGAAGTGGCGAAGACACCGAGCGCCGCCATCTACCACGCCCTTGGCCAGGTAATGGACAAGCGCCGGCTCACCAACAAGGCCAACGAGTATTATCGTCAGGCCCTGGCGCTGGCCGACGTCTGACCCGGGTGCCACTGACGGGTACCACCCAAAAAGAGAGGCCGCGATTGCGGCCTCTCTTTTTTCTGATCTGCTCTGATTTTACGCCGCGGCCGGTTTATGCCGTCTGTCGCTCCAGCTCACCGATGAGCCAGATGGCCTCTTCCCGATGAAAGCCGCACACATCCTGCATGGGTCGAAAACCCCCGCAGACCGCCGGCCGATCAGGCTGGTCGAAGATCTTGCAACCCAGCTGCATGTCGAGCTGTACGCAGGGTACACCGGCCGGCTTGCCGGCGGGCATACCCGGGATGGCACTGCTGATACTGGGGGCGATGCAGCAGGCACCACAACCTTGACGACATTCCATGTAACGCTTTCCTGTGCGTGGCGAACCAGTCTAGCAAAGAGCCGTGATTCCCCTTAGCCTTATCCCGGCGCGCCCTGAAATAGCGACCTCCCAGACAACAAAAAGCCCGACGGTAACAGCCGTCGGGCTTTTTCAACAGCAGCGTCAGCGCATCACAGAATGATGTCGCGCACCACGCTGTCTTTGCGCTCCAGGAAGTGGATCGACTTGATGCGGCGAATCGTCCGCGACTTGCCACGGATCAACAGAGTCTCTGTGGTCGCCATGACACCATCGCTGGTGATGCCGTCCAGCAGGTCACCCTTGGTGATGCCGGTCGCCGAGAAGATGACATTGTCATTCTTGGCCAGATCTTCCAGCTTGAGCACCTTGGTCACATCGATGCCGAGCTCCACGCAGCGAGCAATTTCCTGCTCGCCCAGCGCACGCACTTCCGGGCTGTCGCCCTTGACCTGATGACGGGGCATCAGGCGAGCCTGCATGTCACCATCCAGCGCACGGATCACCGCCGCCGAGATCACCCCTTCCGGCGCGCCGCCGATGCCATACAACATGTCGACTTCGCTGTCCGGCAGACAGGTCAGGATGGACGCAGCCACGTCGCCATCGGGGATGGCAAACACCCGCACGCCCAACCCCTGCATCTCCTTGATCGCCTTGTCGTGACGCGGCTTGGCCAGGGTGATCACGGTCAGGCGGGAGAGCGGCTTGCCCAGCGCCTTGGCCACGGCCTTGAGGTTCAGCTCGAGGGCCTGATCCAGGTCGATGGCCCCCTTGGCCTTGGGACCCACGATCAGTTTTTCCATGTACATGTCGGGCGCCTTGAGGAAGGAACCCTTGTCGCCGACCGCCAGCACGGCCAAGGCGTTGGCCTGACCCATGGCTGTCATGCGGGTACCTTCGATAGGATCGACCGCGATATCCACGGCATCACCCAGCCCGGTCCCCACCTTCTCGCCTATGTAGAGCATGGGGGCTTCGTCGATCTCACCTTCACCGATCACAATCTCACCATCGATCTGGATCTGATTGAGGATATGGCGCATGGCCGCTACGGCCGCCCCATCGGCGATATTCTTGTCACCACGTCCGAGCCACTTGTAGCCAGCCAGTGCTGCCGCTTCCGTCACTCGGGAAAACTCGATTGCCAGTTCACGTCTCATCGCATATCCAACCTTTGGAGCTCGAAAACGGGCGGCATTCTATCACAAGGGCAAACCTTTGCGCGCAAAAGTGGCGGATGGTCACACAAATCCCGGACCGTCACCAAACTGACATCAAACCGCCATCGACACTTAACGGGATTGTCACCCCGCCGTCATTCCCCCTGCCTAGCATGGCCCCGTCTTTTAAAACAAAAGCTTGCAACAAGGGATCAAGATGAAAAAGCTGACTGTAGTGGCACTGGCTCTCACCGCGGCCTTCCAGGCCCAGGCCGTTGAAGTGTACAAAAACGACACCACGATGGTGGATTTGTATGGACGTATCTACGCTGGCCATTTCTTCGGTGACAAGAAGGAAGGGGTCGACACTGCAAACCCGAATGGCACTCATGACTACAGTGCCAAGCAGGGTGCAAACCAGTTTGTCCGCTTCGGCGCCAAGGTAGATAGCCAGATAAACAGCCAACTGAAGGCGCTGGCCCAGTACGAAGTGCAGATGTACATCAATGACAGCGAGAAAACCATCAGCGACAACTCGGACAACCTGCGTACCCGCCTGGCGTTCGCCGGTGTGGGCGCTGACTGGGGCAACATCACCTTCGGTCGCCAGAAGGGAGCCCCCGGCTTCCTGGCCGACTGGACTGACGTCTCCCTCTCCGATGGCTATGGCAACGAAGCCCTCGGCGCCAAGACCGACACCTTCGCCACCAACCGTGCCGGTTCAGTGCTGAAGTACTCCGGCCTGTTCAACGGCTTCCAGATAGACACCAGCTACAAGTTCGATGGCGGTGATACCGAAGAGACCACCAGCAAGGACAGCGATGCCGCCTACGGTGCCGCCGTGGCCTACACCTTCCCGTTCGACCTGGCACTGGGTACCGCCTACAACGTGGGGATCCGTGACAAGAGCGGTGAAGAAGATGCCAAGCTGTGGCTCATCTCCGCCAAATACGACAACAAGGCCGTCTATGCCGCCCTGAGCTATGCCGACGGCACTGACTTCCTGGCCACCGGCACCGACCACACGGGTTGGGAAGCCGCGCTCGGTTACAACTTCGAGAACGGTTTCGGCCTGATGGCACTGTGGAACAAGCAGGAACAGGACAAGGCGGGTACCAAGAAAGACAATCTGGATTACTACACCCTGGGCGCCCAGTACAAGTTCAACAAGAACCTGCGCGTCATCGGCGAGTACCGCATCAACAACCTGGACAGCGTTGCCGGTAAAGCAACCGCCAACAAGGATGACTTCCAGCTGGCGGCCCGTTACGACTTCTAAGTCGGGTTTTCAGCAAGAAAAACAACGCGCTGGCTTATGCCGGCGCGTTTTTTGTTGCCCCCTGTCAACCCGGCATCCAGCCATGACCTAGGCTCAACAGAACCATGAAGAGGAGATCACCATGCTGTTACGCCTGCTTGTCTGCTGCTGCCTGTTGTTCACCCTTCCCGTTCAGGCGCTGACCATCGCCATGGTGCTGTGGCGCGGTGAAACCGATGCCGAGCGGGGCTTTCGTGCCGAACTGATCCGGCTGGGATACAACCCCACCTTCATCACCTTCAACGCCAATCAGGATCGCTCTGCCCTGGCGACACTGCTGCGCCAGCAACTGCTGCCCTCCCTCGCCCAATACGACTATATCTACAGCTTCGGGACCACGGCCACCACCATGGTCAAGAGTCTCATCGGTGAGCGCAAGCCACTGATTTTCAATATCGTCTCTGACCCTGTCGGGGCCGGGATCCTGTCAGAAGAGCGAAGTGACAACCCCATGGTGGCCGGCTCCAGCAACCTGGTGCCCATGGCACTCCAGCTCGCCAACGCCCGCAAGCATCTGCCCAACAGCAAGGGGCTGCTGCTGCCCTTCAACCCGCGCGAGCAGAACACCTTGCTGACCGCTGAACTGCTGCTGCGTGAGGCCAAGCGCTACCAGTGGGACCTCACGACCTGGCGCATAGCACCGGACAAACGGCGGCTCACAAACGAGCTCAAGCGCCTGCAGCAAGATGCGAAACAGAGCATCGTCTTCCTTGCCGCCGACAGCTATCTGCTCTCCATCGCCCCCGATCTGCTGGCCGCCCTCAACGAGGCGGGTATCCCCACCATCTGCAGCGCCGAGCAGTTTGTCCAACACGACTGTACCGTCAGCACCATCAGCAGCTATGACACCCTGGGACGGATGACGGCCAGCATCATCCACCGCCACTTGCAGGGCACGCCACTGCAAGAGATACCACTGCAGACGGATCCGGCTCCGCGACTGGTGCTGGGCAAGCAACTGGCGCCATAGCACCGGACTTTTCTGCCTATACCCCCAAACCCCTGTCACTCGTCCAGCCACACGGGCCTGACGTCATGTGCGCTCCATCCGATCCCCCTGCATATTTGCATCACATCTTTCTGTTGCAGAGCTAATGAAAATCAATATCATTAGCATCCTCTCAGATGAGAAAAACCAATAATTATAAATAAATCAATAAGTTCAGACCATCAGGTCGCTTCCTCAAGAGTCAACACGCAACATGTACACACCGAATCACCCACGCGCCCTGCTGGGCGTGGCTCTGCTGGCCCTGAGTGCCGGCGCTCGCGCCGAAGACGAGACCATGACGGTCGTCGGCAAACGCAGCCAGCATGAAGAGGTCGCCACCGCGACCCGCACCAACACCCCGGCCAAGCTTGTTCCCCAGGCCATAGACAGCGTCAAGGCCAGCGAACTGACCGCCTTCGGCCAACCCACCCTGAGCGAGGCCCTGACCGGTATTCCCGGGGTCAACGCCAGCGGTGACACCCGCTTCGATAGCGTCAATATCCGTGGCTTCAGTGCCAGCAATGACTTCTATCTGGACGGCTTTCGCGATGACATGCAGTACACCCGGGATCTCGGCAACATAGAGAGGGTCGAGGTGCTCAAGGGCCCGGCTGCGGTGCTGTACGGTCGTGGCAGCACGGGTGGTATCATCAACCGGGTCAGCAAGAAACCGCAGAAGGGCCAGGAGTCCAGCGCCACCGCCCTGGTGGGCAGTTTCGATACCAGACGCGTGGCCGCCGACCTCAATGCCGAGGCGGGTGAACGGGTGCAGCTGCGCCTCAACCTGGCACAGGAAGACAAGGACAGTTTTCGCAACGACGTGACCAGCAAGCGCACCCTGCTGGCCCCCTCCGCCAACTGGGAGATCAGCGACAAGCTGAACTGGCTGGTACAGTACGAGCGCAATGCCCACGACCGCACCCCGGATCGCGGCATTCCCGGCGTCAATGGCCGTCCGGCCGATGTTCCCAGAGAATTTGTCTACAGCGATACTCGCCGCGACTTTATCGACGACGTGGCGCAATCCACTCGCTCCCGCCTCTCCTGGGATCTCAACGATCAGTGGCAACTGCGCCAGCAGCTGGGCTACAGCACCCTCGACAGCCAGTTCGACAACACCTATGTCACCAGCGTCAAAGGGGATCAGGTCACCCGTGCCCGCTGGCAGCAGGATCTCAAGGCCAACAGCCTGATCAGCAACACAGAGGCCGAAGGCCAGCTGCAGACAGGCCCCGTCGAGCATCGTCTGCTGATCGGGTTGGAGCAGAACTGGCAGGAGCGCACCCCCAAGCTCTACCAGAACGCCAGCCCCATCCCGGCCGGCAACCTTTACGATCCCGGCTCACTGCCCACCTACGATGGCGCCATGAAGTTATCCAGCGACGCCAACCACAAGGTACGCGGTTACGGTCTCTATCTGCAGGACCAACTCAGCCTGGGTGACTGGCATCTGGTAGGCGGCTTGCGCCGCGACGACTTCACCGTCACCAGCCGCCGCAACGACCTCAACAAGGAAGAGACCCTCTCGGTCACCAGCCTGAGCCCAAGGTTGGGGCTGGTGTGGAATCCCCTCGAGGATCACGCCTTCTACACCTCCTACAGCAAGACCTTCACGCCGGTTGGCGGGGAGCTTATCGGCATCACACCGGGGGACAAGAACAACAGTCTGGATCCCCAGAACACCCGGCTGTATGAGGGTGGCGTGAAGAGCGACTGGCTGGATGGCCGCCTGGCGACCACCCTATCTCTCTACCGGTTGGAGATGTACAACAAGCGCAGCAAGGACCCGCTGGATCCCACCAAGGTGACCCTCACCGGCCTGCAGCGCACAGATGGCATAGAGCTGAGTGCCCGCGCCCAGCTGACCGACGAGCTCTACCTGCGCGGCGGCATCGCCATTCAGGATGCCGAGCAGGTTAAGGCAGATGCGGATCTGCAGGGCAAGCGGCCGATGAACGTCTCCCGCCAGAACGGCCAGCTGTTTGCCGGTTATGAGAGCGGCCAGCAGGGTTGGTTCGGCGAGACAGGGGTGACCGCGGTAGGCGATCGCTTCGCCGACAACGCCAACACCACCACCTTGCCTGGCTATGCCCGTTTCGATGCCCGCGCAGGCTACCGCTGGCAGCAGTGGGAAGCCCAGCTGAGCGCCGAGAACCTGACCGACCACGACTACTTCGTCAGCGCCACCAGTGCCTCCCAGATCCTGCCGGGCACGCCCCGCCAGCTGAATCTGAGCGCAGCCTACCGTTTCTGATCTTCCTTTCATCACAGATGACCCCTGGCCAGCGATTGCTGGCCAGATTTTTATGAAGCGCAAAATATGAAACGCAAAAAACTCCCTCTTCACAACAACAAATGGGTGCGCCGCATCCATGCCTGGGCCGGCTTTGCCACCCTCACCCTGATGCTGCTCTACGGCCTCACCGGCCTCTGGCTGCAACACAGGGCCGTGCTCCCCATTCCCGGCCCCCATACCGATAAGTCGAGCGAGGAGATAGGGCTGAGCGCGCCACTGGCCAGCCCGGACGAGCTGAAAACCCTGCTGCAACAACGCTATCCGGAGGGCTTTGACGAGGGACGCGCCATGATCACCCCGGCCCAGACCCTACCCACCCCGGCTGGCCCCCTCACACTGCCGGCCCGCTGGGAGATGCGCGGCGTCACCCTCAGCCAGAGCGTGGCGGCCAGCTATGTGGAGGGGACCCTGCTGGTTCGCACCGAATTGCAGCAGGCCAACTTCGCCGCCAGCCTGAACCGGCTGCATCGCGGCATGGGTACCGGCCTCTCCTGGCAGCTGTTCGGCGATCTGGCGGCGCTGGCCATGTTGCTGCTGGCTCTCACCAGTTTGCTGATGTGGAACAAGCTGCACGGCCCGGCCGGCAGAGGCATAGCCCTGCTGCTGACCGGCGCCGTCGCCACTGTGCTGGTCGCTCTGCTCTAGCCCATTTACCGACACCAAAGCGGGATCAGGCTCTCACGGGCGGTAACCCCGCTCGCCGCCGAAGTAACAAAGGGTAACCGGCTGCCGATGGGGGTCACACTTGTCGGCGCCGTGACTGGATGGGGGCCGCTCGCGACTGTTAGGGTGCGGCCTCGACTCCAGACGGCAGCAGGCATAATGCGCATCTCCAGCATAGAGTGCGGGCGAGTAGTGGCTATCATGGCCGTGATGACCATTCACCTCTCCCCCTTCAGCAATCCGTTCGACCCCACACTGTGGAATGACGCCCTCTACCTCTGGCTGGGGGGCGTCATCAACCAGCTGTGCCGCTTCGCGGTCCCGCTCTTCTTCCTCTGCGCCGGCTACTTCCTGCAACCAGCTCTCGTCGCAGGCAACCCCATGACGGCGGCACTGCGTTACTGCCGCCCTCTGCTGGGACTCTGGCTGGTGTGGAGCCTCATTTATCTGCTGATGCCCTTCAACCCGCTGGCGGCGATTGAGCAAGGCTACCTGCCGGCCATGGCGAGTCAGTGGCAGATGCAGCTGGGGGATCCTCTCAACGCCTGGTGGGTGGGTGGCATGATCCATCTCTGGTTCCTGCCCGCCCTGATGCTGGCCGTCTTGCTGCAGGCACTGTGTCACAGGATTGGGCTGCCCCGGCTGGCGCTGGTGCTCGGTGTCCTGCTCTACCTGCTGGCCTTGCTCGGCGGATCCTATGGCCAGCCGCTGCTGGGGGGCGAGTGGGCACTGTTGACACGCAACGGTCCCTTCTTCTCCTCGATTTTCGTGGCGCTGGGCGCCGAGCTGCGGGCCCGTCACTGGCGGCCGGACACACGGCGCAGCGCCCTGATGTTGAGCGTGGGGATGGGGATCTATGCACTGGAAGCCTGGGGCTTGCTGCACTTCGCCGACGTGCCCCTCAGTCGCCACGACTTTCTGCTCGGCTCGCTGCTCTGGGGCCTGGGCCTGTTCGGCCTGCTGCTGGCCAACCCGGGCTGGGGCCAAGGCAGCTGGCTGGAACGCCAGGCTCCAAGAGTGCTGGGTCTCTACTGCCTGCACATGATGCTGGTGGTGTGGCTGATGATCTTTGGCCCGCAGGGGAAGTTGCTCTGGTGGGAACTGCTGAAAGTACCGGCCTTGATCACCCTCTCCCTGCTCGCCTACCGGCTGCTGGCGGCAACCCCGGCCAGCCGCAGCTTGCTGCGCGCCCGTTGAGGAGGGACATATGAGACTGAGAGGAGAGGAGGCGGGAGCTATGCCGATCCCTCCCTACTCGCGACTGAACGGGTGGTTCAATTTTTATTCATCGCCGACAGATAAACTCCGGTCTCCTTAACGCGAAACCCAACCTGGAGTCATGACCGCATGAAGTTGCTCACCAAGAAGTCGTTTACCAAGCAATACGGCCTTGTCCTCGTTCTGCTCGCCGCCAGCGGCTCCCTCAGTGCCGCCGAGATCGCCAACAACAACATCACTGAAGCCGAGATCAAAGCCGCGCAGGATGCCTGGGGCAAGGCCCTTATCCAGATCAGCGACGACTACCGCACCGGCGGCATAGAGAAGGCCAAAACGACGGCCACGACAGTGCTCGACAGCGCCTACGGCTACAACAATGGCCCTGTCCTGTTCAAGCCCACCCTGGCCGGAGGCGAACAGACCTTCCGCATCAATCAGGAAGGGGCACTGGCCTACTTCGTCGGCAACAACAAGGCCTATCCCGCCGACACCGGCTTCGCCCTCAAGAACTGGAAAAGTTACAACTACGACAACGCTGCCATCTATATCAACGGCGACATGGCCCTTACCATGGGCAAGGTTCACCTGACAGACAGGGACAACAAGGAGACCACGGTCGACAAGACCTGGGGCTTCAAGAAGGGGGATGACGGCAAAGTCCGCATAGTGTTGCACCACTCTTCCCTCCCCTACGCCGGTTAAGCGGCAAAAGGCGACCTGCGGGTCGCCTTTTTGTTATGAGGGCGGCACTTTGGCCACCCACAAGGTGACGGCGAGACTGGCGCTGTTACCATGCTCCTTTTGTAACGAATCCAGACGAGACACCCATGCAGATCCGCCCCTTCACTCCGTCCGACATGGAGGACGTCCTCACCATCTGGCTGGAGGCCTCCCTGCAGGCGCACCACTTCATCGACCCGGCCTACTGGCACGCCAACCTGGCGCCGATGCGGGAGCACTATCTGCCCGCCGCCGACTCTTATGTGCTCTGGCAAGATGGCACTGCGCTGGGGTTTTATTCTCTGTATGAAGAGACCCTGGCCGCCATCTTCGTAGCTCCGGCGCAGCAGGGACGCGGCTATGGCAAGGCTCTGCTGGCCCACGCCAAACAACAGCGGCCAGCGCTGCGCCTGCAGGTGTACCAGCAAAATCGTGCCAGCTGCGACTTCTATCTCGCTCAGGGCTTCCAGATAGAGGCCGAACAGCAGGATCCCCACACCCACTGCGCCGAATGGGTAATGGCCTGGTCGGCAGCAGGCTAGCCCGGTTCGATAGCCGGTGAGTCGGGGCCATCCCCACTCTGCGCCAGCAGCTCGTCGTGGCTCAACGCCAAGTCGTGCATCTGCTGCAACAGCGGGAGCAGAGCAATACCAAGCGGGCTCAGGGCATATTCCACTCTGGGGGGCACCTCGGGATGGAGAGTGCGAGCGATGACGCCATCGGCCTCCAGCTCCTTGAGCTGGGCGGTGAGCACTTTCTGGCTCACCTCTGGCAAACAGCGTCGCAAGTCACCAAAGCGCAGGGTCTGCTCGCGTAGATGAAACAGGATGGCCGGTTTCCATTTACCGGCGAGCAGCCGCAGCACCCGATAGGCAGGGCAAGGAAGTGAGGACACGTTATGGCTCGTGAGTGGTTACTTTGCGGTAACTATGCCACGAAAAAGTGCCTTCTTGCAGCCAAGATGCCGGCTTCCTATGATGCGGACTCCGTCACTCAATCCGCACCAGAGGTTCATCATGCCCAGTTTGCTGCAAATCCATTTCAACTTTCCCGCCGGGCAGATGGGGGCGGCACTGACCGACGCCGCCATGCCGCTGGCCAAGTCCATCACCCTTGAGCCTGGCTTTATCTCCAAGATCTGGACCGAGAACCCGCGCACCGGCGAGGCGGGTGGCATCTATCTGTTCGAGGATGAGGCAAGCGCTCTCACCTACGCGAAAATGCACGAGCAGCGGGTGCTCGCCATGGGCGCCAGCGCGGTGCAGTACAAGCTGTTCGACGTCAACGAGCCCCTTAGCAGGATCACTCGCGGCATTGTCTGACACTGCACTCCACAGCGCTGACAGGCATCAAAACCTCAGTGTCAGACCGATATTGGCCTGCCACTGGGTCACCAGCTCGCCGCGCACCTTGAACACGCAGTCGTCCGGGTTGCAGAGAAACTGGCTGTTGTCGTTGACCAGGGTGCCGTAGCCGCGCACCTCGGCCCGCAGTGCCAGATGCTCGGTCAGGCGTGGCTGCACCCCGAGCGCCAGCGACATGGAAGGGGCCACCTCGCTGTCGTAGGCGGCGAAGCGCGTCGCCCCTATGCCGGCGCCTATGTAGGGGGCCATCAGGTTGTCCGACAGGGTGAGGGCCCCGGCGAAGTGCAAGGTATCCACCGTCAGCCGCTCCGACTGAGCCGGGGAGAGGCGGGTGGATTGGTGGCTGTAGAGCAGCTCTATCATGCCGGGGTCATCCACCTCCTTGCTGATGAACAGGCCCCAGCTGCCGGAACTATCCCCCTGCAATGACTCCAGCTTGGTGGAGACAGGCACGGGTTGGGGGTCATCGCTCGCCTCGAAGTCGATGGACGAGCTATAGCCGAAAAATGGCGTCACCTGCCAGCCAAGTCCTGCCTCGCCGTCGGCGCTCCATGCCTGCCCCAGCGGCAGCAAGAGCCCCATCATCATGATCCCCGCTCGTTTCATCACAGTTCCTCTGCTTGTGCACCAGTGCCCACCAAGCATATCAGAGCCCCCTGACCCCCATCCTAAACCAGGCCTGTATCAACCCATTTTCGCAGGGAGGATCACACTCAGCTGCCGCGACCATATCCTGCCACCACGCCACTCATCGCCGCCGCCGTTATTCATCGGGGATTAACCTCTGCCGCGTATGCTGGCGCGCAACCGGGTCATGGTGGCCCGATTCCACTCATCAGAAGGAAACTCGGGAATGGTTGCCGCGCAACTCAAGGACCCACAACACAAGCTCTCCGACACACTGCGGGCAACCGCCCACGCCATAGAGGAGAGCCATATCAGCCTGCGTCAGATGCTGGCCCTGGTGGGTGAACAGGGCATGTTGCTGTTTTGCGTACTGCTCACTGTGCCCTTCCTGCTGCCGGTTTCCATCCCGGGCGTCAGTACCCCGTTTGGCCTGCTGATCCTGTTTATCGGTATCGGCATCACCCTCAACCGTGTGCCCTGGCTGCCCGCCATCCTGATGGAACGCCGCTTCGCCGCCGATCAGCTAAAGCCGACCCTGCACAAGGGCGCTGACTTGCTGGCCCGCATCGATCGCTTCATTCGCCCACGCTTCTTGCTGCTGACCGGCAGCAGTGCCATCAACCGCTGCAACGGCCTCTTGCTCATGCTGGCCGCCCTGTTGCTGATGCTGCCGCTGGGGGCCATCCCCTTCACCAACGCCATGCCCGCCTGGGCCATTCTGCTGCTGGCCATCGGCATGCTGCAGCGAGACGGCCTGTTCGTCGCCAGCGGTTACCTGCTGGTCAGTGCCACCTTGGTCTGGTTCAGCGCCCTGGCCATAGGTTTGTTGATGGCGGGGCAGAGCGTCTCGACCCTGCTGGGTTGACCCTGACACGCAGACGAAAAAGGGGCGACCAGGTGGTCGCCCCTTTTGTTTCATGCGGCATGCAGGCCGTCAGATCAGGTCATAGATCAGCGCGGAGATGGCGAGCAGACCCACCACCATCACGAACAGTGTGCTCGCGCCGCGATACCCCTTGAGCGCCGGCAGACGATAGATGGCGTAGGCGGGCAGCAGGAACAGGATCACCGCTATCAGGGGGCCGCTCACCTTCTCTATGATATTCAGCACATTGGGGTTCAGATAGGTGATGACACCGGTCACCACGAACAGGATGACGGATGATACCCTGGCTATGGTGACCTCCCCGAGGGAGAGCCCAAGCCCCCGGCAAGCGCCGCTCACCATGCTCACAGTCCCCTCGTTCACCCCCATTGAAGTGCCGAGGAAGGATTTGGACATGGCCAGAATCGCAATGAGCGGACCCACATAGGCGATAAGCGGATTGGAAAATTTGTTCGCCAGCGCCGATAGCACGGAAATATTGTCGGTGCGAGCCAGCGCCATTTCCGCCTGACTCAGGCTCATCACACAGCTGATGACAAAAAACAGCACGCTGCCACAGATCAGCAGGCTGCTCCACTTGATGATGCGCTGGCTGCGCATATGGGCGCTCACATGGCAGCGCTTTTTCTGGGCGGCGGTAAAGGAGGAGATAATGGGCGCATGGCTGAATGAAAACACCATCACGGGCACTATCAGCCAGAGGGATTTCCAGACGGCGGGATCACGCCAATCCACGGCCTGACTCTCGGTGAAATAGGAGAGGCTCCACTGGGGCAGCAGGTAGAAAGAGATACCCAGCAGGAAAGCGATCATCGGCAGCGCCAGCACGCTGATGGCAGAGACCACCACCTGTTTGCCGGTCAGCAAGATCAGGTGCAGCCCCAGCATCACCGCCAGCACCAGCCAGCCACGGCTGACCATTGCGCCGCCCATCTGATGCACCATAAAGCTCTCGATGGCATTGGTGATGGAGATGCTGTAAACCAGAATGATGGGGTAGAAGGCCATCAGATAGACCAGCATCAGCAGCTTGCCTGCCCTGGGGCCAAAATGTTCCTCCACCACATGAGTAATATCCCCTTCCCGATGGGAACTGGATAACACGAAGCGACTCAAGGCACGGTGGGAATAATAAGAGAGCGGAAATGCTGCCAATAAAATGAACAGCAGTATGATCGGAGCATTACTGCCAACGGTAATGGGGAGAAAAAGGGTTCCGGCACCGACGGCTGTGGCATATAAGCCCATGGTCCATACCGAATCACTTCTCTCCCATTTCAACTTTGAGACTGAATTATTCTTTTCAGCAATAGCTATACTCATTGCGATATACACCTTATTTGTCTGTCACATTATTTTATTGGCCCGTGTAATAGGCAGGTGATATGTCTGCGCACATCGTACTCATTTTTTAGAAAACACAAACCCGTCAGCGGTCAACAGGACAGCCAATATGAAACGGATATGCCACGCTACCATCGTTGAAAACGCAATCAAGGTCAAGGTTAATAATTCATGACTGTTTGAATAACTTTGTTTGAAATGAAAACAGAATGTGTCATTTCGACCAGAATACAACCGCTTGATTCCAGAATCATAACATCACGGCAAACCATACATTAATCAGTCGATCATATAAACATGACCAACAATCCATCTGGTAATATCAAAAATATAGATAATGGTTTTGTGAAAAACAATTATGCCGTCATCTGAATTGATTGACTTGAGCAATAACAAGACTGCGTTCTGAATATCCTTCACCCCGGTAAGCCGGGCCTGCGGATTGTGATGCGGGGCCGAGCACTGTCCCCGGAGAAGCCGATCCCGCTCACACTGCGCACAGGCAAGTGATTGTTTCGCTGGGGCAGTTCCTTTAGGCTGACCATCTTGAGTCTATTGTCACCCCATCAGCCGCCCAGGGACGCCAGCTCAGCGCCAGCAAGCGAGGACGGCCGTCAACCGGAGAAGGAATATCCAGATGAAGAGAACCATAGTCACCGCCAAATTCGATGCCGTGAGCCTGGAGGGCGAACAAGTGACCCTGAAAATTGCCATCGGCGCACCGCAACCCGACCCCAAATCCACCAGTGGCGACTATCGCTGCAAAGTGAAGCTGGCCGGGCTTGGCGACAAGACCTTTATCCATGGCATAGACGCCTTGCAGGCCCTGAGCCTGGCCCTGAAATTTGTCGAAAGTGAGCTGCGCGCTTTCTCCGACGCTGGCTGGCACTTCTATCTGCCCGGCTGCCCGGATCAGCCCGTCGATATTGCCGCCTGCTATTTTCCGGAGATTTGACGAGTCCCCCGGTCGTAAAGCTTTTATCTGAGCGTCGAAACAGGTCACCGGGAATAGATAATTTCCGGTTCTGTGGCCAGAAGGCTTGACCAGATTGAGTCCAAACCCTTATTTATTGAGGCTCTTTTCATGGACCTGGAGCCAATATGCGACTGACCCCGCCCCTACCGCCGCAGGATGAGGAGCTCGATGCCCTGCGGATCGGCCTGTCTGGCTACAACACAGCCCAGGCTGGCACACACCTGCGCGAGCGGATCGCCAGCTTTATCAAGGATGAACAAGGCAAGGTGCTCGGCGGCATAGTCGCCGATATCAAGTGGGGCTGGCTGCACGTGGACTGGCTCTGGATCGACGAAGGCATCCGCAAAGACGGCTGGGGCGCCCGCCTGCTCGCCACCATGGAGCAATATGCCAGCGACAAGGGCATCACCAACGTTCATCTGGAAACCACCAGCTTCCAGGCCCTGCCCTTCTACCAGAAGCAGGGCTACACCGTCTTTGGCGAACTGCCGGATATGCCGCCTGGGCATATCACCTATTTTCTAAAGAAGACGGGGCAGTAACAGGCGCAGCCAGGGTCATGGAAACAAGAGGATTGAATGCGACGGCAATCAAGCCTCTTTGTCATGTTCAGTGGCTGGCGGAGCGGCTGCCGTTCCAGAGCAGCTCGCCACTGCGCAGCTCCATCAG
>Ga0115550_1000232_pt1 | contig 49828 bp, 52 predicted proteins | sample COGITO_mtgs_1005_FD_87177 | JGI IMG/M metagenome (GOLD analysis project Ga0115550, IMG submission 87177) | Pelagic marine microbial communities from North Sea - COGITO_mtgs_100511 | ecosystem: Environmental > Aquatic > Marine > Epipelagic | place: Germany:Helgoland, sampling site Kabeltonne...
GGCTGCCAGCGTGGCATTGACAGTGGCCAGGATCTGCAAGCTCAGGTTGTGAGCTTCGAGCAGGTGGCGAAACCGAAGAATGGTGCTCTCGTCGGGCAGGTTGTCTTCCCCGGCATCCAGCCCCACGAACTCACGGAACAGCGCCATGTCGTACAGCGCCTCTTCCATGGCCGGGTCCGAGAGGTTGAACCACTGCTGCAGGAAGTGAATGCGCAGCATGGCCTCCACGGCAAACGGTGGGCGTCCGCCCTTGGCGCCAGGAGCTGGTGCGTGCGGCGCGATCAACGACACCAGCTCGGCCCAGGGCACCACCAGGTTCATCTCGTCCAGGAACTCGCGCTTGCGAGTCCTCTTGGTCTTGCGCTCGAATCCGCTCCCACCCAGGCTCATTTGCTTCATGTCGTCACTGTCTCACATCGGGCCATGGCCGCCGGGGTTCTGCAGACCTTCCTTAACCAAACGTTGAACGACAGCTTTCCCAAAAGCTCTACGGCGGTTCAGGGTCGACACCGGTAATCGGATCGTTGCCGCACTGAACAGCGCCCCGTTCCAGGTCGCCTCCATTTATGCGGCTGAACCGAGGGAGAGCAGCTTTACGCCGTCTGGCCGCAGTTCGCCCTTGGGCGACACGTGCCGGTAGAGCGTCTGCCGGGTAATCCCGAGTTCTTCGCAGAGATCGCCCACCTTGGTTTCCGGTTGCCCCATGCTGGCCATCGCCAGGCGTAGCTTGGCGGCGGTCATCTTGAAGGGGCGCCCCCCTTTCCTGCCGCGAGCGCGCGCCGAGATAAGTCCAGCGACTGTTCGCTCGGAAATCAACTCACGCTCGAACTCGGCCAGCGCGGCAAAAATACCGAACACAAGCTTGCCGGCGGCAGTCGTCGTGTCGACCGCCGCACCGTGACCGGTCAGGACCTTCAGGCCCACGCTACGCGCAGTTAGGTCGTGCACGGTGTTGATCAGGTGGCGCAGATCACGGCCAAGCCGATCGAGCTTCCACACGATCAGCGTGTCCCCTTCACGAAGCGCCTTCAGGCAAGCAGCCAACCCTGGGCGATCATCGCGCCTGCCCGAGGCCAGATCCTCGTAAAGGTGCGCAAGGCTCACACCAGCGGCGATGAGCGCATCGCGTTGCAAATTGGTGGACTGGGATCCGTCCGCCTTCGATACCCGCATGTAGCCGATCAGCACCTTTTCACCCGTCACGTATACGTTCGATTATGTGACAGTGTGAGCCAGAAAGTTCTCGCCGTCAAAAACTGTCACTTAACCCGTCATTTAGTCTAAGACCTGCAAACGGCCATTCAGGCTCGTAATGTGACAAAAACTCCGGCGGGATGCCCTCCTTGGTGAACGTGGCGCGCAAACGTTCCAGGGATTCGGGGTCGCGTCGCCCGTAGGACGCCAGTGTGAACAGCAAGCGGGCCGTCTCCGGGTTGTGTCGCGCTTCAATGATGGCCTCATCGATGGCCTGGGCTGCTCGTTGCCAGTGGTTGATGGGTTCCGGCTTCGGCACCTTCGCCGGCAGGCCGTTGGTGAAACCAGTGTGCGGCTCCGTCTGAAACAGCGCGGCCTGTTCCCCGCGCGGGATCAGCGCCTTTGACTCGATCAGCGTGATGGCGGTGGCCGCCGCCTCCAGCATCTGCCACTGCACCGCCGGGGCCAGAATCTCGTAGGGACGCCACAGACTCTGCCCGGCGCGCAGCGGATGGCCGCAGCGCTCCCAGACATGGCGGATGCTCGCCGAGCAACTGCCGCAGTGCGAGAGCGGCGTGTTCAGCTCATCAAGCAGGGTGCGCAGCAGCCGGAACCACAAGCCGGCGTGGACACGCCGACGCGGCAGCTCCACAAAACCCGTCGTCAGCGCCTGCCAGGTGCGCCGGTCCATGCAGGCGATTGCGTCATCGGCAGGGCGCGGCGCAGCATCGGCGATTTCCCACTGAAGATACCGGCCGGGCATGCCCCAGTAGGACTCCAGCCAGCAGCCATGCTGCGGGCAGCTCAGCATCAAGGGGAGCTGCCAGACGAGTAGCACAGCTTGATTCGTTGGATCGTTCAGACACTGCGGACACGCCCGGCGAATCGTCTGGCTCGGTAGCCAGGCACGCCAGCGAGTGATGGACCGCACCTTGCGGGTGCGCTTGGGCAGGAGCACCGCGCATTGGAATGTATAGGTTTCCAAGGCTGCTGGTACCGAATCGTCGAGACTGTCGAGCAGCCACGGCACCCAGCCTGCAAGACTCATGCTGCGCAACCGCTCCAGCTCGACGCCACTGCGCTGGCAGAGCGCCGTCAGCAACGACAAGGATGGTGCGGTATCCAGGTCATCAAGTTGGCTGTGACCAAGATCGTGGGCCAGCAGCTCGTGCACGTCCATCTGGTAGCAGGCGGCGACCCGGTTGAGCCATGAGGACAGGGCTTCGCCTTCCTTGGGTGCCGGATGCAGCGGCCAGCGCGGCGCGGACTTCACATCAGTTCCCGCTCGAACTGTCGCCGCCGCTCACTGGGGCCGATGTAGTCGGCCATGCTGAGCGTGCGGTGGTTGATCGCTTCCTCGCCACTCTCCACGGCGGCGACGGCCGCCGCCACCAGCAGATGTGCAAGCTCGCCGATGGTGCCTTCGCTCCGGGTGAGCAGGTAGCGGGCCATGTCCAGCGTGGCAATCGGGGATGGCCGCCGTAGCGGGAGTGACGCCGCGAAGCTGGCCAGCAGCGAGCAGCAGTCCTCATTGGCCTCCCACGGCGGCAGCAGCATCGGCTCGAAGCGGTTTTCCAACTGATCGTCCGAACGGATGGCCAGGTACGCCTCGCGCGTGCCGACCCCGACCAGGGGGATACGCAGCTCGTTGCCGAGGAAGCGCAGCAGGTTGAGGAACTCGCGCCGGTTAACGCTGTTGCCAGCCAGTACATTGTGCAGTTCGTCGATCACCAGCATGCGCACGCCGACCTTGCGCAGCAGGGCCAGCGCCAGTTGCTCCATTTCCGGCAGCCGTGGGCGCGGGCGCAGCGGCGCGCCCATCGCAGCCAGCAGCGCGACATAGAAGCGGATCACCGATGGCTCTGACGGCATCTGCACGACCAGCACCGGGATATGTTCTTGGTCAGCGTCGGTGCCGACCGGGTGCGCCCGCCGGAATTTCTCGACGATCATCGACTTGCCGTTGTTGGTGGGGCCGACCAGCAGCAGGTTTGGCATGCGTTGCTTGTTCGGCCACGCATACAGAGTTTCCAGCCGGTTCAGCGCCTCGACCGCGCGCGGGTAGCCGATCCAGCGGTCGGCGCGAATGCGCTGGATGCGCTCGTCTGCCGGCAGCCTGGCCAAACCCTGTGCCGCTGGCAGCAGGTGGGACAGGTCAATGACGGGATATTCGTCCACGGCTACCACTCCTCGATCTGATCGAACGGTTTGGCCGGCGGCAGGTTGTCTGCCTGCGGGTCAGCCATGTCCACATCCGGCGGTATGGGCTTGGCCGGTGGCTCCGACGTCTTGAGGTGCTGGCGGCGATCAGCGTCGCGCCGCGCCTTGCGCGTGGCCTTCTGGGCGGTGGTCACGATCTCGCGCATCTGCCCGATCATGCGGAACAGCGCCGACTCGTCCACCTGCTCGCGCCCGAGCTGACGCAATTTGGCCAGCGCCTGGCGTTGTTCCCAGAGGGTGACGGCCGGATGGGACAAGGTGCGGTAGTGGATCTCCAGATAGTGCTGACCTTCCGGTTCCAGTACCCAGATGCGGCTGATGTCGCGCGGATCGCGCCGGATCAGGAAGGCGGGCAAGCGCTCGCGCCGGGCAATCCACGGCTTGAGGGCGTCGGCGTAGTAGTGGATGTGGTCGATGACAAAGCCGGTGCGGGTCAGGGTGCGGCGGATCACCGGCAGGAAATCGACCAAAAACGCGGTGGGGCGGGTAACGACGGCCGGGACGCCAACGCGCTCCACGGCCTCGGCCCAGCGCGCGGCCGGCGGCTGGAGCAGGCCGTTGTGCACGGAGCCGTGATAGGTGCCTACCGCCAACGCGAGCCAGCGCTCCAGCTCGCGCAGCGTCAGGGTGGCCATCTTCTCGGAATCGTACTCGCCGCGCTGGCCGGGATTGGAGAAGGTCGTCCCCGGTAATTCGTCGTGGATCATCTGCATCGCCGTGCCGATGATCCGTTCCACGATGCCGCCGTAGTGCGGCTGGCCTGGTGGGCGATAGTCCAGCCGGATGCCATGCTGTTCGCAGCCACGGCGCAGCGCTTCGCTTTTGAACTCGGCCGCGTTGTCCAGATAGAGCAGCCTGGGCTTGCCGCTCATCGGCCAGTCCATTTCCACATTCAGCCCTTCCAGCCAGGGCCGCTTGTCGCAGGCGGCATGCGCGAGGCATAGGCCGACCGAGACGGCGGACGGCGCTTCCAGCGTGACCACCAGGCCGAGTACGCAGCGCGTGAACACGTCGATGGCGAGGGTCAAATATGGGCGGCCAATCGGTTGCCGGTCGCGCTCGTCGACCACGATCAGGTCGATGACGGTGTGGTCGATCTGCACCTGTTCCAGCGGCATGGTGACTTCGGGCGGAATGCCACCCGCGCCTTGCAAGGGACGGGCAGCGTCCTGCCCGCCCCGGCTGCGGGCTATTTTCGCCGGGTGTAGTCCGGCAATCCGCTGGGCCACGGTGTTGCGCGCCGGCACCGGCAGCTTCTGGGTTTTGCACGCCTGCGCGACTTCGCGGTGGAACGCCGCCAGGCTGCGTTTCTGCTTGGTCAGGAAGCGCTTTTGCAGCAGCTCGCGGATGATGCGCTCGACCGGTTCCGGCAAGCGCCCCTTGCCTTTGCCGCCGCCGGATCGGCCGGGCGTCAGGTCTGTTACCAGGCCAGTACCCTGCCGGGCGCGACGGATCAGGACATATACCTGTCGCCGGGACAGGCCCAGCGCTTGGGCTGCCTCATCGGCGGCTTCATGCCCGACCACCTCAAGCGCTGCCAGTGGCCCGATGATTTCCGTCCGGTGCCGGGCTTGCGCCCATGCCTCGTCGGGCAGGGTGGCCACGCCTTGCGCGGCAATCGGTGGAGTGTCTGATGTCATGCCCAAACCTCGCTTTGGTGCACACGAGTATTGAGCATAGTCGAGATTGGTGCAGACGACTCCTGATATTGGGCTGTCAGGAGCCGTATGCACACCAGGCGTTACATCCAGTCAGATGGTGCGGTCGTCTTCTGAAAACGACACTTATCTTGGCCGGGTCGTTTTTGCCGGGTCTAAATGGCCGCTGTGGATCTCATCGTCAGAAATGGCGATGCGAGATCCAGGCGGGCAGGGCGGCCGCCATCGTCGGAACTGGCGATGGTCGACCGCGCCGGCGTGCATCGCCGGAAATGGCGATGCTGCAGCTCGACGTGCGCGGGCCTGGTGGCATCGTCGGATGCGACGATGCTCGAGCAAAAAAAAGCCGCCTCGGGGTGCGAGGCGGCGATGACTGCCGGCGGTCAGGGAGGGAGGAAACCGCGCTGTGTGGTGGCAGCATTCCCGGACTTTAGCCGATGCGTGCAGCGCGGCGAGGGCGTTCCGGCTGCTGCTGTTGCTTCTCCGCACGCTCCTGGCGCTGCTCCTGCTGTTGCCGGCGGCCTTCCTCGATCAGCACCTGGCCCACGGCCGCGCCGACCTGGCGCTTGAGGCCGTCGCGGCCCAGCTCGCTCTTGTTCGCCAGGTCGTTGAAGTCGGTGAAGCCCTTGGGGTTCGCCTGCTGCTCGCCAGGCGCGAAGATCGGGAAGATGGCCTTGCCGCCTACGGCCTTCGCGGCTTCCTCGGCCTTGGCGCGGCCGGGGTTGTGGCCGCGCTCGATCTCCTGGGCCTTGTCGTCGTCGCCGGCGATCACGATGGGCTTGTCGGGGAACTTCTCGCGCAGGGCGCGGGCCACGTGCGGCAGGTTGCCCGAGTCGAACGCGGCCACGGTGGCATGCCCCAGCCCTTCGGCCAGGCTCGCCGCCGTGGCATAGCCCTCGGCGATCACCAGCGCCGGCGCTGCGGCCAGCGCATCCATGCCGCCGACCGGGTGGAAGCATCCTTCCTTCTTGCTGTCCTTGGCGAACCGCTTGGTGCCGTCCTCCTGGATGTACTGCATCGTCCACTGCTTGCCGTCCGCGTCGAAGGCGGGGATGTAGGTTTTCTGGCCCTCGCGGTCGGTGAACACGCCGGCGTGGGCCTCGATGCCCTTGGCTTGCAGGTAGGGCGTCGGCTGCTCGACCGGCACCAGGTCGGGCATCTGGCGGCCGACGCGCTGCGCGGTGGCTTCCTGGAGCTTGTCTTGCTCGGCGGCACGCTGGGCCAGCTTCTCGGCCGCCTCGGCCTGGAGCTTGGCCTTCTCCTGGTCGCTCAAGGCGTAGCCCTTGCTCTTCCAGGTAATGTCCGTGCCGGTCTTGTTGTTGATGATCCGGCCGGCCGGGTGGCCGTCCAGGTGGCCGACATAGAAGCCATCGAGCGTGCCCTTCTTGCCGCCCTCGACCGGCACGCGATGCCGCTTGCCGTCCATGATCGGGTGATCGCCCTGGGCGTTGCTGCCGGTGAACAGGCCGGCGCTGCGCATGGCCTCGGCGAACTCTTCCCTTGGCGTCATCGCTGGCCCCTGCTGGGCCTGCACGTTCTCGGGCTTCCACTGTTCCAGCTTCGCCATGTCGGCGCGAGGGCCGGCATACCAGGACTTCGCGGCCTTGTCCCAAAGCGCGCCGGCGGCCTTGGCGGCGTTGCGCTGCTCGTAGGGCACGGCAAGGTACTGCCGGGCCTGCTGGACGGCCTGGGCGGCCTTCTGGCCGCCGTCCTGGGCCTCGGGTGCCTGCTGGGTCGGCTTGGCCTCTACGGCCGGCGTAGCGGCTCCCTGCGACCATTTGGCGAAGGGGGCCGCATCCACTCCCGCCGGCACGTACCAGGACTGTTCCTTGCGATCCCAGCGCGCTCCGAGCTGCTTGGCCTCGTCCTTCTCTTTGAACGGCACGCTGATGTACTGCCGTTCGGTTGCCTGGCTGGCCTGGGCCGGCTGCTGGTCGGCCGCAGCCACGCGCTGTTCCTGCGGTGCCTGGTGCTCCACGGAGTCGCCGCGCTCGTCATCGACCCGCTGGGAGTTCTTGGCTTCCTCGGCCGCGACGAACGCTTTGGCCTCCAGCGCCTTCCGGGCTTCTTTAGCCGCTGAAATGTCCTCGTCGGTGCTGTTCGGGTCGCGGCGGACGCGATCCTCTTGCACGCGGGCAAGCCGGGTCGCCTTCTCGTACTCGTCGGTCTGCGAATTGGCGTCGATCAGCGCCAGGCGGTCGGCCAGCTCGTCGGCCTCGCCCAGCGTGCGGGTGGCGGTGAGGTAGGCAAAGGCATCCTCGCCGAACTGCGCTTCGCCCTTGCGGGCGTACAGGTGGTACGCCTCCGGCGTCTCGGTGGCCAGGTCGGCGGCCCGAGTCTCGCCGTCACGCTCGACCACGCCGACAACCCGCACTTCACCCGTCCAGTCGTGGGGCAGGGGGAAGCCCAGCGCATCGTCGGCCGCCAAGTGGAAGGCTTGGCGGTCGCGCTCGCGTGAATTGGTGTTGCCGGTTGCCAGGTCAAGCCGCGTTGCAGCGACTACGGCATCCGGCCGGCGCTCTTCGACCAGGTGATCTATTGCGTCGTTGATCTTCGCTTCCAGCGGCTCCAGGTCGTAGGGCAGCTCGTGCCGCGTCCAGAACTCGTTTTGCGTGTTCATCGGCTGCATGCGATCCAGCACGTCCAGGGCGCGGTCGATCTGCTCCAGGCTCGCGCCTTCGAGCGCGCGGCCCACCGTGCCCAGCTCGACGTGCTTCAACATCCAGGCTTCGGCCTGGTCGGTCTGTTCGGGTGCTTGCATCTTGGCCTCCTGTTCCTGCTCCTGGGCCAGCGCCGGCAGGGCCAGCAGTTGATCGGGCGCGTAGCTCTCCAGCTCGGCCAGGCTTCTGACCTGGTGCGGTTGTTCGTCCTGTTCGTGGAAGGCAAAGATGCGCTCGCCATCCGCCCACCGCGATTGCGCGTCCAGGTGAGAAACAATCTCCTGGCCGTGCTCGCGCAGCTCATCATTGAGCTGCTGGGCCTCGGCCTGCTGCGAGGCGATGCTGTAGATCGGCTCCAGGCCGTTCTTGACGCGCCGCTCGTCGGCGTACTGCTCGGCCTTGGCGTTGATCTGGCGGGCGATCTCTTCCGGCTTCTGGTCGCGGCCATCGGCATCGCCGATCACCTGGTCGCCCAGCTTCAACGTGACGTAGCGCCGGCGCTCGGCGTCATCGTGGTAGCCGGCCGACAAGCGCCGCTCGCCGTTCGGGGTGGTCATGGTGCCCAGCGGCCCGACACCTTCAAAGGTGCGATGGACGGAATCCACACGGCCAGGCTCTTGCAAGCCGCTGTAGGCAACCTCCCAGCCGTGTTTTTCGACCAGGGCCTGGAGCGTCAAATCGGAATAGTGCTGCTCGGGCTGCTGCACCTGGGCCTGCTCTTGTTCCTGAACCTGCTTCTGCTCGAAGGCCAGCACGTAGTCGTGAATCTTCTCGGCGTCGGCAGCGGCGCGGAACACTTCCAGCGGCTCATCTTGCAGGGCCTTGATCCAAGAACCGACATAGGCGGCGTGCTGGCCCGGATCGTGGCCGATGCCCAGCTCGTCGCCGACGATCATGGAAGCGATCTCGGCGCGCAGCTCTTCCTTGGCGTACCCCTCGGAACCGAAGGGATGGGCCAGGTCGCGGTCAAGGCGGGACGGGTGGCCCGTCCAGTGGCCCAGCTCGTGCAAGGCGGTCGCGTAGTAGTTGTCGGCGGTGGGGAACTGGCCCCGGTCGGGAAGGTGGACGCTGTCGGTCGCGGGCCGGTAGAACGCGCGATCACCAGGCGCGTGCGTGATCGACGCACCGGATGCTTTCAGGATGTGCTCGGCGCGCTCGACGGCGCTCCAGGTCTGTTCCTTCTTCTGGATCGGCGGCAGGCCGTCGATCTGCTCGGCGTTGAACACCGTGGCGAAGAACACGCGCGGGCGTTCGAGCTGCACGGTTTCCTTGACCGGCTCGCCCTTCGCGTTGAGAACGGGCCGGCCGCTCTCATCGACCTTGTTCTGTTCCTCGCTGAACTTCCAGTATTGGACGGGCGTTCCCTTCTCGCCCTTGCGAACCTGCGCACCCACGGCGGCGGCCTGCTTGTAGGTCATCCAACGGCCATCGCTGCGGCCCTGGGCCATCAAGTGAATGGCATTGATGCCCTTGTACCGCTTGCCGGTGGTCGGGTTCATCGGCAGGTAGGCGTTCGGTTCGCCAGGCTCCCACGGCCGTTGCCACGGCGCGGTGCCTGCCTTGAGCTGCTCGATCAGTTTTTCGGCAACGACTTCATGAAATGGCTTCTTGGGTTCCATTGCTTCATCCCTTCGGAATAGTTCGTTGATCTGCGGAAAGGTCTGCTGCGTCCTGGAACGGTCGTGAAGGCCATCCGCGACCATGCACACGATGTTGTGCAGGTCGGCGACTTGCATGGGCCGCACGCGGGCGATGCAGGTTTCCATGAATGACTGCTGGCCGCGCTCCAGCACCTGGGCCTGGCCCACGTGCTGGCCGGGCGCGATGCTTTCGCAATGCAGCGCCCAAACCTCTTCCGCGCGCACGTCCATCGAAGCGCCGGCATAGCGGCGGTTGATGTCCTCCCAGCGCGGTTTCAGGCTCGGTTCCTCGCGGGCGGCGATCAGGCCGTCCAGCAGGGCGCGTTTCTCGGCCGGCTTGAACGTGTTGGCCCCGTAGTGGCCCAGCACTTCATGCCGCAGCGTCAGCACCAGGTCGGCGGCGTCGTCCATGTTCGCCAGGGGCACGTCCACGCGGCCACGGTAGGCCCGGCCGTTGTGGATCGTCTCCTTCGGGACATAGCCGCCCTTGAGGTCTGCCGGGACTTCTGCTGCACGGTGGCCGTATAGCTCGCCGGTGTTGTCGCGGAACCGATAGGCCAGCTCCAGCGCGCCGGGATAGTCTCGGACGAACGCCAGGGTGACGGCTTGCGCCTCGGCCTGGTTGATCGGCATGGGTTAGCTCTCCTGCGCCTTCTTGCGCGCGATGGCCTCGTCCAGCGATTCGCCCGGCTTCCAGTCGTACAGCTCGCGGATGTTGGTCGTATTGACGAAGGGCGGAAGGTCGTCGCTCGGGCCGCCTTCGGTGATGAAGGCCGGGGCCTGGTCGTCGCCCTGCGAGGCCAGGGCCGCCAGGTCGTCGCCGCTCTCTGCGGCGTCCTGCTCGCTCAATGCGTCCTCCACGAACGCGCCGGCGCGCTCGGCTTCCTCGGGGTCGAACTCGGCCTGGTAGCCGGGCGTCGCCGCGTCGGCCAGCTTCTCGCGCAGCGCGCCGGCGGCGGCCGCGTTGTCGTCAATGGCGGGCAGCTCGGGCAGCACGTCATCGGCCTGGGTGGTGGTTTGCTGGTTCATGGTCATGCTCCTTCGTCTTGGTGGTTACTCGGCTGGGCCATTGCGGCCCTTGCTGTAGTCGGGCCGGCCTTTCAGGTCGGGATAGGTCTGCTTGCACGTGGGGAAGTTGCTGCATCCCCACCAGAATTGCCCCTTGCGCTTGGCCGGCCTGCGCGACAAGCCATTGCCGCAAGCCATGCACTTGTGCAGGGACGAAACCGGCGTGGCTTCCTTGCCGCCGGCGATGCTCACGGCTCCGCTGTTGGCCTTCGCCACCTGGTCGCGGATGAACGCCTCTTGCTTCGTGATGAAGGCGTCCAGGGCCGCCGTGCCCAGCTCGACGCCCTTCAACATGCGTTCGTAAAGGGCGGTCAGCACCGGGCTTCGCACCACCTCGGGCAGCGCGTCGATGACGCTGCGGCCCAGCGTCGTGCTGACGATCTGCTTGCCCTTGGTTTCCAGGAACTCGCGGCGTTTCAGCTCGGAAATGATGGATGCGCGCGTGGCGGACGTGCCGATGCCATCGCCTTCGCGCAGCATCTTCTTGTGCTCCGGGTCGCTCACGAACTTGTGGATGTTCTCCATCGCGCGAATCAGCGTGCCCTCGGTGAAGCGCGCCGGCGGCTTGGTTTTCGCATCGCGTCGGGTGGCCTCGGTGCAGGTCACACCGTCGCCTTGCTTCATCGGTGGCAGGGTCTGCGCGCCGTTCTCGTCGTCGCCTTCCTTGGCGTCCTCTTCGTCGGCCTGCTCGAACACGTCACGCCAGCCGTTGCGCGTGACCACCTTGCCGGACGCGGCGAAGTTCTCGCCGGCGATCTCCACGCCGACCGTGGTTTGCATGTATTCGTGCAGCGGGTAGAACTGCGCCAGGTAGGCGCGCACGATCAGCTCGTAGATGTTGCGCTCGCGCTCGCTCAAGCCGGCCTTGCTGCCTTTCTGCATGGTCGGCACGATGCCGTGGTGGGCGGTGATCTTCGAGTCGTCCCACGTCTTGGACTTGATGCGCGGGTCGGCAGCATCGACCAGGCCGGCCAGCTCGGGGTTCACGTGCTTGACGGCCTCCAGGACGCGCGGCGCGTCGGCGTGCTGCGACTCCGGCAGGTAGGCGCAGTCGGTGCGCGGGTAGCTGGTCAGCTTGTGCGTCTCGTAGAGCGCCTGGCAGGTGTTCAGCACGTCCTCGGCGCTGTACCCGTAGCGCGCGGACGCCAGCGCGGTAATGTCGGACAGCGCGAAGGCCAGCGGCTGGTTCTTCTTCTTGGCTTCCTGCTTGTAGGTGGCGATGGTGCCCGGCTGGCCCTTGACGGCGGCCACCAGGGCATCGGCGACGGCGGTATCAACAAGGCGGCCTTCGCTGTCCAGGCCGGCTTGATCTTCCTTGGCCTTCCAGGCGGCGGCGAAGCTGCCGCCGGCGTGCTCGACCACGGCCTTGATGGTGTGGTACGGCACCGGCTTGAACGCCTCGATCTCGCGGTCGCGGCCGACAACAAGCGCGAGCGTCGGGGTCTGCACGCGGCCCACGGTCAGCAGGGCGCGCGAACCGCCGCGCTGCGCCCGCAGGGTGTAGGCGCGGCTTAGGTTCATGCCGATCAGCCAGTCGGCCCGCTGCCGCCCGCGTGCGGCATCGGCCCAGCCCTTGTACGTGGTGTTTTCCTTCAAGGCGGCCAGGCCGCGCTTGACGGAAACCGAATCCTGGGCGGACACCCAAAAGCGGCGCGTCGGCTTGCTGCTCTTGAAGTGCTCCAGCACTTCATCGACCAGCAACTGGCCTTCACGGTCGGGGTCGCCGGCGTTGACGATCTCCTTGGCTTCTTTCAGCAGCTTGCCGATCACGGCGAGCTGCTTCTTGGCATCGTCCTTCGGGTGAAGAACCCACGTCTGCGGGATGATGGGCAGCTCATCGACGCGCCATAGCTTCTTGCCGGATTTGCCGGTCGGCACGTCATCGGGCGTGTACTCGTCCGGGTCGGCCTGCTCCAGCATGTGCCCAAAGCACCAGGTCACTTTGTCGCCGCCGCACTCGATGAAGCCGTCGCCCTTGCCGGTGATGCCCAGCTCGCCGGCGATGGCTTTTGCGACGGATGGTTTTTCCGCGATGAACAGTCGCATGGTGGTTTCCTCCCCTACCAGGTGATGACCGGACGGATCACGGTCTGAACTTGAGAACGATTGATCGGGCCGAAGTAGCGGCCGTCGAAAGACGTGTCGCTCACGTCCGACATAAGCAGCAGCTCGGCATTGCCCAGCGTGTAGGTGCTGACCTGGAAGCGCGGCAAGGGCCGACCGGACTTGTCGGCCTGGATGGGCTTGCTATGTGGCAGCAGCTCGCCATTGACGCGCACACCGTCATCGGCCACCGATACGGCATCGTCTTTAGCGGCTAAAACGCGCTTCATCATGTAGCCGTAGTCGCCTGGGCAGAACCCGGCCCCGATGTAGCCCCTTTCCTTGGCGTCATCGAACACGCCGACCTTCGGCGGGCACCAAAGCACGTAAGCGCCCCGCTCCACCGGCGCGCTGCTCGTCCAGTACAGGCCGACCGGAATGCTCTTGGTGGTGTTGATGCGGGCACCGGCGGCATAGCTGCCGGCGGCCAGCACCAGGGCGGCCAGGCCGGCGACGGCAACGCCTTTCGTGATGCGTTTCAGGATGCGGCTCATATCGTGATGCCCTCCCCTGCCTCGACAACCTGGCGCAGCCGGTCGGTGGCCTTCGGCGCGGGAATTGAGGCCCGCGCCTGAAACACCGGGTCTTTGAAGTACAGCGGCTGCTTGCCGTAGATGGCGGGGTAGCCCGCGACGTAGATCACCATGTCGCCGGCTTCCTCGATCTCGCCCTTGTCGTTCTTCTTCGGCCCCGGCATCCGCAGGCATTCATCGGGCGTCAGCAAGGGGCGCTGCACTTCCTGGTAGGTGCGCGACACCTGGCCCAGCATCGCCGCCGTGCGGCGGCCGCTGGTCGTGATCTGCTCCTTCACCACGGTGGTCTGCCCGGTCAGTCGGGACAGGTGTTCGGCTGTCTCGACGCGGTTGGGCGGGTAGGCGTTCTGCACGTGGCAGTTCGACGTGATGCTTTCGTCGTGGCCGTAGCCCGTCTCGCGGCTTCGGAGCTGGTTAATGTCCTGGCAAATCAGGTAGCACTTGATGCCGTAGCCGGCGACGAAGGCCAGCGACTCTTGCATGATTTCGAGCTTCCCGAGGCTCGGGAACTCGTCCAGCATCATCAGCAGCCGGTGCTTGTAGTGGGCCACCGGCCGGCCGTTCTCGAAGTCCATCTTGTCGGCCAGCAGGCGCACGATCATATTCACCATGACGCGCACCAGCGGCCGCAGGCGGGCCTTGTCGTTGGGCTGCGTGACGATGTACAGGCTCACCGGGTCGTCGGAGTGCATCAGGTCTTTGATGCGGAAGTCCGACCGGCTCACGCTGCGCGCCACCACTGGATCGCGGTACAGGGCCAAATAGGATTTGGCCGTGGACAGCACCGATCCGGCTTCTTCCTCTGGCCGATCCATCATGTCGCGGGCGGCCGATCCGATGGCGTGGTGGTTCTGACCGTCCACGTGCCCGTAGGTGGTCATTTCCATCCATAGCTCGCCAATGTCCCGGTTCGGGTCGGCCAGCATGGCATCGACCGATGGCAGCGTGGCCGTGCCGCCGTCGTTCCTGGCCTTGTAGAGCGCGTGCAGGATGACGCCGACCAGGAGCGCGAAAGCGGTCTTTTGCCAGTGGGAATCCAGGCCCTTGCCGTCCGGGTCAACTATCAAAGTTGCTAGGTTCTGCACGTCGCCGACTTCGGCCTCGGTGCCGACGCGGATTTCGTCCAGCGGGTTCCAGCACACGCCGCCCGAGCTGCTGGCCGGCTCGAAGCGCAGCACCTTGTTCTTCGCGTGCTTCTGCCGCCAGCCGGCGGTCAGCGCCCACAACTCGCCCTTCAAGTCGGTGATGACGCTGCTTGCGCCCCACGAAAGCAGGGTCGGCACGACCAGGCCGACGCCCTTGCCGCTTCGCGTCGGCGCGTAGGTCAGCACGTGCTCGGGGCCGCTGTGCCGCAGGTAGTAGAAATTGCCGTCCTTGTCCTGCCAGCCGCCGACATAGACGCCGGTGGCGGTGGGTGCGTCCTTGCCGGTGACGATCTCCAGGACGTTCCGCTCGCGCGGCAGCAGGCCGGCCGCCTGAATGTCCTTCTTCTCGGCCCAGCGGGCCGAACCGTGCAGGTATTCGTTCGCCTTCGAGCTGTTGGACGTGACGACTTTCGCCACGGCCACACCCAGCAGGCCCACGGTGGCAGTCACCATGCCGATGCTGCCGGCCCGCATGATCTCGTCGGGGTACTGGCTGTACCACTTCGCCGACCAGTTCAGGATCGACCAGGGCGCGTACACGTGCCCGAGGTTGGCCCCGAGGCTCGCGTGATACTGGAACGTGTAGGCGAAGAACTGTGTCGCGGCCTGGAGGCCGCCGACCAGGGACACCCCGCCGAGGATCGGCAGCAACTTGCTGGGCTTCGGCTTCGCGCTGCGAACCTGCGGCCCCACGGCGTTGTTCATCTTTATTTTCATCTACTCCTACCTTTCGACGTTTTGATGGAGCCTTTTGGCGTGATCGTCACGGCATCGCCGACCGCGATGCGCGACATGCGCCGGGCCGTGGCCTGGTCAATGGGCATCACCATGACCTCATCGCCTCGTTTCAACAGGGCCAGCGCCTGGCCCTCGATGTTGCGGACACCCTCGAAAGCAAGGGCACCTTCACCGGCAGTATATCGCGCGTGCTTCGGTATATCGAAACCTTTTGAGCGTTTCGACTCGCGTTCGGCGATGTATTTATCCGCCGCCGCGAGGCCCGGCGGGGCCGCTGCTACTCCTGATCCTGGCCGAGAAATATCCCGTCGCAGTTGGTGATCTGGTTGGGTTCCTTGCTGCTCCAGGTGACGAGGAACATCACGCGGCAATAGCACTTCACTTCCGCCGGCGATGCGAACCACACCGAGTTGGGACAGTGTTCGCAAACGGTGCTGGCTTTGGGGCGGCGGGACTCGTCCAATGCGTCCAATGTCGGGCTTCCGGTGGACGGCTCCGGCGTGAACGCCGGCGGTGCCGGCTCGCCCGCCACCTGGTCGCCCGAAGCCTGCTCGGGCGACGGCGATGGGTCGGGCAGCGTCGTCGTGGGTAGCGGTGCGCTGTCCAGGGCCGCCAGGGCCGCGTCCAGCTCGTCCTCGATGCTCTGCGGGTCGCTGGTCGGCTCGCTCGGCTCGCTCGGTTCGGTCGGGTCGCTCATGGGTGTTCTCCTTCTTCAATAGCGCAAGCCGCCGGCTCTCTAGGGCCGGATCGGCGAACGTGATGGGTAGCTGGGAATCAACGGCCGCGCGGATGATCTGCGCCTGGAACTGCGTAGTGCCGTTGACGGTGATGCGGCTGCCGTAGCGTTCCATCGCCAGCCGTAGAGCTTCTTGCAAGCCCTCGCGCGTGGCCTCGCGCGAGACTTGCAGCTTGTCGCCATCGTCCCGAACGGCCGTCAGGCCGGCGCGGAAGATGATGGTGCCCTTCTTGGTGATGTTGTCCGTCACCGGGGCATGGCCGGGGCGCGGATCGCCCCGGCCCTGGATGGTGTTGCCTTTCAAGCCCTGCGCCGCTTCGCGGGCGCGCAGGGCGGTCAACGCCTCCGCGTTGCCGTGGGTCGCTTCCTTCTTGAGCCAGTCGGCCCACGTGCGGCGGCTGTGGCTGTCGTAGAGGGCCTGGCGGTCTTGCTGATACTGCTTGTTGATCGCCTGGATTTCGTCGCGCAGGGCCTTGCTGGCCTGGGCATACAGCAGCTTCTTGTTCGGGCCGCTCTCGCCGATCACCTTGATCGTCGCGCGGCGCAGGCGGCCGGAACGCTTCGCGGCCTCGACCAGCCGATCCTTGCGCCGGCGGGCCTGCTCCAGCGCCTGCCCACGTGTCGCGGTCAAGGTCTGCTGCTCGGCCTTGTACCGGGCGTACAGCTCTACCGTGTTCACGCGCAAGCGGATCGGGTCTTTCTGGTACTGCCGCTTCGCTTTGGTTCGTGTCTGCCGTTCGGGCGAAGCCTCGAACGGGCCAAGCCGCGCCTCCAGCTTCGGCTTGGAAAGGTCGCGGGCTAGGGTGCTCGCCTTGACCTTCGTTCCGTCGCCGGCCTCGATCACCAGGCCGTTCGCACGCTCGCGCAATTCCAGGCCGTTGTCGCGCATGACCTGGTGCAGCTCCTGCCAGGACTGCGCGCCCTTGATCTCATCCAGGCATTCCCGCTTGATCCAGCCGACCAGGCTTTCCACGCCCGCGTGTCGCTCCATGTCGGCCGCCCTGCCCTCGGCACCGCGCTGGCGTGGTTCGTGGTTGTCGCGCTCCAGGCCGTAGTCGCGCTCCAGGGCCGTGCAAAGCTCGGCCAGCGCCCGATGCGAGTAGTACGGCTCGTGCATCGTGTTCCGGGTCGGGTGAATCTTGTTGATGGCGATGTGGATGTGCAGGTTGTCGGTGTCGTTGTGAACGGCACTGACGCGCTGGTGTTCGCCGTAACCCAGCCCGGCGCAGATACGTTCCTCAATCGCCCGCAGGGTGTCGGCGCTGGGCTGCTCGCCGGCCCGGAAGCTGACGATCAGGTGATAGGTCTTGTCGCCCTTGGCCCGCGTGTTCGTGTGCTGGGTCGCCAGAACCTCGGTGATGGCGTCCTGCACGGACACGGCATCGCAGTTCGTGATCTGCACCTGGCCCAGCCGGTGATCCTTGCTCTGCGCGTCGGTGACGTAGTTCACCAGGCCGGCGAAGTCGGACTTGCCCAGCGAGCGCATGGGTACGTGCTTGGCGATCATCGGCCGGCCCCTGGCTTTTTAGCCGCTAAAAAGCTCAAGGCTCGGCCCTCGGCTGCACCACGGACTTCATGAGTCGGCTCATTTCGTCCTGGGTGGCTTCGATCCGGCCCAGCAGGGCAAGGATCGTGGCGTCTCCGAAGCGAGCCGTGCGCGGGTCGTCGGTGAGCCATAGCTTGAGCAAACCGCCCAGCCGGCCGAGGTCGCCATTCACCCGCACCAGCTCGCGCACGTACTCGTAATCCATGACGCCCTTGATCTGGTAGCCCTGGCCCACGTCGCGCAGGTAGCGCGCCACGCTGACCCCGGCCCTCTTGGCGTTCGCCTCGATCTGCTCCTTCTCGTCGGGGAACACCGGCACCCGCAGGTGCTGCCGCCGCTTCGCGGTCGGCTGTTCGTCGGCTTCCATGTCGTCACCCCTTGAGCGCGTGCGCCGTGTGCCGCGCGTAGGTCGCCACGGCTCGCCAGTAGGCGGCCATCGGCCCCTTGCGGCGTGCCCATGCCTTTTCCGCCTCGTCGTTGGCCTGCGTGCGCAGCTCGCGCAGCACGCGGGCAAGGCGCTGCCGGTCGGCCACCGGCAGCGCCTGGAGTTCGCGGCCTGCTGGAAGCTCCAGCAGCGGATTGATGTAGCCCATGTCGTTCGTCTCTCGCTTCTTGGCCGGCGGTAGCCGGCAGCCTCGCAGAGCAGGATGCCCGTTGAGTGCCGCAGGCGCGAATAAGGGACAGCGAAGATAGATAACCGGCTCGCCGGTTAGCTAACTTCGCACATCCTGCCCGCCTTACGGCGTTGATAACACCAAGGAAAGTCTATACCGAAACCTTCGCATCTGTCTGCATTTAGCGCGAAAAGATGGCGGATATATCGAATGAAGGCGTACAATGCCCGGAAAGCGCGCTAGATGCAGCGGTGTCAAGCTGCTATCCACGCGCTTTACATAGACTTTCCACGGGTCGATACATGAAAATGACGGCTATTTACAAACCACGGAAGCGAGGCGATGGCAGAAAGCAGCTACCCCCAAGAGCTGGCCGCGCGGATCGAAAAACGGGCCGCCAAGAAGCGCCGACAGGACGCGACGGCCGTTGCATTCCTGGCTGTGCGCGTGGACGTGAAAGCCGCGATGGATGCTGGCTATGCAGTGACGACGATCTACGAGGACATGCGCGAGATTGGCCGGGTCAAGTGCAGCTACGAGACGTTCCGCAAGCACGTCCAGCGGTACATCAAGGCCGCACCAGCAGCACCCGCGCCGGTGCCTCCCCCGGCGGCCGACCAGGCCAAAGGGGAGAAGCCGGCGCAACAGGAAGGGGGGTCGAAGGCGAGGAAGCCGAAGGCACCCGAGCCGAAGAAACCCGAGCCGGCAGGGATCGCCGGCTTCAACTACAACCCGAAACCGAATAAAGAGGATTTACTGTAATGGCGAAAATTCACATGGTCTTGCAGGGCAAGGGCGGCGTCGGCAAGTCGATGATCGCGGCCACCATTGCGCAGTACAAAGCGAGCAAGGGGCAGACGCCGCTTTGCATCGACACCGATCCGGTCAACAGCACGTTTGAGGGTTACAAGGCCCTGAACGTGCAGCGCCTGAACATCATGGACGGCGACGAGATCAACACCCGGAACTTCGATGCCCTGGTGGAGCAAATCGCCTCGACCAAGGGCGATGTCATCATCGACAACGGGGCCAGCTCGTTCGTGCCGCTGTCCAGCTACTTGATCGGCAACCAGGTTCCGGCGCTGCTCCAGGACATGGGGCACGAACTGGTGGTGCATACGGTCGTCACCGGCGGGCAAGCCTTCCTGGACACCCTGAACGGCTTTAGCACGCTGGCCCGGCAGTTCCCGGCCGAATGCGTGTTCGTGGTGTGGCTGAACCCGTATTGGGGGCCAATCGAGCACGAAGGCAAGGGCTTCGAGAAGATGAAGGCGTACACCGACAACAAGGCGCGGGTGTCGGCCATCATCCAGATTCCGGCGCTCAAGGAAGAAACCTACGGCCGCGACTTCTCGGAAATGCTCCAGGAGCGCCGGACGTTCGATGAGGCCCTGGCCGACTCGGCGCTCACGATCATGACGCGGCAGCGGCTCAAGATCGTGAAGTCGCAGCTCTTCCAGCAGCTCGACAACGCGGCGGTGCTCTGATGGCGAGCGATGACAAGATCGAAGAGCTGATACGGGAAATCGCGGTCAAGCACGGCATCGCCGTTGGCCGCGACGATCCGATCTTGATCCTCCAGACGATCAACACCCGACTGATGCAGGACAGCCAGGCCGCGCAGCAAGAAATCCTGGATCGCTTCAAGGAAGAGCTGGAAGCCATCGCACACCGTTGGGGGGATGACGCCAAGGGGAAGGCCGAAAGGACGCTCAACGCGGCCCTGGCGGCCTCCAAAGAGGCGATGGCGAAGGGGATGCAGGACGGCGGCAAGGCCGCCGCCGAGGCGGTGCGGCGCGAGCTGGAAGCGGCCGCCGCGCAGCTCGCCGCGCCGATCCGCGAAGCGCGGCGCGTGTCGTACATGAACATCGTGGCGGCCGGCATGGCGGTTTTCGCGGCCGCCCTCGCGTTGTGGGCATCGCTGTAGATGGCGATGCGGGATCTCATCGTCAGAAATGGCGATGGTCGACCGCGCCGGCGGCATCGCCGGAACTGGCGAGGCTGGCCAGCCCCTTGCATCGTCGGGAATGACGGTGCTGCAGGATGCCGCCAGCGGCGGGCCTGCATCGCCGGAAACGGCGAGGCTCGAGGAAAAAGCCCGGCAGTGCTGGGCTTTCGTTTTAGACGGGCCGCGTGAGGCCCAAGCTCTGCGACCGGCCTGGTCGCTCCAGGGCCTGCGCCTGCTTTCGCTCCTGCTCTTCGCGGCGTTGCAGCGCCTGGTGCCGGCGTGCCGCCTCGCGCATGGCATCCCAATCGGCCGCCAGCTCGGGTTTCTCGGCGCGCATCTTGCGGGTCGCCAGCTCTTCGACCTTCGGCGAGTGCAGGCCCATGCCTTCCTTGATCTCGCGGACGGCTTCCAGGCGCACGTGCAGGGACTGCAAGCGCGCCTGCTGCTGCATCTGCTGGTTCTGCCAGGCGCGTTTCGCGCCAGGCCGGGACAGTAGGCCCGGCTGGTTGGCCTGGGTCTGCTGCAAGCGCGCCTGCTGACGGTCGATCAGGTTTTCAAGCCGATCCTCGATGCGCTCCACCTGGTCGTGCTTGGCCTGAACGTACAGGGCAAGGGCTTCCTGGTAGGTCTGGTCGAGCGGGGCGGCCTCCAGGGCCGCTTGCTGCTCGGCCTCTGTGGCTTCGGCAGCGGCCAGCAGGCCGTCGCCGGCGGCGTCGGTTCTGCTGGTCGTGCTTGTTGCGAAGCCGGCGGATGCCGGCTGGATGCGGCGGGCGTCTGCCCGGCCGGCGGTGGGTGTGAGTCGTCTCAAGGCGTGGCCCTCCTTTTAGCCGCTAAAAGCTATCGGGATCGGCCTCGCGTGAGTTTCGGGGCCTCGGCGGCAACGGTTGCTTTGCCTTGTGCGCTGTAGCTGATGCTCTTTGCGCTCCCGATTTCAGGTACTTTATCGAAATCTGACCGGGCGTGCATGACAAAGTTCTTGCCTACCTGCTGGTACACCTGGTTGTTGTCGGCGTGAACGATCACGCCGTCATGGGTCTGCTTCTTGTCGGCCTGCTGGGCCATATACAGGTTGTACATGCCGGGCTTCAACGCCCCGGCCTTGTCAACTTTCTGATTGGCCCATGCCCCTTCTTGCTCGGCCTGAACGATGCGCTGCCCATTCATGACCAAGAGGCGCTGTTTCATCGGGCGCTCCTTATCTTCGGTGTGGTTGTTTCAGAGTGTGGAATAAGTGGGCCTCCTTGCCAGCCCAGCAAGAAAAAAGCCGACCTCGGCATGCGAGGCCGGCTTTCCTCTGGTGGCCGGTTGGTGTATGTCCAGGTAACACCCCCGATTTTATTGAAAACCGACCGAAATATCAGGTCTTTTTCGCGCCGCCCGTCTTGCCCTTCTCTTGGGCCATGACGGTTTCCAGGGCTTCGACCCGTCCGCGCAGGGTCGCGGCGTCCTCGCGGGCCTGGCTGGCCTCCTTGCGCGCGGCGTCGCGCTCGCCCTGGGCAGCCGTCAAGCGTTCGGCCTGGCGGTGCGCTTCGGCCGCTGCTGACTTGCGCTGCTCCTGGTGCGCCTCGCGCTCGGCTTCGGCCTTGGCCTGCACCTTTGCCAGCTCGCCCCGCACCTGGTCAAGCTGCCCGGCCGCCGCCTCGGTGGCCTTCTGCTGCTCGGCCAGCGCCGCCCGCGCCTGGTCGGTGGCCTGGTTGGCCCGCTCCAGGTCGGCGCGCAGCTCGCCGGCCCGGCGCTCGATCTCCGTTGCCCGGCTGTTCGCGGCCGCCAGGTCGGCCCGCAGGGCCTCCACCTGGTCGGCGCTCGCGGCGGCCTTCTCCTGGGCTTTGTCGCGCTCCGCTCGGGCTTGGCGGGCCTCCTGGTGGGCGTGATCCAGTTCCGTGCGCAGCTCGCCGGCTCGGGCCTCGGCCGTGGCCGCCCGCTCGCTGGCCGCTGCCAGCTTCTCGCGTAGCGCCCCAGCTTCCCCCTTGGCGTCGGCCTCTGCGGCCTCCAGGGCCTCGATACGGCCCTTGGCCTCGTCCAGCTCGCCGGTGAGCTGGTCGGCCAGCTCTGCGGCCTCCTGGCGCGCTGCCTCCATTTCCTGCCGGACGGCCTCCAGCGCCTCGCGCTCGGCGGCCAGCCGGTTGTTCGCCATTTCCAAGGCCACGGCCCACAAGTCGCCGCCCAGCTCGGCCAGCTTCTCGGTGATCGCCGCCGGTGCCGGCTCGCGGATCGGGGCCGCCTGGCTGGCCTTGCGTGCCCGCCATTCGTTCATCGCCTCGGAAATGGTCGTGAAGCTCCCGCCGCCGAGCTGCTTGCGCACGCTCGCCAGGGTCGGGTTCTGGCCGGCGGCGTCCAGCTCGTCGGCGACCGCAAATATCTGCTCTTTCGTGATTGCCATGATCGGGCCTCCTTTCGGCCGGTGTTGTATGTTGTAGCGTGTAGCATACTACAACATACAACAGGGCGCAAGTGTTTAGCTGAACTTTTTTTAGCGGCTAAAACGGGCCAGCCCGGCGCGGCGCGCGCAGGCAAAAAAAAGCCCCGCTCGATGGCGGGGCGCAGGGGTGCGGGGGTCGGCGGGGGTCTGGTGCAGGGGGGGTCTAGCCCTCCAGCAGCGCGACAAGCTGCACTTTGCCAAGGTCGGCCTCGAACTCCTGGCCGTCATCCTCGTACTTGAGCCAGGCCCAGCCCTCGGCCGGCGGCCGGCGGTTGAGGATCAGGCGGGCAGGGCGGTCGTCATGCTTGACCTGGATGATCGCCTTCTTGAGCTTGTCGGGGTCGGGTTCCTTCGGCTCCTTCTTCTCCTTGGCGTCATCATCCGGGCCTTGCCCGTCGCCCTCGGCCTCGCCGTCCGTCTTGCCGGTGAAGGCATCGACGGTGTTGGGGTCGCGGTCGTCCTGGCTGCGCTTGTCCTCCAGGTACTCGCGCAGCATCTTGACCGATCCGCGCGTCAGCTCCTGGCTATCGTCCTCCAGCCATACGCTCACTTCCTCGGGGTTCTTCTTGTACGCCGTGGCAAGCTCGTTGATGACGGTCACGTCCTTGCTGCGGCCAGCGTTGAACGCCTTGGCAATCGGCTCCGGCAAGTCCAGCAGCGTGACGTGCTGCGTGACGAACGCCGGCGACTTCCCGATCTCCTTGGCGATCTCCGACTTCTTCTTGCCCTTCGCCAGCTCGCGGCCGATGAAGTCCGCGATCTCGCGGGCCGTCAGCTCGTTGCGTTGCAGGTTTTCGATTACCTGGTCGGCCTCGTTGTAGTCGTTGTCGATGAAAGCCGGAATGGTGGTCTTTTCGGCCCACTTCGAGCCACGGTAGCGCCGCGCGCCGTGGTTGATGAGGTAGCGGCCCGGCGCGTCCGGGTTCTCGCGCACGCTGATGGGCGACTTCACGCCGCGCGCCTTGATCGTCTCGCCGATCTCGGCGATGGACTCCGGCGAGAAACCGGGGTTGTCCGCCGTGCGCGGCTGGTGCGGGTCTTCGTCGATGAGGTCAAGCGGCAGCTCCTGCGGGCCGCCAGGGGCCGCATTCGCGGCCTGTGGCTCGTCCAGCAGGCTCGACAGGTCGCCGAGGCCATCGAGGCCCAGCCCGCCGCCCTTGGGCTTCTCTGCGGCCGTTTGCGGGGCCTTCTTCTTGGCGTTGGTCTTTACGGCGCTGGTCATTGCGCGATCTCCATCTTCGTGAACACGTAATCCGCCAGGGCGCGCACCTCCTGGGTGGCCTTGCGCGCGGCGGTTTTCTTGATCTTCCACACCGGCATCTGCTCGCCCAGCGCCTCCGCGATGCTGTCTCGCGCGCCGACACTGAACGGCAAGATCAGTTGCGGATATGCCTGCTGCAAGGTCGCCAGGTTGCTGACGTGGCGCGGCTTCCGCGCGTCCACCTTGTTCGGCACCATGCCGAGAAAGCGCAGCTTCGGGTTCTGCTTGCGCAGGTTGCCGATGACGGCAACCATCTTCTTCATGCCCTGCAAGCTGTACGCCTCCATTTCGACCGGCGAAAGCATGTAGTCGGCGGCCAGCACGGCCGCCGTCATGGCAACGCCAAGGGAAGGGGCGGTGTCGATCAGGCACACGTCGAAGAACTCGCCCAGCGCCTCGATGCTGGCCCGCAGCGCGCCGGCGGCCTGGGCCAAGTCCATCTTGTCCAGGTTGGCCAGGCTGGCATCGGCCGCGATCAGCGCCAGGCCGTCATCCTCCCGGTCAGCGAACCAGGCGCGCAGCTCGTCGCCGCCGGCGGTGAACATGCGACTGGCGGGATAGCCCGAGTCGTGGCCGGCCAGCGTCCAGCTCGCATTGCCCTGGGTGTCCAGGTCGATCACTGCAACCCGAAGGCCGCGCTCCTGGAAGTCGAACGCCAGGTGGCAGGTTGCGAACGTCTTGCCTTGACCGCCTTTCTGAATTGCCGTGACCAGTGTTTTCATGAGTTGGGTTCCTGTTTCCTCTTTCCCTTGGCGTCGGCTTCCCAACGCTTGACGATGAACGCTTGATGCTCCGGCAGTACCGCCGTCACCCGCTCGAAGCCCTGCGGGAGCACTTCCCCCGCCGCTGCCCACACGCGGCTGACCGCTTGCGATACCGCCCCCTTGGTCAGCCCCAGCGAGGCCACAAACTCGGCCTGGGGCCTTCCATCGACCAGCACGCCGCGCGCTATGTCGATGGTCTGTTGCCCGATCTCCAGGCCCTTGATCGCCGCCTGGAATTGGGCTTCGGTTAGCCGTTTCTTCATGGAGAACACCCATATAAACTCCACACCCGGTTGTTGAACAAAAGGCGGTGCCAGCCGCCGACCATGCGCAGAAGTTTAGCTAAACTCTCCGCCCGCGTCAAGCGTTTTAGCGGCTAAAAATGGGCGCGTGATCTTCTTTCTTGGCGTTCAACCTGGCCGCGTCAGCGGCACTCATGAAGAACGTCATCAGCGGGCCGACCGTGCGGCTCGAACCGTTGGCAAAGCACACGTCGAACTGACCGCCGGCGGTGTGCGGATCGACGCCTTCCACCAGTCGCCAGGGGTCAAGGCCCCATTCCTCGGATTGCGCGCTGTACCAATAGGCCGGCGCATCGCCGTTCAAGTCGCTGGCCGCGTACTCGCGCACCAGGACGGCCACCCGGCCGGTGTTCGGCTCCACGAATCCCGGCGGGTAGGGCAGGGTCTGTTTTTTCATGTCAAAGCCCCTTCGGCTTGTAGATCGAAACGAAGTAGGTGATCGCGGTCAGCACCGCGAAGTACGCCAGGAACGACCAGCCGGCATACACGCCAGGCGTGTTCCAGTGGTAGAGCATCCGCACGAACTGGAAGAAGGTGGCAATCGACAGCACCCACTTGAGGATCGGCCAGACCAGCACGGTCGCCACCCATACGAACTTGACCAGGCCGGCCAGCAGGCCAGCACCGGGGGCCTTGTTGGGGGCAGCAGACGCGGCGGCAGGCTCCACCGGCGCGGGCGCGGCGGGCTGCTCGATCTCCTTGGGGAACTTGATGATGTTGGACATAGCTTGACCCTCCACGCGCTTACGTGTTGAATGCTGGGTGCTCCCACTCGGAAGCATGGTTACGGTGTGCCAGCACCAGGCCAAGCGCCCCGGATCACTCCGGGGCGTTCCTCCACCTGGGGCCGCCCTTGATCTTGCCTCGGCTCACGCAATACTCCTTCTTGGCGTCCTCGATAGGCCCGGCCGTTGCCGACCGGGCCATGTGCTCTTACCAGCCGGCCCGGCGCTTGGCCTGCTCGACGGCTTCCATCGACCAATGGCCCTTGGCCTGCCCCTCCAGGGAGCATCCGGCGAAGTACGCCTTGCCGCGCAGTTCCTCGGCTTTGCGCACCAGCTCGGCCGCCTCGGCCATCATGGCCGCGATCTCGTCACGGCGGGCCGGGAAGTCGGTCGCTGCCGCGCCCTCCAGCTCGTCAATCCAGGGCATGATCTTGTTGTCGCTCATCGGACTTTCTCCGGTAGTTGACCTGGGCGATGTGCCCGGCCTTCAAGTGCTATATTAGGGCAAAATGCCCTAGCCTGTCAAGCACTTTAGCTAAACTTTTTTCGCTTTACCGGAATCCGAAGGCTAAACTTTAGCCGCTAAAACCTTTCCCTTGGCGTCAATCCTCTTTCCAGATCACGCCTAGCCCGGCCAGGTCGCACAGGATCGCCCATGCCGCATAGGGAATCGGGGTGTCCTCGCCGATCCAGCGGCGGATCGTGCGGTCGCCCTTCGCGCCCAGCCCCAGCGCCTTCGCGGCCTTGCTGCCGCTGAACCCGGCCAGGCGCAGCACCTCTCGGACTTCCTCGCCGGTCGGTTGCGCCCAGCGTTCGGCCGGCTTCAAGCACTCCAGCCGGATATTGGCGTCGTTCGTCATTCGTTCGTTCTCCTGGTCAAGTGATAAGCCGCAACTGGTCGAAGCCGTAGATCGACTGGATGCAGCTCGGGTCTGAATCGACCACGCGCCGGCCTGCGCGATTGGTCTTGTACGTTACCGGCCTGTCGTCGTGCGCCCACACCTGGCGGGTGTCGGGATGCACCTTCACGATGATGATGCGCTTGCCGATGTAGCGGTCGAAAACCGGGTGATGGACGCTCACGATCTCGCACCGCTGGCCGGGCTTGAACTCCACCCGGTCGGCCGGGCCTCCATCGCCATTCCTGGCGATGCTGCAGGTTGCCGCGCTCGCTCCCGGCATCGTCGTTTCCGGCGATACAGGCCCGCCCTCGACCGGCTCGGCATCGTCGGCTTTGACGATGCTGCAGGTCATCGTCGTTTCTGGCGATGCGGGATCTCGCTCCGGGCCTGCGCCGGTGATTTTTCCCTTGGCGTCCAACCCGGCGGCCCTGGCCGCCTTGATCCTGGTCGCGGCCTCGGCCGCCCAGCGCCTGGCGATGAAGGCCCGATGCGAGGGCAGCACCACATCGACCAGGACGAACCCCGGCGGCACCAGGACGGTCGCCGGTTCGCGCCGCGCCGGCGGCTCCAGGCCGGCCAGCCAAGCGGGCAGGGGAGCATCGGCCAGGCGGTCGCGGTAGCTGGCCTCGACCATCACCGGGCGCTTCTTCTCGGCTCGCTGCGCAGCCAGGATGCCGCGCGCAACCTCGTCCACCGTCATGCAGCCCTGCGCCGTGTCGAAGTGCGAGCGGTAGCCCGTTTCGGAGATAAACGGCCTGTCCAGGTCGATGACGTGGAACTGGAAGTGGGCACCCAGCGGCCCGCCGTAGCCGGCCTCGTACTCCACCAGGGCGCGCATGTCGCCATCCGCGACCAGGAACTGGCCGCGCTGGCCCCACAAGGGCACGTCGCCAGGCACCGCCGCGCAATGGCGCTCGATGACCTGGCCGGGCGCGTCGTGGTCGGCCATGCTGCCCACGTGCGTTCCGCCGTTCATCTTCCAGATGACGGCCTCGTATCGGTCGCTGGCCGCCTCGGCGGCCGCACCGTCGCCGCGCATGATCGCCGCGTCGATCTCCACCACGGCCGCCACGGCGGCGGCCAGCAGCTCGTCGCGGTCGGTGGGCAGCTCGGCCAGCAGCTCGGCCGCCGGCGCGTTCCAGTCCTGGCCCGGCTGGGCCGGCGTCTTGCGTTTCTTCGCCATCGGCCGGCCCCTCAAGTGTCAGCACGCCGCCACGCGATCACGTCGCGGGCTTCGTAGCCGTGGCGCTTGCAGTCGTCGCAGAATCCCGAGCTGAACCCCTTGTGGTTCGTGCCGATCCATGCGGCCGGCTTGCCGCATTCGTGGCCGTAGGTGCCCGGCTCGGCGTTGTGGCACTTGCCGTCCGTCGCGTAGCTGTTCGTCGGTGCCTGGGGAGCGTTGTTCCTGGTCATGGTCGCCTCCTGGAAGCCCCGGCCGAAGCCGGGGCCGCCCCTCATCAGTCAATAGCCCGGTAGATCGCGGCCGCCTCGGCGTGGCTGGCTGCGAAGCCGCGCAGGAAGTGATAGCGGTCGATCAGGGCATCGCCGGCGTCCGTGTCGGCGGCCTCGGCCGCGAGCTGGCCCAGCGCGAACAGGGTTGCGACAATGCCGGCGGCGTCGGCCGACAACTCGCCTCGGAAGCCGTTGCCGTCCACCTCGATCTCCAGGCGGTCGGCCAGGTCGGGGGCCATGTAAAAACCGCCGTCCGACAAGGTGTAGTAGTGCCAATACGCGCCGCTGTAGCGTTCGCAGAGCCGGCGAAGCCAGGCATACACCAGGGCCTCGCCGCGCATCATCAGACGCGGGCCGAAGTAGGCGGGCAGGAAGTCGAGGCGCTGGGCCTCGGCGACCAGGGAAGCGGTAACGGGTTGCTCTTGGGTGTTCATCGGACTTTCTCCGGTAGTTGACCTGGGCGAAATGCCCGGCCTTCAAGTGCTATATTAGGGCAAAATGTCCTAATCGTCAAGCACTTTAGCTAAACTTTTTAGCCGCTAAACCTTGCCCTTTCCCTTGGCGTGCATTACAATGTAATTCACGAACCCAACCGGAGAACCAATCATGGCTGCAAACCAGCTCGTACAAACGCGCATCGACGGCGCGATCAAGGAAGAAGCGGCGGCCGTCCTGGCCGCGATGGGCCTTACCGTGTCCGACGCGGTGCGGCTGCTGCTCACGAAGGTGGCCCAGGACAAGGCGCTGCCCTTCGAGCCGCTGATTCCGAACGCCACCACCATCGAGGCGATGAAGGAAGCCCGCAAGGGCAAGCTGCCGCGCTTCGCCACCGTCAACGATCTGATGGCCGATCTGCATGCGGCAGATTGAGCGCACCGGCCAGTTCAAGCGCGACTACAAGCGCGAGGCGAAAGGGCAGCACCGGGCCACGCTCGACGCCGACCTGGTGCCCGTCCTGGTCGCGCTCGCCGACGACCAGCCGCTGGAACCTCGGCACCGCGACCACGCGCTGACCGGGGACTGGAAGGATCACCGGGATTGCCACGTCAAGCCCGACCTGGTGCTGATCTACCAGAAGCCCGACGCCGACACGCTGCGCCTGGTGCGCCTCGGCTCTCACTCCGAACTCGGCTTGTGATCGGCGCGGGCCTGGCCCCGCGTCTCACGTTTCATTGACACTTGAGGGGCGCTTTCCGCGCCACCGGCCGAGCTGGCCGACCCCCTTCCTTGGCGTAAAACCTGCGGCGGTGGAGCTGCTGCGATGCTTGAGGATCGCGCGGCCGGTCGAACCGCGGCGACCTGGTTGGGGAGTGTGAGGGGGCTTTGCCCCCTCGCAAGCTCTCGAACTTACTGCCTTCCGCCAGGCGCGTGCGCCTGGCTCTCCTAAGCCGTAGCGCCGAAGGCGCTCCATTGTGGGGTGAGGCCGCAAGGCGGCCGAGGGGCGTAGCCCCTGGGGGGATGGGAGGCCGCTTGCGGCCGGGTGGGATCGAGAAGGGGGGTTTCCCCCCTTCGGCGGCCGGTCATGCTGCGCGGCAGCTTGGGCCGTGTTGCCGTTTTTTTCGCCAGCCTCTGGTTAAAACTACCTGGTTATTTAAAAAGGTTATAAAGACGGTTAAAAACCTGGTTAGCATGACCGAAAAACGCGCGTAAACCGTTGTCACGCCAAGGAAAAGTGCGAAGAGGCCGCCCCTCAAGTGTCAATGGATAAGCCCCCCATGTGTCAATACGCTGCCCCTCAAGTGTCAAGAACTGCGCCCCTCAAGTGTCAGTAGGGCCGCCCCTCAAGTGTCAATACCGGGGCAGGGTTCCTAACAGGGTTATCCACAACTTCGGTGGATAACTCCATGCCGATCAGGCACTTAGGCCGCCTCGGCGGCCGCCTGGACGGCTCGGCCAGGCCGAAATCGGCCGCTGCCCCCCAAGTGTCAACATCGCGCCGGCCCCGCTGCCCCTCAAGTGTCAACGTCAGGGCTGCGCCGGCCGGCCTCGGCCGACTTGTCCCGAAACTGTCCACAACGGCCGCGCCGGTGGGGCAGGGCAGGGAAGGCCTCGGAAACGGGCCAGGAAGGCCCGTCAGGGCCGCAAAGCCCAGCGGCGAGGGCCACCGGCCCGGTGAGCGTCGGGAAGGCGCTGGAAGCCCGCCAGGGGCGAGACGGGCGGCTCTGCCGCCTGGCTCGATGCGCAGCACGACATAGCCGGTTCTCGCGGCCGCCGGCCGGGAGAATCCCCCGCAGCTCGGCCCCTCAAGTGTCAAAGGGTGGATCTCATCGTCAGAAATGGCGATGCGAGATCCAGCGCCGGCGTCGGCCGTCATCGTCGGAACTGGCGATGGGGCCCTCGGTGCATCGTCAAAGGTGGCGATGGTCGACCGTGGCCTGGACGTGGCCAGCCTCGCCGGAAATGACGATGCTGCAGCTCGACGTGCGCGCGACCAGGTGGCCGGTACTCCCTCGTCAGAAGCGGCGATGCTCGAGAAAAAAAGCCGCCTCGATCTCGGGCGGCTCTCCAGGGGCAGGGCGGCGGTCATCGCTTGCAATGCACCAGGTCGTCATTGATCCAGGCGCTGTCCACCAGGCCGTTTTCGCGCAGCTCGTCGCATGCCTCGCTGACCTGCTCGCGCCACTTCTTCACGCGGGTGGAATCCGAACCGCACATGAGCCGGAACGTCTCCAGCTTGAGCGGGTACGGCTCCTTGTGCGTGGCAAAGTAGTCGAACATCCGCCGCGCGGTGGGCGACAGCTTGCGGTACTTCTCCCACACGAATTTCGTGTAGTGGTCGCCGGCGAACAGCACCACCATTTCGGTGTCGATCTCGACCTGGCAGCGCGAAGTGCGCTTGCCGCGATCCAGGATGCGGAAGCGCCGGATCAGCGACACGGATTCCAGGCGGCCCAGCCGCTGGGAAGAGAACTGCATCGCGGACGCTTGCAGCCGCGAAAGGCAGTCCTCGGCCTGCTTGTAGTAGCGGCCATTGATCGACCAGCCCAAGTCCTGGCAAATCTCGTAGAACGTGAACGTGACCGGCTCGCCCAGCGGCGTGCGCTTCGCGTATTCGAGCACCTGGGCAAACACCAGCTCGTCGCTGTCGGCGCGTAGCTCGATGCCGGTAAAGGTGATCTCCACGTCCTTGCTGATGTGGTAGATCGCCTCGCGCTGCAAGGCGGCGCGGGGCACCTTCTTGTTCCTGGTCGTGAAGATCGCCGACCGGCCGAAGTCGTTGGGCATGGCCCGCATGTGGTCGGGCCACGGCGCGAGGTCGAACAAGGAAAGCTGCATGTCCTTGATCTGCTGCTTCGTGTGCTTGAGCAAGGCGGCCTGCTTGGCCTGGCTGACCTGCTCGGCCAGCTCGCCGGTGGCACTGGCCGGCTTCTCGGTCGTTTTCTTGGTCGCCATCTGTTGCGTTCTCCGTTCGGCGGTCACGCCGCTGACTTTCTCGGCCAAGGTGTTGACCACGGTTCGCGGCTCGGGCGGAAGGCCCATAGTCCGCGCCAGCTCGGCCGACTCGGCCGCCATCCGCTCGGAGCGCGCCACGGCCGCGCTGGGCGGCGGTGGCGGTGGCTCCGGCGCTGCCGGCCCGTCCGGCAGCTCGAAGAGGGAACCGGCGGGGCGGAAAGCCCCGCCGGCGGTGCCGGCCTGCGCGTTGCGCTCGGCCGCGTAGCGGCGGGCAAGCGCCGTCGCGTCGGCCTCACTCAACCCGCCGTCGATGAGCTTGCGGCGGTAGCCCTGCTCGTCGAAACTGTCCGGCATATCTTCGTCCTCCTAGCATAACGCCCGGCCTGTGGCCGGGCGCGTTTCTCATTTGCCGCCTGGTTCCTTGGTATCCAGGTACTCGATCACGTCGGCGATGAAGTCAAAGCCGTACTCGGTCTGGCCGTCCTTCTCGAACTTCGTCGGCTCGATGCGGCCCTGGACGAACACCTTGGAGCCTTTGCCAAGGTACTTGCCCGCGTTCTCTGCCAGGCCGGCAAACGACTTGATGCGGAAGAAGTCGGTTTGCTCTTTCTTCTCGCCGGCGCGGTCGCGCCACACGCGGTTCACGGCCAGGTCGAATACGGCGCGGGCGCTGTTTTCGCTATGGCGAACATCGGTATCACGGGTAAGATTGCCGATAAACTGGAATTGGTTATGGCTCATGCGTAGCTCTCCAGGCTGTGATGAAGCCTAGAGTTTAGCTAAACCTAATTCCGAGGTCAAGAACTTTAGCGGCTAAAATTTCGAGCCGCCCATGCGCAAGGCGACGCCTTTGTATAACTACATCTTCTTCACGAACGTGCTGCGGCTGCTTGATGAGCGCCACATGACGAAAAAGGAGCTATCGGACAGGTCGGGGGTTTCGATCTCCTTCCTGTCCGATCTCACTACGGGCAAGGCCAATCCGTCCCTCAAGGTCATGCAGGACATTGCCAAGGCCCTTGATGCGCCGTTGCCCCTTCTGCTTGAATCAACCGACTTGGACAAGGACACGCTCGATGCCCTGGCCGGCGGCAAGGCTCCGCAGAGCCTTCCTGCCGGTTTCGAGCGAGTGGCGGCGGTGCTACCGTCGCATCAGGCATTCATCGTCAAGAAGTGGGGCGAGGCCGCCCGCAAGAAGCTCCGGGGGTAGGACGCCAAGAAAGAAAGCAGGGAAGGGACGCGGCAAGGAACTGAGCCAGCAGAAGCCAGCACTTTTTAGCCGCTAAAGCCCGCCGGGGTGGCTCAACCCCCGGAACACCCACAACGCAAGCCATAGGTTCGGTGCGAGGCGCACGGAGCATGCGCCGCGTTGTTTCTATTGCGATCAGCTCGGGACACGATTGAAAACACTCAATCCGTCATTCCGTTTGCTTGCTCGTCAAAAGACTTCGGTATATCGTATGAACCTGTGTAGAATGCGTGCGGTCAGGGCAGCACGCAAATCACATACATGGGATACACGGAATGACCGAACAGAAGCTGGAACACAACACGATCAAGGAACGGGCGAAGAAGAAGCTCGAACGCGACATGGGGCCGGAGCTGTTGGCAGCTCTGAACGATCCCAAGACCGTTGAAATCATGCTCAACGCGGACGGCAAAGTCTGGCAGGAGAAGCTGGGCGAGCCGATGAAGTGCATCGGCACCCTTCGCTTCGCGCAGGCCCAAGCCATGATCGAAACCATTGCCGGCTACCACGGCAAGGAAGTCACGCGGCAGCGGCCGATCCTGGAAGGCGAGTTCCCGCTAGACGGTAGCCGCTTTGCCGGCCAGCTCCCCCCGGTCGTGCCCGCACCGACCTTTGCGATCCGCAAGAAGGCGGTCGCCATCTTCACCCTGGCGCAGTACGTCGAGCGCGGAATCATGACCGCGCAGCAGCGCGATTCCTTGATTGCCGCCGTGCGTGCCCACCGGAACATCCTGGTGATCGGCGGCACCGGCTCGGGCAAGACCACGCTGGTGAACGCGATCATCAACGAGATGGTGCTTCAAGACCCGACCGAACGGGTTTTCATCATCGAGGACACCGGCGAAATCCAGTGCGCCGCCGAGAACTACGTCCAGTACCACACCAGCATCGACGTGACCATGACGGCGCTGCTCAAGACCACGCTGCGCATGCGGCCCGACCGCATCCTGGTCGGCGAAGTGCGCGGCCCCGAAGCACTTGATCTGTTGATGGCCTGGAACACCGGGCACGAAGGAGGAGCCGCAACCCTGCACGCAAACAACGCCAAAGCGGGCCTTGATCGGCTCGCCATGCTCATCAGCATGCACCCCGATTCACCCAAACCCATTGAACCGCTGATAGGCGAGGCGGTTCACGTGGTCGTTCATATCGCCCGCACCCCTGACGGCTCGCGGCGCATCCAGGAAATCCTTGAGGTTTCCGGCTACGCCAACGGCCAGTACGCAACCAAAACCCTGTAACCCTGTAAGGAGCTTAGACCCATGCAATCGACCCTTCCCGCGTTCCGCTTCGACAGCCGCGCCGTGTTCTACCTGGGCATGTTCGCCCTCTTGGCGTTCTTCCTGCTGGCCCCCCAGCACGCTTTCGCCTCCGAAGGCACCGGCGGTTCCCTGCCGTATGAAGGCTGGTTGACCAACCTGCGCAACAGCGTCACCGGCCCGGTGGCCTTCGCGCTGTCGATCATCGGCATCGTTGTCGCCGGCGGCATCTTGATCTTCGGCGGCGAACTCAACGGCTTCTTCCGCACGTTGATCTTCATCGTCCTGGTCATGGCCCTGCTGGTCGGCGCGCAGAACATGATGAGCACCTTCTTCGGCCGTGGCGCGGAAATCGCCGCCCTGACCGATGGCGTGCTGCACCAGGCCAAGGTCGCGGCGCTGGACATGGCCGGCTTCCCTGGTGAAGCCATCGCACGCTGGGCCGAACGCGGCCACATCGCGGGGTAAGTCATGGCACTGCGCGCGATCCCCATCCGTAGGGCCGGCAACCGAGAAAACCTGTTCATGGGTGGCGACCGCGAGCTGGTGATGTTCTCGGGCCTGCTGGCCGGGGCGCTGATTTTCAGCGCCCAAGAAGTGAGGGCAACGGTGTTCGGCATCGCCTTGTGGTTCGGCGCGTTATTCGTGCTGCGCCTCATGGCGAAGTCCGACCCGAAGCTGCGACACGTGTACCTGCGGCACCGCCGGTACAAGCCGTACTACCCGGCTCGCAGCACGCCCTTCCGTGAAAACACGCCGAGTCAAGGGAAGCAATACAAATGATCGAAGCAATCGCAATTGGCATTGCTGTACTCGGTGCGGTTCTGTTGCTCATCCTCTTTGCCCGTATCCGTCAGGTCGATGCCGAGCTGAAGCTCAAGAAGCATCGGTCGAAGGACGCGGGCCTGGCCGACTTGCTCAACTATGCCGCCGTGGTCGATGACGGCGTGATCGTGGGCAAGAACGGCTCCTTTATGGCCGCCTGGCTGTACCAAGGGGATGACAACGCCAGCAGCACCGAAGAGCAGCGGGAAATGGTGTCCTTCCGCATCAACCAGGCCCTGGCGGGCCTGGGCAGCGGCTGGATGGTTCATGTCGATGCCGTGCGCCGGCCGGCACCCAACTACTCCGAGCGCGGCGTCTCCACCTTCACCGATCCGGTGTCGGCCGCCATTGATGAAGAGCGCCGGCGGCTCTTCGAGGGCCTGGGCACGATGTACGAAGGGCACTTCGTATTCGCCGTGACCTGGTTTCCGCCAGTGCTGGCCCAGCGCAAGTTCGTTGAGCTGATGTTTGACGATGACGCGGTGACGCCCGACCACACGGCCCGCACCGTGGGCCTCATCGAGCAGTTCAAGCGCGAAATCCGCAGCCTGGAATCGCGCATGTCCTCGGCCGTCAAGCTCACGCGCTTGAAGGGCCACAAGATCGCCACGGAAGAGGGCAGGGAAGTCACGCATGACGACTTCCTGAGCTGGTTGCAGTTCTGCGTGACCGGCAACTATCACCCGGTGCAGCTCCCCAGCAACCCGATGTACTTGGACGCCGTGATCGGCGGGCAAGAGCTGTGGGGCGGCGTCGTTCCGAAGATCGGCCGCAAGTTCATCCAGGTGGTGTCCCTCGAAGGCTTCCCCTTGGAGTCAACGCCTGGCCTGCTGTCGGCCCTGGCCGAGCTGCCGAGTGAATACCGCTGGTCGAGCCGCTTCATCTTCATGGATCAGCACGAGTCCTTGAAGCACCTGGACAAGTTCCGCAAGAAGTGGAAGCAGAAGATTCGCGGCTTCTTCGACCAGGTTTTCAACACCAACACCGGCAGCGTCAACCAGGACGCGGCAACGATGGTGGCCGATGCCGAGGCGGCCATCGCCGAGGTCAATAGCGGCCTGGTGGCCGCCGGCTACTTCACGTCCGTGGTCGTGTTGATGGATGAGGATCGGGAGCGCCTGGCGGCCGCCGCGCTGTCGGTCGAGAAGGCCATCAACCGGCTGGCCTTCGCGGCGCGCATCGAGACGATCAACACGATGGACGCCTACCTGGGCAGCTTGCCCGGCCACGGCGTCGAGAACGTGCGCCGGCCGCTCATCAACACGATGAACCTGGCCGACCTGCTGCCGACAAGCTCCATCTGGACGGGCAGCGCCACCGCGCCGTGCCCGATGTACCCGCCCCTGGCCCCGGCGCTCATGCACTGCGTCACGGTCGGCGCTACGCCCTTCCGGCTGAACCTGCACGTGCGCGACCTGGGCCACACCTTCATGTTCGGCCCGACCGGCGCGGGCAAATCGACGCACCTGGGCATCATCGCCGCGCAGCTCCGGCGCTATGCCGGCATGTCGATCTACGCCTTCGACAAGGGCATGTCGATGTACCCGCTCGCGGCCGCAATCAATGCCGGCTCGAAGGGCAAGACTGGCCTGCACTTCACGGTGGCCGCCGACGATGACCGCCTGGCCTTCTGCCCGCTCCAGTTCCTCGAAACGAAGGCGGATCGGGCTTGGGCGATGGAGTGGATCGACACGATCCTTGCGCTCAACGGCGTGGACACCACGCCAGGGCAGCGCAACGAGATCGGCCACGCGATCATGAGCATGCACGCCAGCGGCGCGCGCACGCTCTCCGAGTTCTCGGTGACGATCCAGGACGAAGCGATCCGCGAGGCCATCAAGCAATACACGGTGGACGGCTCGATGGGCCACCTGCTCGATGCCGAAGAGGATGGCCTGTCGCTCTCCGACTTCACGGTGTTCGAGATCGAAGAGCTGATGAACCTCGGCGAGAAGTTCGCGCTGCCGGTGCTGCTGTACCTGTTCCGCCGCATCGAGCGCGGCCTTAAAGGCCAGCCGGCCGTCATCATCCTGGACGAAGCCTGGTTGATGCTGGGCCACCCGGCGTTCCGCGCCAAGATTCGGGAATGGCTCAAGGTCTTGCGCAAGGCGAACTGCCTGGTGCTCATGGCTACGCAAAGCCTTTCCGACGCGGCCAACTCGGGCATCTTGGATGTGATCGTGGAATCGACCGCGACCAAGATTTTCCTGCCGAACGTCTATGCCCGCGACGAGGACACGGCGGCGCTCTATCGCCGCATGGGCCTCAACAAGCGGCAAATCGAAATCCTCGCCACGGCGGTTCCGAAGCGGCAGTACTACTACGTCTCCGAGAACGGCCGCCGCCTCTATGACCTCGCCCTGGGGCCGCTGGCCCTGGCCTTCGTCGGCGCGTCCGACAAGGAATCGGTCGCCGCCATCAAGAGCCTGCAAGCGAAGTTCGGCCATGAGTGGGTCGATCACTGGCTGGCCGGCCGCAATCTGAATCTCAATGACTACCTGGAGGCCGCATGAGCTTTGCCGACACCCTCAAGGGCTTGATCTTCAAGAAGCCCGCCACGGCCGCAGGACGCGACAAGCGCGACCCTCGGCAGACCGATGAACCGCTGGAAGGCGGCCGACGCCAGGGCGAGGCCGAGAACCCCTATCTGGCCGCTCGTCGCACCTGGAACGATCACGTGGGCGGCGTCGTGTCGTCTCGCCAGACCTGGCAAGTGATCGGCATCTTGTCGCTGTTGATCGCGCTCGCCGGCGTCGGCGGCGTGATCCACATCGGCAGCCAGTCGAAGTTCATCCCCTACGTGGTGGAAGTGGACAAGCTCGGCCAGACAGTGGCCGCCGGCCCGGTGCAAGCGGCCTCGAAGGCCGATGCCCGCGTCATCCATGCGACGGTCGCCGAGTTCATCACCGACGCCCGCACGGTCACGCCGGACGTGGCCTTGCAGCGCCGCTCTGTGTTCCGCGTGTACGCCAAGTTGTCGCCCAACGATCCGGCAACGCCAAAGATGAATGAGTGGTTGAACGGCACCCCGGATGCCAGCCCGTTCCGTCGCGCTGAAAAGGAAATGGTGAACGTCGAGATCAAGACGGCCATCCCGCAGACGCCGGACACCTGGCAAGTCGAGTGGGAAGAAACCGCCCGCGACCGTCAAGGCACACCGAAGGGCAAGCCCGCGATCTGGCGTGCGCTGGTCACTGTGTACGTCGCGGAAGTCACGCCGCAAACCACGGATGAGCAACTTCGGAACAACCCCCTAAGCGTGTACGTGCGGGACTACTCCTGGTCGCGCGTTCAATGAACCCAAGGACATTCACCATGAAGAAGATCTTTTCCGTTGTCGCCTTGGGCGCTGCGCTGCTGTCGCCCACCCTGGCCCTGGCCGCCGATGACCTGGCCGACAAGTATTTCACCGGCAAGAACCCGACGCTGACGCCTCAAGAGCGCGCGGCCATCGACATTGCGAAGCGATGGAACGCGGGCGCTGCCACCGGCATGAAGCCCGTCGCCGGCTCCAATGGCGCGATCAAGTTCCTGTTCGGCGCGCAGCAGCCCAGCATCGTGTGCGCGGTGCTCCAGGTGTGCGACGTGGCCTTGCAGCCAGGCGAGCAAGTCAACTCGATCAACCTGGGCGACACGGCCCGGTGGACGGTCGAGCCGGCCATCACCGGCAGCGGCCCCAACGAAGTGCAGCACCTCATCATCAAGCCGATGGATGTTGGCCTGGAAACCAGCCTCATCGTGACGACGAACCGCCGCGCCTATCACCTGCGCCTGCGCTCGCATCGCACCGAGTACATGCCGCAAGTCTCGTTCACCTACCCCGAGGACGCGCTTGCGAAGTGGGACGCGATCCAGCGCCGCGAAACGCAAGAACGCACCGACCGCACCATCCCGCAGACCGGCGAGTACCTGGGCGATCTCAAGTTCGACTATGACCTGTCCGGCTCGGCGAGCTGGAAGCCGGTGCGTGTGTTCAACGATGGCCGCAAGACCATCATCGAAATGCCCGGAACGATGGAGCAAACCGAAGCGCCGACGCTCCTGGTCGTGCGCCGCGAGGGCGGCATCTTCCGCGACGAGGAAACCGTGATGGTGAACTATCGCGTGCAGGGCAATCGCTACATCGTGGACACGGTGTTTGACCGCGCGATCCTGATTGCCGGTGTTGGTGGAAGCCAAGACCGCGTGACTATCTCCCGGAGGAAGTGACCATGCGCAAGATCATCTTTGCTGCGCTGTTCGTCCTCGCCCTGGGCGGCTGCGCGACCACCGGCCAATACGGCAACTTCGTCCCGCCGACCGCAACGGTCGATCAGCAGCAGCTCGCCCGCGAAGCGGTGCAGCAGCTCGCTGTGCTGTACCCGCCGGCCAAGACGCGCCTGGAGCTGCAACAGGCCACGCCTGATGCCTTCGGCCAGGCCCTGGTGCTGACGTTGCGCGAGCGCGGCTATGCCCTCCTGGAGTTCAACCCGGCCAGCGCGAAGGCGCAGGCCACGGCGGCCAGTGAGCCGGCATCGCCGGCGGCCCTGCCGCTGCGGTACGTGCTCGACCAGGCCGGCGACTCGAACCTGTACCGCCTGACTCTGTTGGTCGGCCATCAATCCATCACCCGCCCGTACCTGGTGCAAGACGGCAGCTTTGCGCCGGCTGGGTATTGGGTGCGCAAGGAGTGACCTATGAGTGACCAAGCCGATCAAATGGCACCGGACGCCTCGCCGGGCGCGGTATCGAAGAAGTCCGGCGTGCGGCGTGTCAACAACATGCCGATGTACATCCTTGCGGCCGCGCTGGGTGCCTTCCTGCTGGTGATGATGCTGGTCGCGGCGGATCGCGCTGCGAAGCAGAACGCACCGGCGCAAGGCGCGGCCGAGAAGGCGGGTAACACGTCGATGTTCGCCAAGGAGATCGTCGGCGACAGGGATGGCGGCACGGTAGAAGCGGCCTCGCCGCTCAAGCCGCCGGAGCTGGCGACCGGGCCAGAGGCTGCGCCGGTGCTTGTCGCGCGCCCCGACCTGGACGCGCCGCCGCCACCGCCCAGCGGCAACCTGGGCCAGCCGGTGCATGACGATGAAGCCGACCGCATCCGCATGGCGAAGCTGCAAATGTTCCAGGAAGCGGTCAAGGCCAAGACGGGCGTTCGTGTCGATGCGCCGCGCAGCAGCGGGTCATCGGGCGCGCAGCCGGGCACGCCGCAGACGCGCGACGAAATGCTGTCCCGCCTGGCGGCTGTGCGGCAGCAAATCGGTGCGCAAGCATCGGGCGATCCGACCGCCGCCTATCAGGCCCGGCTCGCGCAGCTTCGCGCCTCGGGCGTCGGCGGCCAGCAGGCCGGCGGCGGCGTGGGTGGTGGTGCGCCGCAGCTCTTGCAAACCGCCGGTGGCGGCCAGGGCAAGAACTACGCGCAGTTCGCGGGAAGCGGCCAGGGCGACCGTTGGCGGCTGGACTCCCAGCCCGAAGCGCCGCGCTCGCCCTTCGAGCTGCGCGCCGGCTTCGTGGTGCCGGCCACGCTCATTTCGGGCATCAACTCCGACTTGCCGGGCCAGATCATGGCCCAGGTCGCGCAGAACGTGTACGACACGCCGACCGGCAAGCATCTGCTGATTCCGCAAGGCTCGCGCCTGGTCGGGTCGTATTCGAGCGATGTTGCCTACGGTCAGTCGCGCGTGCTTGTGGCTTGGCAGCGCATCGTGTTCCCCGATGGCAAGGCGATGGACATTGGCACGATGCCGGGCGCGGATAGCGCCGGGTACGCGGGCTTCAATGACCAGGTGAATAACCACTACCTGCGCGTGTTCGGCTCGGCCTTCCTCATGTCGGGCGTCATCGCCGCCGTGAGCATGAGCCAGGACAACAGCGGTTCCACCGGCAATCAGCAGCGCGCCAGCGATGCTTTGAGCGAAGCACTTGGGCAAGTGCTGGGCAACACCATCGCCCAACTCGTTTCCAAGAATCTGAACATTGCCCCGACCTTGGAAATCCGCCCCGGCTATCGGTTCAACGTCATCGTGACCAAGGACATGACGTTCTCGAAGCCGTACCAATCGTTTGACTACTAACGCCAGGAGAAAGCAAATGAAGCAGAAGTTTTTAGCCGCTAAAGTCGCTCTCGCCGTCACTCTGATGGCCGGGTCGATCACCACCATGTCGCCCGCGCAGGCCGGCATTCCCGTCATCGACGGCGGGAACCTGGTGCAGAACGTCATGACGGCCATCGAGTCGGTGGCGCAGACGCTCAAGCAAATTGAGCAGTACCAAACCCAGCTCCAGCAGTACGAAAACATGATCCAGAACACGGTCGCGCCGGCGGCCTATATCTGGGATCAGGCGCAGTCCACGATCAACGGGCTGATGAATGCGGTCGATACGCTGAACTACTACAAGACCCAGCTCGGCAGCATCGACTCGTACCTGGGCAAGTTCCAGGACGTGGCCTACTACCGCAGCTCGCCGTGCTTCAACGGCACCGGCGGCTGCACGCCCGCCGAACAGGCCGCAATGGCCGAGAACCGCCGCCTGGCGAGCGAGAGCCAGAAGAAGGCCAACGATGCCTTGTTCAAGGGCCTGGATCGCCAGCAGGACGCCTTGAAGTCCGACGCGCGCCAGCTCGAACGGCTCCAGTCGGCCGCGCAGGGCGCGAACGGGCAAATGCAGGCCATCGGCTTCGCCAACCAGCTCGCGGCCCAGCAGGCAAACCAGCTTCTGCAAATCCGGGGCCTCATGGTCGCGCAGCAGAACGCCATCGCCACGCGGATGCAGGTCGAAGCCGACCGTGAAGCGCAGCAGCAAGCCGCCGGCGAGGCGCTGCGCAAGGGCGAGTACAGGGCCAGTCCGGCCCGTAATTGGTAAGGGGGATACATGCGCCTATCCAAACCCTCGATCCTGGCAGCGGCCGCCCTTGTGGCGGCCCTGCTGGCCGGCTGCGAGAAAAAGCCCGAGCCGGTGACGCTGCCCGAAGTGAATGCCGAGAACTGCAAACCCGAGAACATCGCCAAGCTCGATAAGAGCGTGCAAGAGGCGTTTTCATCGCAGTGCCTGCGGGCCGGCTCGTTCAAACCTAGCGAACCTAAGTCCTGGTGAGGTACTGACGAATGAGAATGCCAGCCAGCTTGAAACTCGCCCTGCCGCTGCTCGTTTGGCTGGCGTTCTTTTCTACGGACGCTTCCGCCCAAATGAACAGCTCGGGCCTCTTCGATGACGTTCTGAACCGCTACAACGCCGCCGCCAGCGGCTGGGCCGGTGTCATCACCAACGCCGCATCCTGGTTGTTCTGGCTGCTGGTGACGATCTCGATGGTCTGGACGTTCGGCATGATGGCCTTGCGCAAGGCCGACATTGGGGAGTTCTTCGCGGAGCTTGTCCGCTTCACCATCTTCACCGGCTTCTTCTGGTGGTTGCTGACGAACGGCCCTAACTTCGCCTCGACCATCTATGCGTCGCTACGCCAAATTGCCGGCAACGCGACGGGCTTGGGTCAAGCCTTGTCGCCTTCCGGCATTGTCGATATTGGCTTTGCCATCTTCTACAAGGTGATGGATCAGTCCTCGGTGTGGTCGCCGGTGGACAGCATGGCCGGCATCCTCATGGCCGTTGCCATCTTGATCGTGCTCGCGCTCATCGGCGTGAACATGCTTCTTCTCCTGGCGTCTGGTTGGGTGCTCGCCTATGGCGGCGTGTTCTTCCTCGGCTTCGGTGGGTCGCGGTGGACTTCCGACATGGCGATCAACTACTACAAGACCGTGCTGGGTGTGGCCGCGCAGCTCATGGCAATGGTGCTGCTGGTCGGCATCGGCAAGACCTTTCTGGATGACTACTACGCGCGCATGAGCGAGGGGATCAACCTCAAGGAAATGGGCGTGATGCTCATCGTCTGCGTGATCCTGCTGGCACTCGTCAACAAGATTCCGGCGCTCATCGCCGGCGTCATCACCGGCGCGAGCGTGGGCGGTGCCGGCATCGGCAACTTCGGCGCAGGCGCGGCCCTCGGTGCCGCTGGCATGGCGGCCGCAGCAGCGGCAACCGGCGGCGCTGCTCTGGCGGCCGGCGCGGCCTCGGCCGCCGGCGGTGCTTCTGCGGTCATGGCCGCGTTCTCGAAGGCCAATGAAAACGTCTCGTCCGGGTCGGATGTCATGTCCATGCTGGGCGGTGGTGGTGGCGGCGACTCTGGCGGTGGTGGTGGCGGTGAAGCCGGCACCAGCACGCCCCTGGGCCAAGCCGCCGGCTTTGGCGGCGGTGGCGACTCTGGCGGCGGCGGCAGCAGCGGCGGCGAGTCGAAGGGCGGCGACAAAGGCGGCGACAAGGCCGGCGGCGATAAGGCCGGCTCCAGCTCGAAGGGTGGCGAAGGCGGCGGCCAGAAGGCCAGCGGCGGCGGTGACGCCGGCGGCGCGAAGGCCGGCCAGGGTGGCGGCCAGCAGGGCCAGGGAGCGGGGCAGGGCGGCCAGCAGGACGCACCTGGTAGTACCGGCCCCGGCATGCTGGCCTCGGCCGCTTCCGCGCTTGGCAAGGCCGGCCGCGTCACGGCCGACGCCGGCGCGAACTTGGCGAAGGGTGTAGGTGCGGTGGCGGCCGCGAAGGCCGCCAGCATGCGCGACTCGGCGATGGAACGCATCGCCGACACCACCGGCGGAAAGATCGCGGCCGCGATCAAGGCGCAGGGCGGCAGCTCGGCCGACACGAGCATCGACGTGCCCGATCAACAACCCTCGCCGACCTTCGGCGACAACAGCCTGGCCGGAGCTGACAGCTCTGCCGATCCCGAGTCCGAAGTAGCCGCGTTCCGTGACGGCGGCCGCAACGACAAATCTGCGTAACCCAAAGGAGTGTTCATCATGAAGAAGAAGTTGCTTTCCATCGTGGCCGCTGTGGCGGCCCTCTGCTCGGTCGGCACGGCCAGCGCGCAAGACGTGCTGACCGGCGACACCCGCCTGGCTTGCGAGGCGATCCTGTGCCTCGCAAGCGGCACCCGCCCGAGCGAATGCGCGCCGTCGCTTCGCAAGTATTTCAGCATCACGGCGCGGAAAATGTCCGACACGATCAAGAAGCGCAAGAACTTCCTCGATCTGTGCCCGGTGTCGAACCAGACGCCGGAAATGTCCGCGCTGGTGTCGGCCATGTCGCGCGGCGCTGGCCGTTGCGATGCGCAGGCCCTGAATCAAACGCTGGTGTTCTGGCAGGGCTACGAGGACGGGACGACGTACATCAGCAACCAGATGCCCGACTACTGCGCGGCCTACACCAACCACGCTTACACCGATTTCAGCAGCACCAAGCCGCGCTATGTCGGCACGCCAGAAAGGGGCGGGTATTGGGTCGAAGCGGCCGACTATGACCGGGCGCTGGCCGAGTACAACGAACGCATCCGGCGCGAGGACGAAGAGCGCCGCCGCGCTTCCTGGGGGGGTTACTGACATGCCCTTTGCTGCCGACCTTCCGCCGCAGCTCCAGGAGCGCGTCGTGTGCGCCGTTTCGGCGGCCGTGAAGTACGAAGTGCCGGCCAACATCGTGTTGGCCGTCGCGGAGAAGGAAGGCGGCAAGCCGGGCCAGTGGGTGCGCAACTCGAACGGCACTCATGACGTGGGGCCGATGCAGTTCAACACGGCTTACCTGCGCGACCTGGCCCGCTACGGCATCACGGCGGACGATGTAGCGGCCGCTGGCTGCTACTCGTTCGACCTCGCCGCCTGGCGCTTGCGGATGCACATTCGCAACGACAAGGGCGATCTCTGGACGAAGGCCGCGAATTACCACTCACGCACGCCGCAGTACAACGCGGTGTATCGCGCCGACCTGATGCGCAAGGCCGCCAAGTGGGCGGATTGGCTCGAAGCTCGGTTCGTCACGCTGGACGTGACGAAGGCGGGGGCCACGCCCTCGATGCCGACCGGGCCAGCGCCGGCGGTGCAAGCCGCCCAGCAGGCCACGGCAGCGGCCCCAGCGGCCGCGCCGGCGGCCAGGCCGGCAGCAGCTCCATCCATCAACGTCGCGGGCGGCTACGTGCCGCGCTCGATCTCCTTCAACAACAGAAGCGAAGGCTCGCCGGAGTAGGGCGGGCCTTCCGATTTAGCGGCTAAAACATGGACAAATTCCACGCCTTCATGATGCGCTACACGCTCGGTTTCGGCCGGGTGCTGACCGCCTATTGCAACTGGGCCGAATCGCAGGCCAAGGGGCAATTCGATCTGCTCTTGCTGGGCCTCGGCCCGATCTTCGCGCTGGGTCTGCTGCTGTGGGCGCTGCCGGCATGGATCGGCAAGCCCATTGCCTTCGTGCTGTCGCTTCCTGCGCTGTACATCATCTTCCTGGTGCTGCGCGCCTATGCCTCACGCGGGGGCAAGCGCGGATGAAGCCCTTGCACGTGCCGGATGGGACGGTCGAAGCGTTGAAGTGGCTCGCGCTGGCCCTGATGACCGGCGATCACGTCAACAAGTACCTGTTCAATGGCACGCTGCCGTTTCTCTTCGAGGCCGGCCGCCTGGCGCTGCCGATCTTCGTTTTCGTGCTGGCCTACAACCTGGCTCGACCTGGTGCATTCGAGCGCGGCGCGTACACGCGCACGATGAAGCGCCTCGCGGTGTTCGGCGCTGTGGCCTCGGTGCCCTTCGTCGCCCTGGGTGGCCTGTCCACCGGGTGGTGGCCCCTCAATGTCTTGTTCACGCTCCTGGTCGTGACGGCGTGCGCCTACCTGGTGGAAAAGGGCGGCCCGCTGCACCTGGTCGGCGCCGGCCTGGTGTTCCTGGTCGGTGGCGGCCTGGTCGAATACTGGTGGCCGGCCGTGGCCTTCGGCCTGGCGGTGTGGTCGTACCGCAAGCGGCCCACCTGGGCCGCCGCGGCCGTCGCGCTGCTCGCCTGCGCGGCGCTGTGGTTCATCAATCGCAACCTGTGGGCGCTGGCCTCGCTGCCGCTGCTCCTGGTCGCTTCCCGCGTCGATCTGCCCATGCCGCGCCTGCGCTGGGCGTTCTACGCCTATTACCCGCTGCACCTGGCCGCTCTGTGGTTGATCCGCATCCCCATGAGCAAGGCCGGCTACCTGTTCTTCTGATTTGGAGTCCGCACCATGCGCAAAGCCCTTTTTCTGACCCTCTCCTTGGCGTCCCTTGCCTTCGCGCCTGGCGCGATGGCCGCCGGCGCTGCCGGCATGGCGGCCGTGAGCTATGGCGAGCCGGTCTTGACCGCTGTTTCGGTGTCCTTCTCCGACAGCAGCACCACGTTCCGGCCGGACGCTTCCACGGCCGAGCTGCTGGCCGAGGCGAAGGGGGCCACGATCATCTACGTCAGCGGTCGCACCAGCACGCTACGCCCCAGCGCGGCCGATGAGGCCCTGGCCTTGCGCCGGGCCTTGTCGGCCCGCCAGTACCTGATTGCGCGCGGCGTGTCGCCGCTCAAGATCATGGTGAACTTCGCTTCGGCATCCGACTTCGTGGCCGACAACTCGACGCCAGAAGGGCGGCACCAGAACCAGCGCGTGGACATTGAAGTCATCTACGTGCCTACGTACTAAAAGCCGCTCGCTTCGGTCTAGCGGCTGCGTCACCTGCCTAGTGGTGAGCAGTCGGGGGCATCCCGACACCCAATTTCCTAACCAACCCTCAAGGTCGTGTCTATGCAATCAACCAAGAAGTGTCTAGCCCTCGTTATTCCATTGCTCGCCCTCGCGGGCTGCGCTGCGTTGGATCAAGTCGCCAAGGATGTGCAGAAGGCCACCGCCCCGGTGATGCTCACGGAATCCCTGCCGCAAATCTGCCAGGCCGCGAAAGACAACCAGGTGCGAGCAAACAGCCTCTATGCCAACAAGGGCCTTGCGGTCAGCGGTGAAGTGCGCTCCGTCACCGAAGGCTTCCAGCCTCGCTATCGGGTGTTCCTGCGCTCCGGCCAGGTTTCGGTGCATGCCGGTACAGACAACAAGCTCAACGTCACCCAGCTTTCAACCGGGAAAACCGCTCGGGTGTCGGGTGTCGTGTCGGACGTGAGCTACGACTACAACGGGTGTTCGATCTCGCTGAAAGACGCGACGTTTTAACTGCGCTGCTGGCGTCCCCTAGCGGGCCTCCATCGCCGTTCCTGGCGATGCTGCAGGCCCGTTTTCCTTGACAGCATCGCCATTTCTGACGATGCTGGCCAAGTCCGATTTACTCCAAGGGAAAAGTCATGCGTTACCCCGGCGGGAAGGGCGGTGCCGGCGTCTATCAGACGATCATCAACAACATTCCGCCCCACGACACCTACATCGAAACGCACCTGGGCGGCGGGAACATCCTGGAGCGCAAGCGCCCCGCTGCGCGCAGCATCGGGATCGACATTGACCGCGAGGTGATCCAGGCGTGGCAGCAGCTCGACGTGGACGGCCTGGAGCTGCATTGCGGTGATGCGGTGGCCTGGCTCGAAGGCCACGCCTTCACCGGCCGCGAGTTCGTCTATGTCGATCCGCCCTACGTGATGGACAGCAGGCGCGGCGGCAAGCTGTACCGGCACGAATACGACGACGCCGACCACGTGCGGCTGCTCGACGTGCTGGCCGGCCTGCCCTGTGCTGTGATGGTGTCGGGCTACGACTCGCCGATCTACGACAGCTCGCCTCTGGCGACCTGGCGCACCATCGAGTTCAACGCGATGACGCGCGGCGGCATTGCGATTGAACGGCTCTGGATGAACTACCCCGAGCCGGACGCCCTGCACGATCTGCGCTACCTGGGCAACAACTTCCGCGAGCGCGAGCGCATCAAGCGGAAGAAAGCCCGCTGGCAAGCGAAGCTCGCCAAGCTCGACCCACTGGAGCGGGCGGCGATCATGGAATGCCTGCGCGAGCTGGAAGCGGTCGAATAGGTCACGCCTCGGACTGCACCTGGTTGTGCAGCGCCCATACCCGTTTCACCTGGCTTTCGCTGCATCCGGCCAGCCTGGCCGCCTCCGGGATGCTGTGGCCTGCGGTACGCAAGGCCACGATCCGATCATGCACCTTCGTGTTCGGCTTGCGGCCGGTGAAGCGCCCGGCGTTCTTCGCCAGCTCGACGCCTTGCCGCTGCCGCTCGCGGCGATCCTCGTAGTCGTCGCGGGCGATCTGCAAGGCCAGCTTCAAAAGCATGTCCTGGACGGACTCCAGGACAACCTTTGCAACGCCCTTGGCGTCGGCCGCCAGGTCGGATAGATCGACCACGCCAGGGACGGCGAGGCGTGCGCCCTGCGCGCGGATCGACGCCACCAGGCGTTCGGCCTCGGGCAGCGGTAGCCGGCTGATGCGGTCGATCTTCTCGGCAACCACGACTTCACCGGGTTGCAGGTCGCCGATCATGCGCAGCAGCTCGGCGCGATCGGCGCGTGCGCCCGATGCCTTCTCGCGGTAGATGCCGGCGACGTAGAAGCCGGCGGCCCGCGTGCTCTCCACGATGGCGTTCTGGCGGGACAAGTCCTGCTCGTCGGTGCTCACGCGCATGTAGATGCGCGCCACCTTGAAGCTGACGCCCTGCGCCTGGTGCTCGGCCGGCGTCCGCATGATGCGGTCGGCACCTTCCACCAGGTCAGCACCACCGGCAAGCGCCGCGACGGCCGAGGTCTTCCGATCTCCTGAAGCCAAGGCAGATCCACACACAGCACCTTGCCGTAGAAGAACAGCAAGGCCGCCAATGCCTGCCGATGCGTGGATGCCGAAACCTTACGCTCGTTTGCCAGCCAGGACAGAAATGCCTCGACTTCGCTGCTGCCCAAGGTTGCCGGGTGACGCACTCCGTGGAAACGGATGAAGGCACGAACCCAGTGGACATACGCCTGTTCGGTTCGTAAGCTGTAATGCAAGTAGCGTATGCGCTCGCGCAGTTGGTCCAGAACCTTGACCGAACGCAGCGGTGGTAACGGTGCAGTGCTGGTTTTCATGGCTTGTTATGACTGTTGTTTTGTACAGTCTATGCCTCGGGCATCCAAGCAGCAAGCGCGTTACGCCGTGGGTCGATGTGTGATATTATGGAGCAGTAACGATGTTACGCAGCTGGGCAGTCGCCCGAAAACAAAGTTAGACATTTAGAGCATTCCATCACATGAATAATCATTACTCATTTATTGGCGGCTCCGAGGGCTCTTGGCGAGTCACCAGTTGTGAAACACTCATTGGCATACCTCTTGAGATTGTGGAGAGGGTCAATGTAGTTAATATGCCCTCAACAAATTTGATCGAACGTGGCACCTGGGTGCTTCAAGGCTTTACAAGCAATGTTCGGTACGCCGAACGGCATGAGATCAATCAACTTCGCGCAAAACAGGAGGAATTAAACCGTCCTACGTCATCATGCGCTGCACTCATTCCCATAAAGAAAAGTCCAGAATGGTGGGCAATGTCACAAGAGGAACGGCGCGAAATTTTTGAAGCAAAGTCCCACCACACAGAAATTGGACTGGCTTATCTTCCAGAAATCGCAAGACAGCTACATCATTCTCGCGACCTCGGAGAGCCGTTTGACTTCTTAACCTGGTTCGAGTTTGCTCCGGAGCATACTGCAATATTCAACAAACTGTTGGCTCAGTTACGCTCATCAAAAGAGTGGGAATATGTCGAACGCGAGATAGATATCCGACTGGTGAAAAATGTCTAACAACAGGTTCAAATCGCTCGCTCCGCTCGCTGGGACGGGCTAAAGCCCGCCCCTTAAGGAAGATCTGCATAACACCCGCCGCAGCGTGAGTTGATGCACTCGATTTCGGATGGCGACGATTTCAGGCTTGCATGGTCGGTTTGAAGGCCGATTTCGCCCCGATTCACGGCTCTCTGGCCGCATTTGGACGCCCTCATCCCCGCATCTCCTGCAGCAACGTGCGCCGCACCATCCACAGGTTGGACAGCGCAAACAGCGTGTGCAATTGCGCCGTGTTCTTGGCCAGTCCGCGGTAACGCACCTTCACATGCCCAAACTGGCGCTTGATCACCCTGAAAGGGTGTTCGACCTTGGCCCGGATGCGCGCCTTGATCTGCTCCAGCTGGTCCAGGATGGCACCCATCGGCGTGCTCTTGTCCAGCACCTTGCGCTTGCCCGGCCGCATGGCCACGTGCCAGTTGACGTTGATCTCTTGCGTTTCATCGCGCTTGCCCACGCCTTGGTAGCCCGCGTCGGCAAAGACGTCGGTTTCCGCTCCGTGCACCAACGCATGGGCCTGCGTCACGTCGTTGACGTTGGCCGCCGTGCCCACCACGGTGTGCACCAAGCCCGAGTCGGCGTCCACGCCGATGTGCGCCTTCATCCCGAAGTGCCACTGGTTGCCCTTCTTGGTCTGGTGCATCTCGGGGTCGCGTTCGCCGCTGCTGTTCTTGGTCGAACTCGGTGCGGCGATCAGCGTGGCATCGACCACCGTGCCGCTCTTCAAGAGCAGACCCTTGGCTGCCAGCGTGGCATTGACAGTGGCCAGGATCTGCAAGCTCAGGTTGTGAGCTTCGAGCAGGTGGCGAAACCGAAGAATGGTGCTCTCGTCGGGCAGGTTGTCTTCCCCGGCATCCAGCCC
>Ga0115550_1000239_pt1 | contig 48793 bp, 48 predicted proteins | sample COGITO_mtgs_1005_FD_87177 | JGI IMG/M metagenome (GOLD analysis project Ga0115550, IMG submission 87177) | Pelagic marine microbial communities from North Sea - COGITO_mtgs_100511 | ecosystem: Environmental > Aquatic > Marine > Epipelagic | place: Germany:Helgoland, sampling site Kabeltonne...
GATTGCTAATTCTAATGAAATTGCCAAAATGTTTTCTAGTTTTATAAAATCTTTACAATCAAAAAACTAAGAACTAACCACTTATAACTAGTTACTTATGGACATAACCATCAAAATAACCGACCGAGAGGGAACTCTACACGAAATTCTAGCGCCAACAGATATGGCAATGAATTTAATGGAAGTGATTCGCTCTTATGAATTAGCTCCAGAAGGAACTATTGGTGTTTGTGGAGGAATGGCGATGTGTGCATCGTGTCAGTGTTACGTAAAATCAGATCACGAATTACCAGAAATGGGTCCCGATGAAGATTTAATGCTCGCAGAGGCTTTTTACGTAGAAGATAATAGCAGATTAGGTTGTCAAATTCCTATTACTTCAGAATTAGATGGACTTGAAGTAGAATTAGCTCCAGAGAGTTAAGCTTCATTCATACTTTTAATTATATTTGTAGAGCATACTTCTTTAAAACGCTAAATTATGCATTGGTTAGAGTTATTAATTTTACTAAAAAATCTTATCAAAAGAAATCCAGAGTAGGTTTTCTAATGTAATTATTGAGCTATTTAACGATGTGCAATTTTTTCAATTTGAATATTGCTACATTTAACATTCATTCATTTTACATTAGAAACTATGCCTTTTTACCATAAACTCGGGAAAATTCCACCCAAAAGACATACACAATTTAGAAAAGCTGATGGTAGTTTGTACTACGAACAACTATTTGGAACGATTGGTTTCGACGGAATGTCTACCAATTCTTACCATGAACACAGACCAACTATGGTCAAGAATATTGGCAAACAATATTCTGTTGCGCCAAAAATAGCGAAAGGGAATAATATTCAATCGTACCGATTTAGAGGATTTCAAGTACCTCCAGAAAACGACTATTTAGAAAGCAGAAAAGTTGTTTTAACAAATTCTGACTGTAATATTATTTTATCAGCTCCAAAAAAATCTACAACAGACTATTTTTATAAAAATACGGATGCAGACGAAGTTATCTTTATTCATAAAGGAACAGGAAAGTTAAGAACTCATCTTGGAAACCTAGATTTTAAATATGGAGATTATTTAGTAATTCCTCGTGGAATTATTTACAAATTAGATTTCGATGACGAAAACAACAGACTGTTTATTGTTGAATCTTATTCTCCTGTTTATACTCCCAAACGATACAGAAATTGGTTTGGTCAATTATTAGAACATTCTCCTTTTTGTGAGCGTGATCTTCGTCAGCCTCAAGAATTAGAAACCTATAATGAAAAAGGTGATTTTCTAATCAAAGTAAAAAAGCAGAACGAAATTATAGAAATGACCTATGCTTCTCATCCTTTTGATGTAGTAGGGTATGATGGGTATAATTATCCATATGCCTTTTCTATTCATGATTTTGAGCCGATTACTGGACGAATTCATCAACCACCACCGGTACATCAAACTTTTGAAACAAATGCTTTTGTCATCTGTAGTTTTGTGCCTCGTTTGTACGATTATCATCCCGATTCAATTCCGGCTCCATACAATCACAGTAATATAGATTCTGATGAAGTTTTATATTATGTAGATGGCGATTTTATGAGTAGAAATGATATTGATCAAGGGCACATTTCATTACATCCAGCGGGAATACCTCATGGTCCACACCCTGGCGCAACTGAAAGAAGTATTGGTCATACAAAAACCGAAGAATTAGCTGTGATGGTTGATACTTTTAAACCATTAAAAGTAACGGAAGAAGCGATGAAAATTGCTGACGAAGATTATTATAAATCATGGCTAGAATAGTTTAATAAATCAATGTGCAAATGAACTAATATATCTATAATATTCATTTGTAAATGATCAAACAATTAAAAATAATTGAAGAAAAAACAGTAGAGTTTCAAAAAATGACAATAGGTTTTCAAAACAAATTCTAGAAGTCTTCTCTCTCTATTCTATTTTCTTTATTCTAATATTCACAAAGATGAGTAAAAAAGAAATAAAATCAGTGGACTACGGTCTAGAAAAAATATTTGAAGGAGCACAAGATTTCCTTCCATTGTTAGGAACCGATTATGTAGAGTTTTATGTAGGTAATGCAAAACAAGCTGCACACTTTTACAAAACCGCTTTTGGTTTTCAATCACACGCATATCGTGGATTAGAAACTGGATCCAAAGATTCTGTTAGTTATGTCTTAACGCAAGATAAAATAAAGTTGATGCTAACAACTCCCTTAAATAGTAAATCGCCAATCAACGACCATATTGTAAAACATGGAGATGGTGTAAAAATTATTGCCCTTTGGGTAGAAGATGCCAGAAAAGCATATCAAGAAACAACTTCTAGAGGTGCAAAATCTTATATGGAACCTACGGTAGAATCTGACGAACACGGAGAAGTAGTGAGAGCAGGAATCTATACCTACGGAGAAACTGTACATATGTTTGTAGAACGCAAAAATTACAACGGAGCATTTTTACCAGGTTTTCAAAAATGGAAGTCAGATTATAATCCAACAGCAGCAGGTTTAAAATACATAGACCATATGGTGGGTAATGTTGGCTGGAATCAAATGAATGTTTGGGTAAAATGGTATGAAGATGTCATGGGGTTTGAAAACTTTTTATCTTTTGATGATAAGCAAATTCATACAGAATATTCTGCCTTAATGAGTAAAGTAATGTCGAATGGAAATGGTAGAATTAAGTTTCCAATCAACGAGCCAGCAAAAGCAGCAAAACGTTCTCAAATTGAAGAATATTTAGATTTTTATGAAGGCTCAGGTGTGCAACACATAGCAGTAGCAACGGATGATATTATAAAAACAGTATCTCAATTAAAAGCAAATGGAGTTGAGTTTTTATCAACGCCACCAGAAGAATATTACAGATCTGTACCAGGAAGATTGGAAGAATTTAGCCACGAATTAAGAGAAGATATCGAAAAATTAAAAGATTTGGGTATTATGATAGATGCTGATGAAGAAGGTTATTTGTTACAAATTTTCACAAAACCAATTGAAGACAGACCTACGTTGTTTTTTGAAATCATTCAAAGAATGGGAGCTAGAGGTTTTGGAGCAGGAAACTTTAAGGCATTGTTTGAATCTATCGAAAGAGAACAAGAAAAAAGAGGAACATTATAAAAGAAAAAAGGTATTAGAACCAAGAAGCAAGAGCATTTATTCTTTACTCTTGGTTCTTTTTTCTTTATTCTAAAAAGAACAAAATGGATAAAGACGAAATATTAAAAGCCATTGAAGAGAAATACCAAAAATTAGGTGTTCCTTTAGATTCCATGTTAGAAGGTTTGCTTTGGAGTACTCCTATAGCTTATTGGGATTATATTCAAACAGATGCTTTACTGGGCTTGCAAATTCCTAGAACCAATCAGCCCGATGAAATGGTATTTATTATGTACCATCAAGTTAATGAGTTATTGTTTAAAATGATTTTATGGGAAATTGATCAAGTAGCCATCACTGATGAAGTCAGTGCAGAAAAATTCTCTATGCATTTGATGCGAATCAGTAGATATTTCGACATGCTGAGTAATTCCTTCACAGTAATGGCAGATGGAATGGAGCGCGAACAATACCTTAAATTCAGAAATACATTAACTCCTGCAAGTGGATTTCAAAGCGCACAATATCGAAAGATTGAATTCGCATCTACAGAATTGATTAACCTTATAGACAATCGTTTTAGAGATACAATTGACAGAAATTCTCCATTTAAAAATGCCTATGATCACTTGTATTGGCAAGCTGCTGGAAAAAATCATACAACTGGTGAGAAATCAATCTTAATAAAGCTTTTTGATAAAAAGTACATGGGAGATTTTATCGACTTTATGGAAGATTATAACGAATGTAACCTATCCAAAAAATTTAAACAATTACCCGAAGAAGTTCAAAAAAATGAAGAGTTGATAAAAGCCATGCGTCATTATGATTATACCGTAAATGTAACATGGGTTATGGCACATTATAATGCCGCAGGAAAATATTTAGGAGGCAAGGAAAAAGAGCTAGAAGCAACTGGTGGAAGTAGCTGGAGAAAATATTTACATCCCAAATATCAACGAAGAATTTTCTATCCATATTTATGGTCAGAAGACGAACTTACCAATTGGGGAACCTTTTAAAAATGATAAATAATCGTTAAAAAAAGCCATCCGTTTTTGTAACAGATGGCTTTTTGTTTTAAAAGAGAAAATTGTCGTTCAATTTTTATAAGTTTGGTGTTTATGAAAAGAATCATTTTAGTTAGCTATTTACTACTCCTTTCTTGTGTGCTGTTTGCCCAAGAGAGCAAAAAAGCCTACAAAAATGGCGAATGGCTTGAATATAAAATGAGTTATAGTGGTTTTTTAAAAGCCGGAACAGCAACACTTAATTTAGAGGAAACAGAACTAGATGGTAAAAAAGTCTTCCATGCAACTGGTTTTGGAAAAACTAGTACTATTATTGGTTGGTTCTTTAAAGTAAGAGACACTTATGAATCTTACTTTGATGCAGACAACTCAAAACCTTACCTTTTTAAACGAAATGTAAATGAAGGGGGTCATATTATACGAAGAGATATTAAGTTCAATCAAAGTAAAAAGGTTGCAACCATAGAAGATTTCAAATACAAAACCACCAAAGAAGTTAGCTTCAAGGATGTTCAAGATATGATCTCTGCATTTTATTATTTAAGAAATATAAATATTGACACCATAAAAGCTGGCGATGAAATTGCTTTGGATATGTTTTTTGATTCTAAAACCTATCCATTTAAGTTAAAAATCTTAGGAAGAGAAGTCATAAGAACTAAATTTGGAAAAATTAAAACATTAAAAATTAGACCCGTTGTTCAGTCTGGAAGAGTTTTTAAAGAAAGTGAAAGTGTTACCATTTGGGTAACAGCCGATGAAAATAAGATTCCTATAAAATTAAAAGCTTCTTTAGCCGTTGGTTCTTTAAGAGCAGAATTAAAAGCTTTTAAAGGGTTGGCAAATTCATTTAAAATCATATTTGATTAAATCGTATTTTTACCACATTGTAATGAAGAATAAAATCTACAAAAATTGAAAAAAATAAGTATCCTTTTTTTTACACTCTTACTTTTAATTTCTTGTGGTGAAGACGAAAAAAAAGACATCCCTAAAGTTACCGAAAAAATTAAAGCTTCATTACCTGAAATCATTTATGAATTTGGTTATAAATTAAATGATTATAAAGTTGTTAAAGACACCATAAAAAAAGGAGAAAGTTTTGGAATCATTTTAGACAGACATCATGTTTATTACCCTAAAATAAATAAGATTGCTGGTAAAATAAAAGACACTTTTGATGTAAGAAGAGTTAGAGCAGGAAAGCCTTATATGATTCTTGCTAGTAAAGATTCTACAGAAAAAGCGCAGGTTTTTATTTATAAAGACAGTAAAGCAATGGCTACTATTGTGGATTTTCAAGATTCAACCATTACTGCCTACAAATATAGAAAGCCAATAAAAGTAATAGAAAAAGAAATTTCAGGAACTATTTATTCTTCATTATCAGAAGCCATGGATAGCTTGCATTTAAACCCAAATTTAACTTACGAAGTTGCAGATATTTATGCCTGGACTTTAGATTTTTATAAACTTCAAAAAGGAGATCAATTCAAGTTGATTTATGAAGAAAAGTTTATCGATGATACTATTTTCGTTGGTTATGGTAAGATCAAAGCTGCATTATTCAATCATAATAAAAGAGATTTCTACGCTTACCGATTTGTTGGTGATACTATTTTAGGTATTCCTGAATATTATGATGATGAAGGAAACATGCTGCGCAGTCAGTTTTTAAAATCTCCTATTAAATTTCAATACAGAGTCTCTTCTAGATACAATCTAAAAAGAAGAATCGCTTATTACGGTAATAAAATAAGGCCTCATAGAGGTACTGACTTTGCTGCTAAAGTTGGTACACCAATTATGGCTACGGCAAGCGGAACTGTCATAGAATCTAAAAGAAGAGGTGGAAATGGGAATTATGTAAAAATTAGACACAATAATATATACGATACCCAATACCTTCACATGAGAAAACGTAAGGTAAAAAAAGGTCAGTATGTAAAACAAGGTGATATAATTGGTTGGGTTGGAATGACAGGCAACACTGGCGGACCTCATGTATGCTATCGTTTTTGGAAATATGGAAGAGAAGTAGATCCTTTTAAACAAAAGCTGCCCTCAGCAAAACCTTTAAAGAAGAATTTAATTCCTCAATTTAATAAATTTATCAAGCCGCTTAAAAATCAGCTTGACAACATAGAATATCCTATACAAACTATTCAATTAGTTGCTCAAAACTAACAAACAATGCCATTACAAAATATAAATCCAACGACTACTGATGCTTGGAAAAAATTAGCCTCTCATTACAAAGAGATGCAATCATTTTCAATTCAAAAAGCTTTTAAAGCAGATGCTGAAAGAAAAGAAAATTTTTCAATAGACTTTAATGATCTTTCCCTTGATTTCTCTAAAAACAGAATCGAGCAAAAAACAATCGATCTATTAGTTGAGTTAGCAAATGAAGCTGAGTTAAAAGACGCTATAGAAAAATATTTTTCTGGAGATGTCATCAACGTTACTGAAGAAAGAGCGGTGCTTCATACTGCCTTGCGAAGTAATTCTGAAGATGAAATCTTGATCGATAAAAAAGATCTTAAACCCGAAATTAAAAAAGCACTCCGAAAAATTAGAGCTTTTTCTAACAAAGTAATTTCTGGAGACTGGAAAGGGTATACAGGTAAAAAAATAACTGACATTGTTAATATTGGAATTGGTGGATCTGATTTAGGTCCCGATATGATTGTAAAAGCTTTACAATTCTATAAAAATCAATTAACAACACATTTTGTTTCTAACATAGATGGAGATCATGTTTCCGAAATTCTAAAAAAATTAGATCCAGAAACCACCTTATTTGTTATTGTTTCTAAAACTTTTACTACCCAAGAAACTATAACCAATGCAAACACCATCAAAAACTGGTTTTTAAAATCTGCATCTCAATTTGATATCGCAAAACATTTTGTAGCGGTTTCAACAAATCTTGATGCCATAGATGCTTTTGGTATAGATCCAAAAAATGTATTTCCAATGTGGAATTGGGTTGGGGGTCGTTTTTCTTTATGGTCATCAGTTGGTTTATCAATAAGTCTTTCTGTTGGTTTTGACAATTATAAATCACTATTAGATGGTGCAGAAAAAATGGATTTGCATTTTAAAAACAGTGAATTTGATCAAAATATTCCGGTACTCTTAGCACTATTAAGTATTTGGTATAACAATTTCTACAAAGCAGAGTCTGAAGCAATTTTACCTTATACCCAATACTTAACAAAACTTGCCCCTTATTTACAGCAGGCAATTATGGAGAGTAATGGTAAAAGTGTCGATAGAAATGGGAATGATGTAAACTATCAGACCGGAACTATCGTCTGGGGAAGTACAGGAACCAACATGCAACATGCTTTTATGCAGTTAGTACATCAAGGAACAAAACTTATTCCTACAGATTTTATTGGTTATGAAGAATCTTTATACGGATTAACCGATCATCATCAAAAATTGATGGCCAATTATTACGCTCAAATGGATGCACTAGCTTTTGGGAAATCAAAAGAAGATGTTCATTTAGAATTAAAATTCTCTGGAGATACTTCTAAAATTGAAACACTAATGCCTTTCAAAGTATTTGAAGGAAATAGGCCAAGTAATGCTATTTTATTTCAAAAACTAACACCAGAATCTTTAGGAGAGTTAGTTGCGATGTATGAGCACAAGATATTTGTACAAGGTGTCATTTGGAATATCTTTAGCTATGATCAATTTGGAGTTGAACTAGGTAAAGAATTGGCAAAAAAGCTTTTGAATAACGCCTAAAAACACATTTTATTCTTTTTAAATTTTCCGCTAATAATTTGTTAATAAAACGGTTAATATCTAATCAGTTGTAAAACAGATTTTTAATCAATATTAACTTACTTTTAGTCTAGTTAATTTTTTGTTAAAACTTAACATTAAGTTAACATTGAAACTCTCAAAATAAAAGACTTTTGCAGAGCATTTAATTAAATTTATATCTAATGATGAAAAATTTTAAGAACTTATTATTCGTAGCATTATTTTTTACAGCTGCAACTTTAATTGGACAAACAAAAATTTCTGGAACCGTTGTAGATAATACAAACCAAGGATTACCAGGAGCAAGTGTTGTAATTAAAGGTACAACTAACGGGACTCAAACTGACTTTGATGGTAATTTTACTTTAAACACCAAAAACAGTTCAGGTACAATTGTTATTTCATTTATCGGTTTCGATAAAGTAGAAATACCATTTAACTCTTCTAAGAAAGACTTAGGGACTATTCCTTTAAAAGAAGGTGGAAATCTTCTTGAAGAAATTGTATTAGTGGGTAAAGGTATTATTGACTTAGCGGGTGGTAGAAAAACTCCTGTTGCAGTAAACACTATCAAAGCCGCAGAGATTCAAACTAAAATTGGTGCACAAGATGTTACCATGACTTTAGCAAACACACCTTCTGTTTATGTAGCTAACCAATCTGGTGGTTTTGGTGATTCAAGAATCAATGTTCGTGGTTTTGATCAAACAAACACAGCCTACTTATTAAACGGTCAACCCATTAATGGTATGGAAGATGGTAAAATGTACTGGTCTAACTGGCAAGGAATTTCCGATGTTGCTTCTGCAGTTCAGATTCAAAGAGGTTTAGGAGCTTCTAAATTGGCGATTTCTTCTGTCGGGGGTACTGTAAACTTTGTAACAAGAGCTACTGACCAAAGAGAACAAGGGTATGCTACTGCAACTTTTGCTAACAATAACTTTGTAAGAACTAACTTTTCTTACAGTACAGGTAAAAATGAAAAAGGATTTGGTATGAGTGTGTTCTTGTCTAACTGGCAAGGAGATGGATACATGGAAGGTCAGTTTGGTAAAGGACAAACCTATTTTATATCTTTAGGTTACGAATTAAACGAAAGCCACAACTTTAACTTTTTAATTACAGGTGCTCCACAATGGCACGACCAAGCTTTTAACAATTCAATTTCTACTTATTTAGAAAAAGGACGTCAGTACAACAACAACTGGGGTACTTTAAACGGTGAATACTTATCAGAAAGAAGAAACTTTTACCACAAACCAGTGATGAACTTAAACTGGGACTGGACAATTGATGAAGATACTAATTTATCTACTGTATTATACGCTTCTTTTGGTAGAGGTGGAGGAACAGGAAACCGTGGTAATAGAATAAGAACTGCTGAAGGTAGAGTAGATTTTGACGCGATTAGAGCTCAAAACTTACAAGTACCTGGTGGTGCTGCTGTGTCATTTGGTAATGACCCTGCTTATATTATAAGATCTTCTATGAACCTTCACTCTTGGTGGGGTATGGTATCTAACTTTAACAAGAAAATCAACGAAAACTTATCATTCAATGTTGGTATGGACTTAAGAACTTATTACGGTAAGCACTTTAGAGTCGTTGAAAACTTCTTAGGGTTAAGCTCTTGGCAAGAAAATGAGCGATTAAGAGATCCTAATGTAGTTGGACATCCTACCGTTGGTAGTTTTGGACAATACAAGAGAACTTTAACGAACAACAGTTTCAATGCAGACCCATGGGCTGCCACTTTTATAAACATTGATACTGAAGACAAAATTGATTACAACAACGAAGAAAGAATTTCTTACGGTGGTATCTTTACTCAGTTAGAGTATGAAAAAGATAAGTTTACTGCTTTTATTCAAGGTGCATTAAACAACCAATGGTACCAAAGATTTGACCTCATGCAATATGTAGATCAATCTTTACTTGACGGTACGAGTTCTCAAGGAACAGGTGTTGCTTTACCAGCAGAGTTACAACAAGTTGGAACTGACTCAGAAAAAGTTTCAGAGTTTGGATATAATATCAAAGCAGGAGCTAGTTATGATATTTCTGATAATAGTGTAGTATATGCAAATATTGGTCAATACTCTCGTCAACCATTCTTTGACAATTTATTCCCTTCATTTACTAACCAAAGAAGTCCGTTAACTTCTAATGAAAAAATCTTTGGTATCGAAGCAGGTTATAAATATACAGGAGAGAAGTTTAATATTGCTGTTGACGTTTACAGAACGAACTGGAGTGACCGTGTAGGTAGTTCTTCTCGATTAAACAATGGTATAGTTGAAAATACATTAAACTTTGGTTTAGAGCAATTACACCAGGGTGTAGAGGTTGACTTTACCTATAAGCCAACAGATAAAATAACTCTTAGAGGTTTTGGATCTGTTAACTCATGGGAATTTGTAGGTGAAACTGTAACTAGAGTTCAAGATGAAGACCAAAACATCATATCTGAGACAAGTGTAGATGTAGATGGAGGTAAAGTAGGAGATGCTCCTCAAACTTCTTTTGGTGCTGGATTTATTTACCGTGCAAACAGAAACTTATCTATTGATTTTGACTACAGACACTATACAGATTTATACGCAAACGTAGGTGCTGTTAAAAACAATTTAGAATTACCCACTTATGGTATTGCTGATATGGGTATTTCTTACAAGTTTTTTGTTGGAGACGCAAAAACGGATAACGTAAACTTTAGATTAAACGTTAACAACTTATTCCACAAAATTTATATTTCTGACTTGAGAACGAATATTGAAGCTACTGCTGGAGATAGAACATATCAAGGAATTAATGTAGATAACCAAGGTATTTTTGGTTGGGGTAGAACTTGGAACATGAGTGTTCGTTACAACTTCTAAAAGTCTATAAAACAATTTTAAAGACCACCTTAGGTTCTGAAATACACTTCGACAAGCTCAGTGTAAAAATTCAGAATTAAAGGTGGTTTTTTTATGCGTAAAATTCAGTACTTTTAGACCATTAAAATTTAGAAATTATGATGAAAACTATCCATTCTTATTGGGCATATTTAGTCCTAAGTGTTTTAGTATTAGCAGTTGTAAATGCCATTATTGGTTTTGTGAAAAAACGAGAATTTTCAGACAAAGATTTACGAATTGGTTTATTTACCTTAATCTTTTCTCACATTCAATTATTAATTGGTCTTGGGTGGTATTTCTCTAGCCCATATTTTAAAGCTCTAAAAACTAATGGTAGTGAAGTGATGGGAGATAGTGCAACTAGACTTTTAGCTGTTGAACATCCTATTATGATGATAATTGCCTTAGTTTTAATTACCATCGGTTGGTCTAAGCATAAAAAGAAAACAGAAGATGCTTCAAAATTTAAAACCTTTGTTATTTTTTATGGGATAGCACTTGTATTAATTTTAGCTAGAATTCCTTGGAATCAATGGCCAACATTTTAAATCTTAACTCCTGAGTTTACTCAGGATTTTTTTATTTCTATGAAAATAGTTAGTTATATTTTCTCATCCATTTTTGGACTCGTATTTTATTTAATACTACTAATTTTCCATCCGCTACAATGGCTTGGTTTAAAAGTTGGATATCAAGCGCATAAAAATGTGGTAGATGTTCTCAACTGGTTTTTAACTAGGTCTTTGTTGTTAATTGGCAATACGGTTCATTTCAAAAAACATGATACAATTCCAGAAAATACCACGATCATTTTTGTTGCCAATCATCAAAGTTTATTTGATATTCCTCCAATGATTTGGAGTTTGAGAAAACACCATCCAAAATTTGTTTCTAAAATAGAATTGGGAAAAGGGATTCCAAGTGTATCATTTAATTTAAAGCATGGTGGTGCAGCATTGATTAATAGAAAAGATCCTGCGCAAGCCTTAAGGGAGTTAGAAAATTTTGGGAAAAGAATTCATGACAATACTTGGTCTGCTGTAATTTTTCCTGAAGGAACAAGAAGTAGAGATGGAAAACCAAAGAAATTCTCTTTAAACGGTATTAAAATGATGGTAAAGTATAATCCTGAAGCTTATATAGTTCCAATATCTATCAATAATTCTTGGAGAGTTTACAAATATGGAAAATTCCCTTTAGGAATGTTTAATCGTATAACTGTAGAAACGCATAAGCCTATTCCTTTAAAAAATGCTAATTTAGAAACAGTTTTTGATGAAATGGAAACTACAATTAAAGAGCATATTAATTGATTGTAAAGTAATCTCTATCATTTAAAAAGTTTAATTTCTTTCTTGTTTCATCTTGAAACGACTTTGTTAAAGTACATTGCAACACTTCTTCTTCGCCATCTATTGTTGTTGCAACATCTGCACCTAAATAATCATAAACGGCAGTATGACCGTTATATTGATACCCATTCTCATCTTCTCCAACTCTATTAACACCAACACAATAGCTCATGTTTTCGATGGCTCTTGCTTTGAGCAAAGTATCCCAAGCAAAGATTCTGGGTTTTGGCCAATTTGCCATATATATCAGCAGATCATAATCATCAGTATTTCTAGACCAAACTGGAAACCTTAAATCGTAGCAAATCAACGGACAAATTCTCCATCCTTTTAAATTTACAATTAATCTTTTTTCTCCTGAAGTATAAACTTTGTGTTCTCCTGCTAAACTAAATAAATGCCTTTTATCATAGGTTTCTATTTTTCCGTTAGCATGTACAAAAATCACTCGATTATAATATTGCTGATTTTCTTCTATAACAATACTTCCAACAATAGCAACATTCTTTGAAGTTGCAATAGTAATCATCCATTGAACCGTATTCCCATCCATAGTTTCTGCAACTAATGTTGGTTGCATTGTAAAACCGGTTGAAAACATTTCGGGTAAAACAATTAAATCAACCTCATCTAATAAATCAATTTTAGTTTGAAATGATGCTAAGTTTACATGAGAATTCTCCCAAGTTAAATTCGTTTGAATCGCCGCTATTTTTAATTGATTCTGCATGGAATTAATTTTTAAACAATATTATAAAATTAGCAATAGAATTTTGTACATTGTTTTAAGAAAGTACAACTGATTGATGCAAACTTTTATTTCCGAAACTATTGATGAGATTCTATTAACACAAACTTCTTTTGAAGATTGTGTTTTTGTGATGCCGTCTCAAAGAGCTGGGGTTTTTGTAAAAGAAACCTTCAAAAATAAAATTAAAACAGGGTTTTTCCCTAAAATTTTAAATATTGAATCTTTTATCGGTCAGATTTCTCAGGTATCAAAAGCTGATTCTATTCAGTTATTATTTCATTTTTATACGATTTATTGTGAGATAGAAGAACATCCAGATTCCTTTGAGATTTTTTCTTCATGGGCATTTGTAGTCATTCAGGATTTTAATGAAATTGATCAGTACTTAATTAATTCTGATGATATTTTTACCTATTTAAGAGATATCCAAAGAATGAAAAAATGGTCTGTAAAAGGTGAGTTTAAAGAAACGGAACTGATTAAAGATCATCTAATTTTCATGGAACGCCTGGGAACGTATTACAAGAAGTTCTATTCCTTTTTATTAGGACGAAAAATAGGTTACCAGGGATTGATGTACCGTGAGGCCACAAAAAAAGCACGTTTGTTTTTAGATACTAACAAACAAAAAAAATTCTTTTTCATCGGTTTCAATGCCTTAAACAAATCCGAAGAATTATTGTTCCAACTTTTTTTAGAATATGGGAATTCTGAAATTTATTGGGATATTGATAAGACTTTTTTTGAAAAGAATCACTCGGCGGGAAACTTTATTAGAAAGTATAAAAAAGACTGGAAGTATTTTGAAAAAAACGAACTCAAAAATTTAAGTAATCACTTTCTAAATAAAAAAAACATTGAAGTTATTGGAGCAACAAAAAATGTTTCTCAGCTAAAATATGCAGGTGAAATTTTAAAAAAATTCTCTAATCATCAAAATACTGCTTTGGTTTTAGGAGATGAAACATTGTTGTCTGTAGCCTTAAACTCTATTCCAGAAAATGTCAATGCAATAAACATTACGATGGGTTACCCTTTGCAAAACGTTCCAACATCCCAATTAATTTCATCTATTTTTCATTTATTTATCACACAAGATAAGTTGCAAAAAATAGTTTCAAATGAGTTTTATCATAAAGATATTGTTCGTTTTTTTAATAACCCTATTGTTTTTCAGCTAATCAATGAAGGTTCAGAAGGCGTTGTTTTAAATATTCAGGAAACCATTTCTAAAGAGAACAAATCCTTTGTAAATGAAACGGAGATTTCATCGTATTTAGAGCCTTTACATTCTGATGTTTCTTCCTTACTTCTTTCAATCTTTAAACCATTTAGTTCTGTTGATGATTTTATCACCAGAATTTTAAACTTGATTGAAAGTGCCAGAGATATGGTTTCGGTTTTAGAAAAAGAATATCTCTATCGGTTTTACAATGCTTTTACCCAGCTTCAGAATTTAAATAGTTCTAGAAACTATTTTCAAAATATTAAAACACTCTTTCAATTTTACAGAAGAATTATTGCCAACGAAAAACTATCCTTTCAAGGAGAACCTTTAAACGGACTTCAGTTAATGGGGATGTTAGAAACAAGAGTTTTAGATTTTGAAAACGTCATTATTACCTCAGTAAATGAAAATGTCATTCCTTCTAATAACACACAAAATTCTTTTATTCCTTTTGATATTAAAGTAGAATTTGGATTGCCAACTTATAGAGATAAAGATGCCATTTATTCATATCATTTCTTTCGTTTGTTACAACGAGCAAAAAATATTTATTTAATCTATAATACCGAAAATGATTCTTTCGGATCTGGTGAAAAAAGTAGATTTATTGCTCAGTTAGAATTGATGAGAACAGATATTATATCAAAATTGATAGCTCCAAAAGTTATTACTGAGAAAAAAGAACCATTAGAATTTGCTAAAAATAAATTAGTTTTAGAACGTTTGGAGGAATTAGCAAAAAAAGGAATTTCTCCATCTACAATTACCAATTACCTCTACAATCCTATAGCCTTTTATAAACAGAAAATATTACGAATTAATGAATTAGATTTAGTTGAAGAAACCATTGCGGCTAATACTATGGGAACTGTCGTTCATGATACTTTAGAAGCGTTGTATAAACCATATATCAATCAGTTTTTGACAATAGAACATTTAGATATAATGTCTAAAGAATATAAAGGTTTAGTAAAGAAATATTTCATCAAACACTTTAAAAATGGTGATGTTACTACTGGAAAAAACCGATTAGTTTTTGAAGTCTCAAATCGATTTGTGGAGCGATTTTTATCGATGGAAAAAAAGGTCTTAAAAGACAAACATCAAGTGAAGATTTTAGGAACAGAACTTGAATTAGAAGCCATAATTTCTGTTCCGGGAATTAATTTTCCGATTAAAATTATAGGAATCGTGGATAGGATTGATGAGTTTGATGGTGTCACAAGAATTATTGATTATAAAACTGGAATGGTAAGCTCAGGAGATTTAAAAGCGCTAAACTTTGACGAGATACGTGATTTCAAGCACAATAAGGCAATTCAAGTACTTTTGTATGCATACTTATATTCTCAAAATAATACTGTCGGAAAAAACACTTTTATTGAGGCGGGTATTATTTCGTTTAAGAATTTAAAAAGCGGTGTTTTAAAAATGAACTTTTCATCAAATTATAAAAATCCTGAAAATAAAATCACAGAAGAAAAGTTAGAGGAATTTATAATGCAAATAAAAGTTCTTTTACAGGAAATTTACAATCCTGAAATTTCATTTTTAGAGCCAAGTCTTTTGCCTTTTTAAAAAACGCATAAAAAAAGTAACTTTTCAAAAGTTGCTTTTTTTTAATTTGTAAGACAGATTATCTTACCACCATCCGTTTGTTCTAAAAACTTGTTGTGGTTGATTTTTAACTGCTTCAATACTAATTTTTCTCCAAGCATCAATCTCTTGATGCTTTTAGTTATTAAAGTTTTCTTGTTGTTTTAAAACAAAATCCCAAGCTCTATCTTGATTTCTATTTACTACTTTACTTACCTTGTTATAAAAAGCTTGTATCATCTTTGACTCCATGTTTGTTTGTTTCCCTTCTATATTCATAGAAGTCGTCATGAAGGTCTTTTGAATTTTGTTATCAATTTTTTGTAAAGACTCTGCACCTCCTATAGCATCACAATACTTGTTAAGTACGGTTGCAACAGTGACAGATTTAATTGAATCTTTATTTTTTTCTCTTGAGAAAAAGAGTTTGTAGATGCCACCAGAAATAAGGCAACAGGGCTAAGAGTATAAAATTTCATAGCTTTTGAGTAAGGTTTTATGAGTTTGTAATTGTTAGATCCCGCAATAAAAGGAAAAACTCAAATAAAACAATTGAAAGGAAATCAATCAGCTAACAAATTAAAATGCTAGTTGTATTTTAACTTAAAACCAACAAAGGAATGCTACAGTGAAATTCAGATTTTAAAACAGTATTCTTTTCCCAAAGCTTTTTAAAGAACCCTCTTTTACGTCTAAAAACACACAATAAATCTGGATTGTTCGTTTGAAAATGTTCTAAAACTCCTTGAAAAGTAGTTACATTCTCAGAAATAGTAAGTGTATTCTGAATCGCTTTTAAAGCATCATCTAAGATAAGGTCTTCTTCTTTGTAATCTGGAGTTTTTACCTGTAAGAGATTCACTTTGGTATTGAAAGTTTTTATAATTTCTAATAAAGGAAATAACACGCCTTTTTTATCTATTTTACCTGATTTAAAAGCGGTTAAGGCTAATTTAAATGGTTTAAATTTATATTGTTCAGGAACAATTAAGACAGGAATTTCTGTTTGTTTTACAATACTTCCAGAAGTACTTCCAAGAAAAACTTCATCTTTTATTGAATTACTTCTTGGGCCAACTACGATTAAGTCTATTCCTAATTCCTCCTTTACAGCATTGATACTTTCAATGGTCCCTCCTTTTGCAGAAATCATTTTTACATCAACTCCTTTCGTGTCCACAGAATTAATCATCATCTGTATATATAAATTTGTTTCTCTTGCTACAATATCATTAATATTGATAATGGTCCCTGCTTTTGATAATACTTTATAAGCTCTAAACACAAAAACTTTAGCGTTAACTTCTTTTGCAAAATCAATAGCATATTGAAGCGTGTTGGATGCATTTGTATTTGAGCCGATAGGAACTAAAATATGTTTCATGATTTTTAGAAATAAAATTAGCGTTTAGATTTTATAATCCTAACACAAAGGTACATTTTTTTAGAGGATATAAATTTCTTCCACTGCCATATTGTACCTTTGCAATTGAATTTTTTTTCTTTGAATACAGACATTAGTTTTAAGCGAATTAACAAGTTGGCCATTCCTGCTTTAATAGCCGGAATCGCAGAACCCTTTCTTTCTATAACCGATACTGCCATTGTTGGAAATATCAATATTAATGGATTAGAAAGTTTGGCTGCGGTTGGAATTGTAGGCGCATTTATCTCAATGTTAATTTGGGTTTTTGGCCAAATTAGAAGTGCTATTTCTTCTATTGTTTCTCAATATTTAGGAGCAAATAAGTTAGATGAAATAAAGACATTACCAGCTCAAGCAATTGCAATAGTCGTAACAGGAAGCTTCATCGTTTTAATGATTACCTATCCGTTTGCAAAGCAGATTTTTAGTTTTTATAATGCGTCTGGGATCATCTTAGACTATTCTGTAGAGTATTATAAAATTAGAATTTTTGGTTTTCCTTTTTCCTTATTTATTTTTGCTGTATTTGGTGTTTTTAGAGGCTTGCAAAACACTTATTATCCAATGATTATTGCCATTTTTGGAGCCTTACTAAATGTGGTTTTAGATATTGCTTTTGTCTATGGTGTCGAGGATTTTATTCCCGCTATGGATATAAAAGGCGCTGCATATGCAAGTGTTATTGCGCAAATTAGTATGGCTATTTTAGCAGCATTTTTTCTTTTAAAGAAAACAAGTATTTCATTAAAAATAACAATGCCTTTTAATAAAGAAATACCAAAATTAGTTGGTATGGTTTTAAACTTATTTGTAAGAACAATTGCTTTAAATTTAGCGCTCTATTTTGCCACATCCTATGCAACAAACTATGGGAAAGAATACATTGCTGCATATACTATTGGCATTAATATTTGGTTTTTAGGCGCCTTTATTATTGATGGTTATTCTAGTGCAGGAAATGTTTTAGCAGGTAGATTACTTGGGAGCAAAGAATATAAAAAACTTCTTGAGTTAAGTAATCAATTGATTAAATACGGACTAGTTACAGGTTTATTATTAACGGGTCTAGGCTTTCTCTTTTACAACGAAATTGGTTCGCTTTTTATTAAAGATCAGTCAGTGCAACAAGAATTTAATAAGGTCTTTTGGATCATTCTTGTGATGCAACCTTTGTGTGCAATTACTTTTATTTTTGATGCTATTTTTAAAGGAATGGGAGAAATGGCTTTTTTAAGAAACTTACTCTTATTCTCTACACTCGTCATTTTTATTCCATGCTTATTAATTTTTGATTATTATGATTACAAATTATATGGAATTTGGTTCACCTTTATCTTTTGGATTACCACCAGAGGAATTCCTTTAATTCTAAAATTTAGAAGAAAGTTTTTACCCTTGATTGAAAAGAAGTAATTTTGACGAAATATTTTCTATGAGTACAATTAGAATCACCAAGCAATTTAATTTTGAAACCGGCCATGCATTATACGGGTATGACGGTAAATGTAGAAACGTTCACGGACATAGTTATAAGCTTTCTGTAACTGTTTCTGGAACTCCTATTGACGACACATCACATGTGAAATATGGAATGGTGATTGATTTTTCTGATTTAAAGAAAATTGTAAAAGAAGAAATAGTTGATTTGTTTGATCATGCAACGGTTTTCAATAAAAACACACCACATGTTGAATTGGCAAAAGAATTAAGTGACAGAGGTCATCATGTAATTTTAGTAGATTATCAACCAACAAGTGAAATGATGGTGATTGATTTTGCAAAAAAAATAAAATCAAGATTGCCAAAAAATATTCATCTTTTTTCTATCAAACTTCAAGAAACAGAGACTTCTTTTGCAGAGTGGTTTGCAAGTGAAAATTAAGATTTACTTACCGTTAAAGTGATTCATCGTATTATTAGTGCCATCGGTTCCAAAAGACAAGATCGCATTTGTAGCCATCGGAATTCTCTCGATAAGCTGACTTTCTTCATCTTTATTCCACTGACCTAACACAAAATCAACTTGACGTCCTTTTGGGTAATTCCCACCAACTCCAAAACGAAAACGAGTATACTGCTGAGTATTCAGTTTTTCTTGAATATCTCTCAAACCATTATGTCCGCCAGCACTTCCTTTTGTTTTAATTCTGATGGAGCCGAAATCAATATTAACATCATCAGTTACTATTAATACGTTTTCTAATGGAATTTTTTCTTGAGTCATCCAATACTTTACAGCTTTTCCGCTCAAATTCATATAAGTACTCGGCTTTAATAAAGTGAATGTTTTTCCTTTGTGCCTAAAGCGAGAAATATCTCCTAATTTTTCAGTTTCAAATTTTGCCTCCAAATCCTTTGCTAAAGCATCTAAAATTTGAAAACCAATATTATGCCGTGTATTTGCATACTGATCACCAATATTACCAAGACCAACAATTAGAAATTTTTTCATGATTTGTTCTCTGTTTCTTTTCATCCTCAAGAAAAAGAATGCAAAGAGTTTCATTTTGTAAAAATAGGAAAATAAAAAAGCGCTACAGATGTAGCGCTTTCATTTAAAAAATATTTAATTTTTTATGCTTCTGCCGGAGCTGTTTCAGTAGATGAATCTGCTGAAGCTGCTTCTGCATCTGCTGCATCATCTTCTTCAATTGCATCTGCCACTGCATTACGAGAAGTTCTTACTTGAACAACTACTGTATTGTCTGGGTGCATAAATGTATAATCGTCATTCTTTAATTCGGTAACAAATAACTTGTTTCCAATTTTTAAAGTAGAAATATCTGCATTTACGAAATCTGGTAATTTACCAGGAAGTGCTTTAATTTTTAATTTACGGTTTGTAAAACGCAAAGATCCTCCATTTAAAACTCCTGGAGAAGTTCCTGTAAGTTTTACCGGAATTGTCATTGTTACTTCTTTATCATCAAATAATTGATAAAAATCTACGTGTAAGATTCTATCTGTTACTGGATGAAACTGAATATCTTGCAAAATAGCTGCAAATTTTTGTCCGTCAAGCTCAATCATTGCTGTATATACATTTGGAGTATACACCAATTTTTTGAACGCTTTTTCTTCTGCAGAAAAATGAACTGGCTTATCTCCTCCGTATATAACGCAAGGAACCATACCAGCATTACGTAAGGCTTTCGTTGCTACTTTACCTACGCTTTCTCTTTTTGATCCTTCGATTGTAATTGATTTCATTACTTTTTATTAATTATTATTATTTGTTTTTTTCAACAACCTTTTTGGTAGTTGAGCGTAGCCGAAGCTACATTAAAAATTGATCACTTATCGATGTATTGTGCTGAACTTTGTTCATAACATCAGCGAATAAGGGCGCGCAAGTTACAACTTTTATTTTAGATATCTGCTTCTTTAATGGAATTGTGTCAGAGACAATTAGCTCGGTTAATTTAGAGTTTTGAATCTTCTCATAAGCATCTCCAGAAAGTATTGGATGCGTACAAATAGCACGAACACTTAAAGCTCCTCTTTCCATCATTAAATCGGCTGCTCTAGTTAACGTTCCTCCGGTATCAATCATGTCATCAACAAGAATTACATTCTTCCCTTTTACATCACCAATTAGCTCCATGTGCCCAATTACATTGGCTTTCTTTCTTTGTTTATAACAGATAACAACATCAGACATTAAATATTTAGAATAGGCATAGGCTCTTTTAGAACCTCCCATATCTGGGGATGCAATGGTTAAATTATCTAATTTTAGGTCGTTGATGTAGGACATAAAAATGGTAGAAGCAAACAAATGATCAACAGGTTTTTCAAAAAAACCTTGAATTTGATCTGCATGTAAATCCATCGTCATTATTCTTGTAGCTCCAGCTGCCTGAATAATATTAGCAACCAATTTTGCACCAATAGCAACTCTAGGTTGATCTTTTCTATCTTGTCTAGCCCATCCAAAATAAGGCATTACAGCAGTAATGTGTCTTGCTGATGCTCTTTTTGCTGCGTCAAGCATTAGTAACATTTCCATTAAATTATCGGCTGTAGGAAATGTAGAACCAATAATAAAAACTCTTCTTCCTCTTACTGACTCTTCAAAAGCGGGTTGAAATTCACCATCACTAAAGTGTGTTGTTTTTACTTTTCCTAAGGGAACCCCATATTCTTTAGCGATTTTTTCGGCTAATACCATGCTTTGTGAGCATCCAAAAAGCTTGGGAGTTAATTGATTTTCTGACATTTAGTTGTGTTTGTGTTGTTGTGAAGAACAAAAATAAAATTATTTGATGAGTTTTACCGAATAAATCCCACAATAGTAAAATATTTTTTAAATTCGCAGTCCTATTATAATGCTCGAGTGGCGGAATTGGTAGACGCGCTGGATTCAAAATCCAGTTCTTTCGGGAGTGTGGGTTCGATTCCCACCTCGAGTACAAATAAAAACCTCAATCTATTTATAATCAAATAGTTGAGGTTTTTTGCTTTTATTACTTGTACGGTTATTGTACGGTAAATTAATCTAAACTTAGAAAAAACGCCAAAAAATCCCAACCATCAGCATCTAAACAACACCCCCATATCGATTTTGAAAGTCGTTTTCCTTTTTGGATAGAGTCTGTGAAATGTATATATAGCCCGACTACTGTGTATATCTAATAGTTATTTTAGAGAAGACTACTTAAAAACCAACTTCTTATATATCTCTTCTGGTTTCTTTTCAATTTTTAATATTTACATTTGCAACAGATCTTATGGAGGTGTTATTAAAAAAAATAATAAACGAGAAGAAAAGTTCCTTTTATCCGGGAATAATAACATAGAAACAGGAATTTTATTCTCCATATAACCAGTTAGCTACAAGCAAAAAAAAGCAACAAATGAGGTTTTTTACTAAATAACTAAACAAACAGGTAGGAATTTTATGTTGTTAAATGTTTTATAAAAAATAATCTAATATTTTACTTATGAAAAAAATTTTATTGCTCAGTGCACTCATATTAAGTTTTGTGAGCTGCGAAGAAGATGATTCGGCCGAAACACCTATAGTATATGATATTGAAGGTAAATGGTTATTCCCGTCCGACACACCTGGAATAAGTGATCAAGGTATCTCAAATACAATGTACATTTTTGAAAATGGAATTAGATATACTTATTATTGTATTGGTGATGATTGCGCATCACAATATGAATCATTTGCAGCAGGAGATTCTAACGCCATCCCAGGAACAAATGAATATACATTTGAAAACGATGTGCTAACTGTTGATTTGAATTTTGGAAATGAATTAGTTACTCCAATTGTATTCGAATGTAATGGTGGGGAAGCATATTTTGAAACACCAGGATATAGTTTAGTTCGATTAAGCTCTGGTTGTGATTAACAAAAGCGTAAATAATAATAATAGCCAGTAGCTAACAATGTATATAAAAAATAGCTTGTTAAGCGCAAGTCATTAAAGCTTGCGCTTTTTTAATATGTTTACGCTAGCTGAAAAGATAGTGCCGTATAATGGCGCTACTTTTCATATACAAACACGTTGTAAAACATTTGACGCAACCATTTGTATATTTATGTATCTTACTAAAAAACATCTTATTATGAAAAAACTATTTTTACTTATTTTTAGCTCATTATTTTTCAATGTAGCCATAGCTCAAACTAATGCTATAAAAATCACTAACATCAATACTAACAAAGAAAAAATCATTAAAGAGAATAAAAGAATAAAGCTAAAAACATTTGATGGTCGAAAAATTAAAGGCCGATTTAAGATTGAAAATAATAGTACAATTATTATTGATAATGTCCGAATAAATTTGTCTGATATTGATGCATTAAAACGGAATCCCCTTTTGACTTCCATTTTTACTTCTGGATTTCTTATTTATGGTGGAGCTATAACAGCTGGATTTGGTGTTTTAATTGGTGTATTAGTTGATTCAACAGCTTTTTGGCTGACTATTCCAGCAGCTGGAATGATTTATACTGGAATAAAATCACCAAATTTTAATAAAAATCATAAAACAGATAAAGGATGGAAATTTGAAATCATAACAATATCTGATTAAAACGTGCTACAACACCGTATAAAATTAATTGCTAGTACTAGCCTACTTACGAAATCCGAGAGGATTTTCTATCTGTGATTTATTTGCTAACTTTAGTACTTAAACACGCAACAAAACATATACAAACACGTTGTGTCTCATTATGAAAAAATCACATTACTAAAGAAAATTATGTTCATTTTTTTTACTTTGCAACATTTAAAACCAATTATATTTTAATGAAAAAAATAGTACTTCTATCAATAATCGCCCTCATTTTTTTTGGATGCAAGAATGACAAAGACAAACAACAAAGCTCGATTGAAATAACCGAACCCAAAGGAGTTGAAAATGTGGCTTACAAATGGGGTAAAATGGCTTTAACTGCAACAGCAAATGATACAGAACGATTTAAACCAAGACCAACCATAACATCTCGGTATTTAGGTTTAATTTCAGTAGCCGTTTTTGATGCTTGGTCAAGATATGATGAAAAGGCAATTCCAGTTTATTTACAAGGTGTGGATAGAAGACCCACAGATAAACAATCACTAAAAAATAAAGAAATTGCTATTAGCTATGCCGCTTTCAGAGCAATGAATGAGTACTACTATTCTGATAAAAAACTATTTGAAGAATTTATGACTAATTTGGGCTTAGACCCAAATAATGAAAGTCAAGACCCAAACACACCAGAAGGAATTGGGAATTTGGCAGCTAAAGCCGTTATCGAGGCACGAAAAGGGGATGGAGCAAATCAATATGGAGAAGAAGATGGGTCAGACGGAGAACCTTACTTTAATTATGTAGGCTATGAACCTGTTAATTCAGCCGATAAGAACGTTGATGCAAATCGTTGGCAACCAAAATATTTCTCGGACGGAAAAGGCGGAAAGTTTGCACCAGATTGCCTAACACCTTATTGGGACAAAGTCAAGCCAATTGCATTAAAATCTGGAGACCAGTTCAGACCAGGCCCACCGCCAAGGATAGGTAGTAAACAATTGGAGAAAGAGGTTAAAGAAGTTATTGATTTGCAGGCTAATTTAACCGATTACCAAAAAGCATTGGTTGAATTTATGCGAGATGGTCCACAATCTGTGCAACAAGCTGGACATTGGTTAAAATTTGCTCAAGACGTTTCTAGAAGAGACAATCATACCCTCGACCAAGATGTAAAAATGTACTTCTACAATCAATTAGTAGCTATGGACGCCTTTATTGCATCTTGGGATTCAAAAATGTATTACGATTATGCTAGACCATATGCATTAGTTCACGAATACTACGATAATCAAAAAATTAAAGCTTGGGGTGGAGAAGGAAAAGGAATGATTGAAATGGACGGTAAACAATGGAGACCTTATTCACCCGAGACTTTTTTATGTCCACCTTTTCCAAGTTACGTTTCTGGACATAGCACGATTAGTGGCGGATGCGGAGAAGCCTTAAAAATTTGGACTGGTAGTGATGAATTTGGTTCTAGTGCAGAGTTAGTTGCGGGTGCTATGACAGAACCAAATAATTTGGGCGAAACAATAACCTTAGAATTTCCGACTTTTACAAAAACCGCTGAAATGGCTGGTATCTCAAGAGTATTAGGCGGTTATCACATACAAGCTGACAATTTAGCCGGACTTGAATTGGGGCGAAATGTGGCTAATGAGGTTTGGAAATTCTATAAAAAACACGTTGGAGAAAAATAACGAGACACAACAATGGCTATAAGTAATTGCTTCTACTCGCCTACTTCTGAAAATCCGCGAGGATTTTCAGCTTGGTGCGTACTTACAAAGCTAATTGCTAACCCACGCAACGAAATCATACACCAGACCGTTAGCGGTAATGTAAAACCACTCGACATAAAGACCATTAATTAAACAATGAACGATAGCATTTTAATAAAGAATACAACCATTGTGAATGAAGGACAATCATTTATTTCAGATGTTCTTTTGTCAGATGGACTGATTCAAAAAATTGGAAATATTGAACCTAAACCGAACCAAAAAGTAATTGACGGAACAGGAAAACACCTATTCCCAGGGATTATTGACGGACAAGTTCATTTTAGAGACCCCGGACTTACACACAAAGGAGATTTATATACCGAAAGCAAAGCAGCCATAGCGGGTGGCGTAACTTCTTTTATTGATATGCCAAATACTGTTCCGAATATTTTGAATGTTGAGAGCCTAAGAGAAAAATATGATATTGCATCCCAAAAATCTTTAGCAAACTATTCGTTTTTCCTTGGTGTAAACGGAGATAATATTGATGATGTAATCAAGATGGATACGAGCCAATTTATTGGCGTTTCTGATGACGGCTTATACTTTACCAAAAAAGGAAATCTATTGGCTGACAGTCCAGAAAAAATGGAGAAACTATTCGCTAACTGCAAATCCATTATTGCAATTCATTCTGAAAAAGAAGAAATCGTAGAGGCAAACGAAAGGATTTTTAAAGAGAAGTTTGGCGAAAATATACCCGCTAAATACCACCCAATTATTAGAAATACAGAAGGCTGTTTTGAAGCTAGTAAACGTGCAATTGAAATCGCCAAAAAACACAATGCTCGACTACATATTTTACATTTAACAACAGAAGCAGAAACACACCTTTTTCAAAATAACATTCCTTTAAAAGAGAAAAAAATAACTACTGAGGTTTCTGTACATCATTTATGGTTTTCAGACAAAGATTATGACCAACTTGGAATGCTTATAAAGTGGAATCCGGCAATAAAGACAGAAAAAGACAAAAAAGGTTTATTAAAAGCATTACTTGACGACAGAATTGATATTCTTACAACCGACCACGCACCACATACTTTGGAAGAAAAAGAGCAACCTTACTTTCAATCAATGTCAGGTGCACCAATGGTTCAGCACACTTTAAATTGCATGTTGGAGTTTTACAAACAAGGTTTGATTTCGCTAGAAAAAATAGTAGAGAAAATGTGCCACAATCCAGCAATTTTATACAATATGACCAACAGAGGATTTATCCGAGAAGGTTATTATGCTGATTTAACTTTGGTCGACTTAAGTAGCCAATGGACAGTTACTAAGGACAATCTGCTATATAAATGTGGATGGTCGCCATTAGAAGGAACAACTTTTCAAACGGCAATTAAACAGACATTTGTTAACGGAAATTTGGTTTATGACAATGGTACTTTTAATGAAAATAACTTTGGAATGTCTATTGAGTTTATTAATAACTAGCTGCAATTATGACCATCATTTCAAATAACATTAGTAAGGCTGTTAAAATCTTAAACAATGAAGATGTAGTAGCCATCCCAACTGAAACTGTTTATGGGTTGGCGGGGAATATTTACAGTGACAAAGCCATTCGTAAAATATTTGAAGTAAAACAAAGACCATTGTTCAATCCCTTAATTGTACATCTTCATTCTGCTGAACAATTAGATGAAATAGTAAGTGATTTTCCTCCTAAAGCACAATTACTTGCAGACGCTTTTTGGCCTGGTTCGTTAACCTTAGTCTTAAAGAAAAAATCTACGATTCCAGATGTAATAACAGCTGGTAAAGAAACTGTTGCTGTCAGAATCCCCAATCATCCAGTCACTTTAAAGTTGCTAAAGAAATTATCGTTTCCTCTAGCTGCACCTAGTGCAAATCCGTTTAATAGAATTAGTCCAACGAAGGCATTACACGTTGAAAGCTATTTTAAATATTCTATACAAATGGTACTTGAAGGCGGAGAGTGTAAAAACGGATTAGAATCTACCATCATTGGATTTGAAAATAATGAACCTATACTTTATAGATTAGGTGCTATCTCCACAGAAGAAATTGAAAATGTAGTGGGAAAAATTAATGTGAAAAACAAGAAAGAAAAAACTCCCAACGCACCAGGTATGTTGGCCAAACACTACTCACCTAAAACAAAAACATACCTCGTAAACGATATTGATAAATTTATAACAGATTATGAGGATAGAACAATTGGTTTGGTAAGCTTTTCAGAAGCCATAACGGCTTCTAATATTAAACACATAGAAATTTTATCAAAGTCCAGAGATTTAAAAGAAGCTGCTTCAAATTTATACAGTTCACTTCACACACTAGACCACTTAGGTTTGGATATGATAGTTGCACAAAGGTTTCCAGATATTGGATTAGGTAAATCCATTAACGACAGACTAGAAAGAGCTACAAAATAATTACTATAATTTGTATGAGCACTTCATTATTTGAAAATAGAAAACTTGTAATTGCTACTAAACATAAAAAGGAAAAAGTAATTGCTCCATTGCTAGAAAAAAATCTAGGAGTAACCTGTTTTACAAATGAAAGTTTTGACACAGATACTTTAGGAACTTTTTCAGGAGAAATTGAAAGAGAACTTGACCCAATTTCAACCGTTAGAAAAAAATGCCTTTTAGCTATGGAAGCGAGTAATTGTGATTTGGGAGTTGCAAGTGAAGGTTCTTTTGGTGCTCATCCTTCCATCTTTTTTGCAAGGGCAGACGATGAATTTTTAATATTCATTGACAAAAAGAACAACTTAGAAATAATTGCTAGAGAATTAAGTTTAGAAACCAATTTTGATGGAAAGGAAATTGAAACCGAGAAAGACCTTTTCGACTTTGCAAAATCTGTTAAATTTCCAACTCATGGACTTATACTTCGCAAATCCGAGAAAGATAATACTCATATCATTAAGGGGATTACAGATATGACTTTACTAAAACAAGCATTTAAAAAACTTCTTCACGAGTCTAATTCTATTTATGCAGAAACAGATATGAGGGCAATGTATAACCCTACCCGAATGTCTGTGATTGAAAATACAGCCAAGAAATTAGTTGCCAAGGTAAATTCTTGCTGCCCTCAATGCAATATTCCAGGTTTTGGAGTGACAGACGCAAAAAAAGGACTAGAATGTAGCTTATGCGGTTCAGCAACCAATTCGACATTAAGCTATATTTATATTTGTCAACATTGTCAATTTACAAAAGAAGAAATGTACCCGCATAAAAAAACAAGCGAAGACCCCATGCATTGCGATTATTGCAACCCATAATTAGTTAGAAAAATTGAAATGATAAGGCGTAAAATAGAAACAAAGCAGCTAACAGGGCATATATTTAATGGCGGTTATATGCTTATTTGAATCTGCATTCGCTATCACTAATACTTCTTGTCCTTTTTTAAAGAGGTTAATCTGATTTTCATAGACATCAAAATTTGCCCAAACAGAACTAAGGTTTGCAATTTTCAGTAAAGGTTGACCTTGCTCTAGATAATCACCTTGCTCTACTAACTTTTCTGTTACTGTACCAGAAACTGTGGCATGCACAGGGAAATTCTCTTTTACTTTCTCCGTTTTTTCAATCTGATTGATTTGATTTTCAGAAAGCTTCCATAACTTCAATTTATTACGAACTGCTTGGTACAATTTAGCTTGTGATTCTTTTAATGAAGCAGCCGTAATTAATTCTTGCTGTGCTGCATACAATTCTGGCGAGTAGATCCTTGCTAACAATTGCCCTTTTTCGATTTTTTCACCTGTAGAACTTATATTCAACTGTTCTATTCTTCCTGAAAAATAACTTACCTGAACAACATTCGCTTCTTCATTTTCTACAATTTTACCCGATAACTTAACTGTATTATTGGTTGATGTGCCATTCCCAACAATAGAGGTTTGAATGTTTGCCAGTGCGATTGCATTTTTTGTCAACTTAAATTGATCTACTGCTAATCCTTCCGCTCCAACTTCGGCAGGAATTAAATCCATTCCACAAATAGGACAGTTTCCTGCTTCTGGTTGTACAATCTGTGGATGCATAGAACACGTCCATTTTTGATTCCTAGCTTCTTGCTCTGTATGGTCGTGCTCTTTCTCTTGAGGCTTTGTTACATCAAACAGCATCCATCCTACTAATAATCCTACAGCTAAGAGAGCTGCATAAATGCTATTTTTTCATCTTTTTGGTTTTATAAAATATTAGTTAGCATAAGAATTGCCATGATAATCATAATGGCATTCTCTATAAAAGTAGCTTCAGTCATAGGCAGTTTTAAAGCTGTTCCTAAACAAGCACATCGAATTGATTTTTTATCTAACAATGTTCTAGTCACACCAATAGTCGTAATTCCTAAAACTATGAGTGTAATCCATAAAGCGATATTGAGTTCAAATCGCAGTAAGAACATTAATCCCAATGCAGTTTCTATAAAGGGATATATCCATCCGTAAAACGGAACTCTTTTTGCCAAAGGGTCGTACATTTTAAAAGATTCTGGAAATCCTTTTAAATCTAGCATTTTAAAAAAGCTAAATACAATATAGAACAGTCCCATAAAATCAAACATAAAACTTTCCCAACTCCAATTTTTATAGTTTAATAAAACGCCTGCTGTAGTGATATAAAACAGAATTAGAAATAAGGGTTTGAGTTGTTGAAACTTTGTTTTCTCTTTTTCCAAAGAAAAACCTGTAACTACAGATGCAATTGCTGTTTTCTCTACAACTTTTTCAGTAATTGTATATTTCTCAGGAAGTGCTTTTTGTAATATATCTATTGTAACATGGGAAGTCATCGTAATTTCAGCCTCACCTTTTTCAAGATCAATTGCTACATGAGTTATCTGTTTGATTTCAGACAAATATTTCTCTACTGACGCTAGACATCCGCCACAAGTCATTCCAGTAAGGATATATGTATGTTTCATAATTTCGGTAAATTTAAGGTTATTGAATCATTTATTTTCAAAGCATCTACATGCCCCGCTAGACTTTGATCTTTTGTTCTAAAGTGCATGTGAGAGTTTGAACTATGATGCGTAAAGATGGCTTTATGCTGAGAAGAATAGAATCCTAAAATGACTACTTCTTCAAAAATGATATAGATGCTAGAAAAGCCAAACATAGAAGAACTACGAATGGTTTTAACACCAGGAATCCCCAACAAAGATGTGGTTAATGGATAAGTAATTTGGTCTTCAATATCTTGTGGTGATCGACCCTCCCATTTGGTAAATACAATTTGTTGATTTTCGCCAATATCTGGAATCGCATCAACTGCAACTGGATTGCTTGGCAAAAAACCTGTATCCCAATTAAAAGGGGCATTGACTGTTCCCAAGCCTATAAAAAAGACGAGCATTAATACTGCTACAAGTTTGTTCTCTATTAAAAATTTGATGCTTTTATTTAGCATTGGTTTTGATAATTAAACAGTTAGACATTGATGTTCATAAAACACCGAATACATGAAATTATCCTATCAACCTGAAGTTGTTGGATAAAAGGGTCTAAAGTTTAAAAATCAAATTAAATACGTCTCGTCTAGCTTGAAGATTTGCCTGACAATAAATGGTGGTGAAGAATCAAAGAATACATTTTTACTCTCTTCCGTAGCTTGAAACAAATCAATATACGAATGAAGAAAAGAAACGACAAATACTTGTTGATCAAAATATACAAACCTTTAAATATTGAGAAAGTGATTTAACTCGATTGAATATGGGTTTACTTCCCTCTCGATTATAAAAAACTCAGATAATTCTGAGGTTTTTATTTTTTTTAAAATTTTAACTTTAAAATATTATTGATCTCCTTTATCAGTATCATCATTTAAAACTTCTGCTAAACTCATTTCCATACTATGGTCATACTGACAACATCCTGGTAAATTTTTATACGCTTCTTCGTTTCCTGCAACTTTATCTGTATCATAACCAGAATTTGCAATCGCTTTATGTATCGCATCAAGATTTGTTTTTGAGTCATCAAAAGAGACATCAATCTTCTTTCTCGCTTTATCCCAATTTGCAGAAGTAACTCCATCTAAACTTGTTACTGCTTCTTCAATGGTAGTTTTACACATCCCGCAATTTCCTCTTACTCCAAAACTTTCATTTGTCTGTGCTACTTCATTTTTTACTTCTAACTTTTCAGGATTTTTATCATCCTTCTTTGCATCACTTTTACAGCTTGTAAAACTTATAGCGCAAATTGTGAGTATACTTAAAATTAATTTTTTCATTTTTCTTTAGATTAAATCATTATTACCCTGTAAAGTTACTACAAAAAAATAAGAGTTGCATAGGGCTTATAAAAAACCCATTTTATTTAAAAAATAGTAATTTTGCTTGTCTTAATTTACTCTAGAACATGTCTAAAAATAACGTAAATATTCATATCGTCGGTGCTGGTATCAGCGGATTAATTGCTGCAAAAGTATTAGAAGAAAATGGTTTTAGTCCTGTAATTATCGAATCCTCAAATCGTGCTGGAGGAAGAGTGAAGACAGATATCATTGATGGATATCAATTGGATAGAGGCTTTCAGGTTTTGTTAACGGATTATCCAGCGGCAAAAAAATTCTTAGACTTTGATGCTTTAGCATTACAAAAATTTGTTCCTGGAGCTGTTATTTTTTACAATGGTAAAAAATCGATTATGGGTGATGCTTTTAGAGATTCTTCTCTATTGTTTTCTACGATATTTTCTAATGCAGGGTCTATCGTTGATAAATTGAAAGTTTTAAAACTAAACAACCAGCTTAAAAAGAAAAAATTGGATGCTATTTTTCTTGATGATGAAAAAACTACCTATCAATATTTAATTGATTTTGGATTTTCAGATAAAATTATAAATCGTTTTTTTAAACCTTTTTTTGGAGGAATTTTTTTAGAATCAGAGTTGACAACTTCTAGTAGAATGTTTGAATTTGTCTATAAAATGTTTGGTGAAGGTTTAGCCGTCTTACCAAAAGGGGGTATTGAAGAAATCTCAAAACAGCTACTAAATTCTTTGACCAAAACTACATTCCTTTTCAACAGAAAAGTCTCATCTGTAAAAGATGGTGAAATCTTATTGAGTAATGGAGATAAAATCTTATCAGATTATACAATTATTGCAACAGATCCTTCACCTATGGTTGATAATTTAAAGAATCAAAAAGTTAATTGGAAATCTTGTCAGACACTCTACTTTACCTGTCCTAAAAAAATAATTTCAAAACCTATTATTGGTCTTGTTGCCGACAAAGAAAGTCTTGTAAATAATATTTTTTTTCATACAAGTATTAGTATGGAAAATCGAAATGAGCAAGAATTATTATCTGTTACAGTTATAAAAAAACATCAACTTTCTGAAGAAAGTTTAGTAAAGAAAATTCAAGATGATTTAAATACTTTTTGTTTAATTACTGAGGCAAAATTTCTTCATTCATATCATATCCCAATGGCTTTGCCAAATCTTAATAATATTCAATATGATCTTAATCCATCAGAAACTCAGTTGACTGACACCTTATTTATAGCCGGAGACACACTACTAAATGGGTCTTTAAATGCAGCAATGATCTCTGGGGAAAAAGCTGCTTTAGGTCTTTTAGAAAAGCTTAGTTAATTTCTTTGTAAGCGTATTTTTGGAGAATTTCGATTGTTGTGTAATTCAAAGCCTTTTCATGAGTCGCTTTTAAAATAATAGGAGGTGCTTTTCCATCCTTCTCTGCTTCTATCCACCTAGAGATACATAAACACCATTTAGACCCCGATTGCAAACCTGGAAAATTCCAATAAGGTATAGGAGTAATTAAATCATTTCCTTTTGATCTAGAGTACTCTAAAAATTCCTCAGTTACTACGGCACAAACTACATGGGTTCCTGAATCTTGATGATCCGTTCTACAGAATCCATCTCTAAAATAACCAGTTGCTGGACTCGCACAACAAGGAATTAAAACCTCTCCAAAAACATTGTACTCCATTTATAAATTATATTGAATCCTTCAAATTTACAATAAAAAAAGCCACTCAAAAGAGTGGCTTTTTTGTTTTTATATAATATTTGATTTACTTCCTCTAAAACTGATACTTTAAGATAAACTCTATCGAACCGTTATCGTTTAACATTGTTGCATCGGCAGTACTGATGTCATACGCAAACCTAAAAACAAATGTAAATACCTGGTCTTATATGTAACTTTATGTTGCTGCTCTTTTATATCTTTGAAAATCTTAAGAAATTAAACATGGATGATTTTATTTTATATTTTAAATTAGGCTTACATCACGTTCTTGATTTTGCTGCGTATGATCATATTTTATTTTTAATTGTGTTAGCGGTGGTCTTTAGTTTTAATCAGTGGAAAAAAGCTTTATGGTTGATCACTTTTTTTACCTTTGGCCACACATTAACTTTGGCATTAGCAGCTTATGGAATTCTAAATGTTAGAGTTGATATCATAGAGTTTTTAATTCCTGTAACCATTTTTATAACTGGAGCATTTAATGTATTAAGAGCTAATAAAGCATCTTCGGGAAGAGAAAGCCTGAATTTGTTTTTTGCATTATTTTTTGGATTGATACACGGTCTTGGGTTTTCAAATTATTTTAGATCAATGATTGGAAAAGAAGAGGATAAATTCTTTCCATTACTAGAATTTGCTCTAGGAATTGAAGTATCACAAATTATTATCGTCTTTGGTATTTTAATCTTAGGAACTCTTTTGCAAAATTTCTTTCGGGTTTCTAAAAGAGATTGGGTATTGGTGTGTTCTTCAATTGTAATTGGGTTTGTAATACCAATGATGATTAATAGAGTATTTTGGTAAATAATTAACGTTCTCGTTTTTTAAATCTCATTACTTTTATACCTCATGAATTCTAAACAACATAAATACGATATCGCCTATTTAAAAATGGCGCTAGAATGGGCAAAACTCTCTCATTGTGAACGAAAACAAGTGGGCGCTTTAATCGTAAAAGGCCGGATGATTATTTCTGATGGTTTTAATGGAACGCCTTCTGGTTTTGACAACTGTTGTGAAGACGATGAAGGTTTAACAAAATGGGAGGTATTACATGCAGAAGCCAATGCTATTTTAAAAGTAGCCGGATCAACGCAATCTGCAGAAGGAGCTACTTTATACATTACTTTATCACCTTGCCAACAATGTAGTAAGCTTATTCATCAAGCAGGAATTAAACGCGTTGTGTATTGTAGAGATTACAGAGATACTTCAGGAATCGATTTTTTAGAAAAAGCAGGTGTAGAAACTCAATATTTACCTTTAAATGAATAAAAATAATTTTCCTATTTATTTATCCCTAGCTGTAGTTTTTGGAATCTTAATTGGTGTCTTTTTTAATGGAGGCAACAATCGATTGTCTATGAATAGTAATTCTAAAAACGAGGCAAAGATTAGACGTTTAATGGATTATATAGACCTAAACTACGTAGATAGTGTTAATACAGATAATTTATTAAATGGTGCTATTTCTCAAATGGTGGGTAAATTAGATCCTCATTCTGTTTATATCCCAAAAGAAAATCTACAAGCAGTTCAAGAAAGTATGGAGGGAAAGTTTGTTGGTATTGGAGTTCAATTTCGAATTATTAACGACTCTATTACTGTGATTCAAACCATAAAAGGCGGACCAAGTATTGAAGCAGGAATTATAGCTGGAGATCGAATTATTGCTGCTAATAAAGACACTTTGTCAGGGAAAAACTTAAACAATAACGATGTCCCAAAATATTTAAAAGGTCAAATGGATACCGATGTAAATTTACAAGTCTATAGAAAATCGAATGATTCTTTATTCAATATTAATATAACACGTGGAGACGTTAATATAAAAAGTGTAGATCTTTCTTACATGATTAATGATCGAATTGGCTATATAAAATTAGATCGATTTGCAAGAAATACGTATCGAGAATTCAAATCAGCTTTAACCGAACTTACCAAGCAAGGAATGGAAAACCTTGTACTAGATTTACGCGGAAATGGCGGTGGTTTTGTAGACATTGCAACAAGCATTGTAGATGAGTTTTTAGAAGAAGATCAACTAATTGTATTCACTAAAAATAATAAAGGAGCTATTGACGAATCTTTTGCGACTAAAAGAGGCGCTTTTAAAAATGGCGAATTGTATGTTTTAGTAGATGAAAGCTCTGCTTCAGCTTCTGAAATTGTAGCAGGTGCCTTACAAGATAATGATAAAGGAACTATTGTAGGTAGACGTACTTTTGGGAAAGGATTGGTACAAATAGAAATGGATTTAGGTGATGGTTCTGCAGTTCGATTAACAACCGCAAGATACTATACTCCAACGGGTAGATCTATTCAAAAACCTTATACAAAAAACGGAGATGCCAACTATCGTAGAGATTATCAGAAAAGAATTCAAAGTGGCGAGTTGCTAAGTAAAGATAGTATTCAAGTAGCCGATTCTTTGCGTTATGTTACACCCAAAGGTAAAGTGGTGTATGGTGGTGGCGGAATTATACCAGATGTATTCGTAGGGATTGACACAACAGCTTATTTGAGTAATTTCTACTTTAGATCGATCAATAATTTTTCTTTTGATTACGTTGATGAAAACAGAAAAGAAATCACTAAAAAATGGACTTTAGAAATGTTTATCGAAGATTTTGATAAAGATGAAAAAGTACTGGATGAATATTTTTCTAAAATTAAAGAAATCAGTAAACCCTCCTTTACTACCCGAGAAAAAATTCGCAAATATTTAAAAGCAAGTATCGCCAATGATTTATTTGGTAATGTTGGATTTTACCGAATCATTCATCAAGATGATAAAATGCTACAGAAAGTTTTAGAGTTGGATTCTAATCTAGAATAGTGTTACTTTGCAGTCAATGACTACGATTACTACATCAGAAAATAAAAAGATTTACTTTGCCTCGGATCAACATTTAGGTGCCCCTACAGCAGCAGCTAGTCTTCCTCGAGAAAAAAAAATTGTTGCTTGGTTAGATATGATTAAAGAAGATGCTGAAGCGATATTTTTATTGGGTGATTTATTTGATTTTTGGTTTGAATATAAAACGGTAGTTCCTAAAGGATTTGTTAGAGTTTTAGGGAAACTTGCAGAACTAAAAGATGCAGGCATTACCATTTATTTTTTTGTAGGTAATCATGATTTATGGATGCGCGATTACTTTCAAAAAGAATTAAATATTCCTGTTTTTCATGAATCCCAAGAATTTGAGCTCAATGGTAAATTATTTTTAATTGGTCATGGTGATGGTTTGGGTCCTGGAGATATAGGATACAAACGAATGAAAAAAGTCTTTACATTTCCTTTCTTTAAATGGCTGTTTCGATGGCTTCATCCAGATTTAGGGGTCAGATTAGGGCAATACATATCAGTAAAAAACAAATTGATTTCTGGTGATGATGATGCTAAATTTTTAGGTGAAGAAAACGAATGGTTGGTTCAATATTGTAAGAGAAAGTTAGAAGAAAAATACTACGATTATTTTGTATTTGGTCATAGACATCTTCCGTTAGAAATTGATTTAGACAATAAAAGTAAATACATCAATCTTGGAGATTGGATTCAGTATTTTACCTATGGTGAATTTATGAAAACCTTTAAACTGAAAGAGTTTTAAGACACTTCTTTTGTGAATTTGATTAACTGCTGAACCCCAGTATAAATTCTTAAACAATTCTCCTTGATAAAGTTTTCATCAATAATAGCTATGTCTCTGTAAGCATTCATCACTTTTTCGCCATCAAAATCAACAAAGGACAAACCAAAAAGAACTCAGTATTTTCAAATCCAAAATCTGATCCTGGTAATAAAGCAACTTGATAAGTATCCAACAAATAATTAGCCAATTCATTACTGGTATTAATTCCTAAAGACTGGATTTGAGTTTTAAATTGATTAAAACCTATCATCATATAAAATGCTCCTTCTGGATTAGTACAATCTATATTATTCTTCAATAATTCTAAAAAAACATAAGAAGATATTCCATGTAAAATAGCAGATGAAATAGAGACATATTCTTTTAATATATCTGAATATTTATAAGCTTTTACAGCGGCAAATTGAACTGGTGAAGAACACAGCTGAATGTTTCACTAAATAAAGATCGATAAACAATTGATAATTGATTCAACTCTTTAGGAAGTGACATAAATCCCAGACGATAACCTCCTGCCGAAAACACTTTGCTTAATCCTCCAAAAACAATCGTTCCTTCTGGATAATACTTGGAAATACTTGGAGAAAAATTATCCTTAAAATTTAATTGGGAATAAATTTCGTCTGATAAAACAATCACTTGATATTTTCTACATACCTCTGCCAGTGATACATATTCTATGTTTGTATAAACTGCTCCTGTTGGATTGTTAGGAGAGTTTAAAACGAGAATATGTTCTTTATGGTTGCTTTGTTTTAAATAGATTTCAAAAGATTGAGAGCTTAATTTAGTGTCAAGAATTATATAAGACCCTCCTTTAGATTTGATTTGTGGTATATAACTTACCCTACTTCCTTTTAGGAATTAAAAATTTTCCTTCTAAAATTAAAATAGATTGATATAGTAATTCTTTACTCCCTGGGCCAATAAATATAAAATCAGAGTCTCTTTGAATTCCCTGGTTTTGAGAAAGAAATTTAGACACTTGACTTCTTAACTCAAACAATCCATCTACAGGTAGATAGTGATTATTTGTTGCATTCTTTTTTAGTTCTTCTACAATAGAATAATGGATTGAAAATGGGAATTGACCAAACCCAAAATGTATGATTTGATTTCCTTCCTTTCTTAACTTTTTTACTTTCTCATTAATAAGAAGTGTTGAAGAGGGTTTTAAATCAAGAATATGTTTGTTTATTTTCATAATCAAAAGTATTAAATCAAAAAAAGAGGCCAAATGGCCTCTTTTTTTTTATGATAATTAGCCTACTTTATTTAAGCAGGATCTTCTGTGTAAAAAGTATAGTTTACATTTCCTTCGCCATCTGTACTCTTTGTAAACCAAAGATGATTTCCATCTCCTTCTGTAAACAAATCAAAAACAAAAGTACCTGCTGCATTTTGTACAGTAAAAGTAAAATTAACATAACATTAAGAAATGAAAAAAATAGCAGCACTACAACTATAAACATATGTTAAGATTATATGTCATATATACTTCCTTTTACCTTTAACCTATCTTTAACAATGTTAAAATTGTGTTTATTGTAGATTTGTTTTTCAATTTTTAATTCTTAAATTTAAGATAGAATGGATATAGATGTTAGAGCAATTAACGAAAAAATAGAAAGAGAAAGTGCTTTTATCGATTTGCTTACCTCTGAAATGAATAAAGTAATTGTCGGTCAAAAAGAAATGATTGAGAGATTGCTAATTGGACTTCTTGGTAATGGCCATATTTTACTTGAGGGAGTTCCTGGTTTGGCAAAAACACTAGCCATCAATACACTTGCGAAAGCCGTACAGGGGTCTTTTAGTAGAGTGCAGTTTACACCGGATCTTTTACCGGCGGATGTGGTGGGAACCATGATTTACAATATTAAGGAAAATGATTTTTCTATTAAAAAGGGACCTATTTTTGCAAACTTTGTTTTAGCTGATGAGATCAATAGAGCGCCTGCTAAAGTGCAATCTGCTTTATTAGAAGCCATGCAAGAACGACAGATAACTATTGGAGACACCACTTTTAAATTAGATGAACCTTTTTTAGTGATGGCAACCCAAAACCCTGTAGAACAAGAAGGGACCTATCCTCTGCCAGAGGCACAGGTAGATCGATTTATGTTAAAAACAGTTATTGATTATCCAAAATTAGCGGATGAACAAATTATCATGCGTCAAAACTTAAGTGGAGGTTTTGCTACCGTAAACCCAGTAGTTTCTATAGAGCAAATTTTAAGAGCTAGAGAAGCTGCCAATGAAGTTTATATGGATGAAAAAATTGAAAAATATATTCTTGATATCATCTTTGCCACAAGATTTCCAGAAAGGTATAATTTAGGCAACTTAAAATCTCTAATCAGTTTCGGAGCTTCCCCTAGAGGAAGTATCAATCTAGCAAAAGCGGCTAAATGTTATGCATTTATAAAAAGAAGAGGTTATGTGATTCCTGAAGATGTTAGAGCCATGGTTTATGATGTATTGCGACATAGAATTGGAATTACTTATGAAGCTGAAGCCGAGAATATTACATCAATAGACATTATTAATTCTATAATTAATGAAATAGAAGTTCCATAGGAAGCAACTGCAAACCATTCTAAATTGTTATACCCCCCTAAAATATTTTAGCTATGAAATATAAATTAACAAGATATAAAAGCATTATCAGTAATAAATTAATATTAGAATTAACCAAAGAAACTTATGGACAATGGGTTGTTTATCAAAATAGAAACCCTAAATTTCATATCAATTATTTTGATTTTGAAAATGAGTCGAATCAAGTTTTAAACAGTTTGCTTTTAGCGCAGCAAAAACCTATTGAAGAAGTGTTGAGTAGAATTAATAAAAAGGAAAATATTAACCTATCAATTGAGAAACTTAAATTCTATGAGAGAGCTGTTGATTCAAAAATTAAAGAAATAGAGTTAGAGAGTTTAGCGCTAGAATGGGTAAGTTAAATTATGGATACGAAAGAGATACTAAAAAAAGTACGAAAGATTGAAGTCAAGACAAGAAGATTGTCTGATCATGTTTTTGGAGGAGAATATCATTCTACCTTCAAAGGTAGAGGAATGACCTTTTCTGAAGTACGCCAGTATCAATATGGAGATGATGTAAGAGCCATCGATTGGAATGTTACCGCTCGTTCTAACGAACCTCATATAAAAGTATTTGAAGAAGAACGAGAATTAACGATGATGTTAATGGTAGATATTTCTGGATCCGAATTATTTGGAACAGCAGAACAATTCAAAAAAGACACCGTAACAGAAATTGCTGCAACCTTAGCTTTCTCGGCCATACAAAACAACGATAAAGTAGGTTTGATTCTTTTCTCAGATCAAATAGAGTTGTTTATCCCTCCAAAAAAAGGAAAAAGTCATGTATTAAGAATCATTAGAGAGTTAATTGAATTTAAGCCTGAAAGTAAAAAGACAGATATCTCTGAAGCTTTTAAGTTTCTTTCTAATGTGATGAAAAAGAGAGCCATCGTTTTTATGCTATCCGATTTTATGGACGATGATTATGAGAAAACCTTAAAAATTGTTGGCAACAAACACGATATTACCGGAATAAGAGTCTATGACAAACACGATGAGGAAATTCCAAATTTAGGAATGGTGCCTATGTTAGATGCAGAAACAAATTCTGTTCAGCTGATCAATACCTCGTCAAAAACAGTAAGAAATAGTTACAAAGCAAATGCTTTACGTTTATCAGATTATTACAAAAGCACTTTTAAAATAAATGGTGCTGGGGCAATAGATACTAGAGTGGACGAAGATTATGTGAAAAAATTATTAGGATATTTTAAACACAAAGGAAGATAACAGCAATGAAAATAAGAATCCTTTTATTTCTTTTATTACTTAGTAACGCCTCTTTTTCACAACAAGTAAAAGTAGGGGCAGACACCACCAATATTAGAATTGGTGAGCAATTCTTGTTTCAAATCACTATTAGCGACACAGCTAATGTAATTCTCCCTGAAAAATTAGAAAACTTAAAAAACTTAGAAGTAGTAGAAGATTTTAAAATCGACACCTTTAAAAACAGTCTTATCAAAAAATACTTAATGACTGGTTTTGATAGCGGTGCTTTTTATATTCCTACCCAACAAATATTTATTAGAAACAGGGCCTATTTAACCGATTCTGTTTTAATTAATGTTGCTACGGTTGCGGTAGACACTACAAAACTAAAAATGTTTCCAATTAAAGCGATTCAAAGTGAGCCTTTGGTTTTTGACGACTTTAAACCTTATATTATATGGGTTGTTTTAGGCTTATTATTGATTGCTGTAATTGTGTATTTCATCATTACTAGAAAGAAAGCAGAAATTACTGAAGAAGAAATAATTGCTGGTTTACCTCCTTACGAAGAAGCAATTGAAAGGCTTCAAAAACTGGACAATAAATTACTTTGGCAAAACAATGAAGTAAAAAAATATTACAGTGAGCTTACTGAAATTGTCAGAGCATATATTGAAAAAGAATTGAAAGTTCCAGCGTTAGAAATCACTACACATGAATTAGTTGAAACTCTTTCTGATTTCAATCAAGGAAAAACAATTGACACTAGTAAAGAAACGATCAATAAATTAAAAGGACTGCTTAGTGAAGCTGATTTGGTGAAATTTGCCAAATCAAAACCACTTTCTCACGAAATTGAAGAAGACAGAAGAGATGCAGAAGATGTCTTAAACGCATTAAAACCTAAACAAATAATAGAAGAAACCGCAGCTGAAGATGGATTGGAGTAATTTTGAGTTTCAAAACCCGGGTTTTTTATGGCTATTAACGATCATTCCGTTATTGGCTGTCTGGTATTTCTTTATGCGAAAAAAAGACACTGCGGTTTTAAGAGTTTCTAGCGTAAAAGGGTTTAATTCTAAAGGTTCCTTTTTACCAAAACTGAAGCCTGTTTTATATTTATTTAGGTTGTTGGCTTTAGCTTTTTTATTGATTGCATTAGCAAGACCAAGAAACGTATCCGTTAGCACAAAAATAAAAGCAAATAGAGGAATTGATATTGTTATGGCAATTGATGTTTCTGCGAGTATGTTGGCAAAAGATTTACAACCAAATAGGCTAGAAGCTTTAAAAGTAGTCGCTACAAACTTTGTAAATAGACGTCCAAATGATAGAATCGGAATTGTAGTATACGCAGGAGAAAGCTTCACACAAACACCTATTACTAGTGATAAAGGAATTATTAAGAGAACTATTGCAGATATTAAATGGGGGCAATTAGAAGGTGGAACAGCGATAGGAATGGGGTTAGGGTCTGCCGTAAATCGATTAAAAGAAAGCGAGGCTAAAAGCAAAGTCATCATTCTCCTAACAGACGGAGTAAACAATTCAGGTTTTGTAGATCCAAAAACAGCTACTGAGCTTGCAAAAGAATTAAATATTAAAGTATATACCATTGGAATTGGAACGAACGGTATGGCAGATTTTCCTTACAGCAAAGATCCTAGGACTGGGAAATTACAGTTTAGAAAACAACAGGTTGAAATAGATGAAGAACTTTTACAGTTTATTGCCAGTGAAACACAAGGACAATATTTTAGAGCAACAGACAATACTAAGCTCCAAGATATTTATGATGAAATAGACACCTTAGAAAAGACAAAAATTGAAGAATTTAAATATTACAATTTTCAAGAAAAATACAGATTTTTAATTTTCATAGCAGTAGGTTTATTGTTGTTAGAGTATTTATTAAGAAACACACTGTTTAGAAGTTTTATATAATGTTATACAGACTAGAGGAACCTATATATTTTTATCTTTTTGCTGCGATACCAATAATCGTAGTGATATTTCTGTTGGTATTCTGGTGGAAAAAAAGAACTCAGAAAAAATTTGCTTCGGCTGGCTTATTAATAAAGTTAGCACCCAATGTTTCTGTTTTTAAATCCGTTTTAAAACTCTTCTTTTTTATCATCGGAATTTCATTTTTAATTTTAGCATTGGTCAACCCAAAGATGGGAACTAAATTAAAAACAGTAAAAAGAGAAGGTGTTGATGTTGTTTTTGCACTAGATGTTTCTAGAAGTATGTTAGCAGAAGATATTGCTCCAAATAGGTTAGAAAAATCAAAACAAATCATTTCTAAAATTATTGACAAACTAGGAAGTGATCGTGTAGGAATTATCATTTACGCAGGAAACGCCTATCCTTTATTGCCCATAACTACCGATCATGCAGCAGCAAAAATGTTTTTGCAAAATGCTAATCCAGATTTGGTCTCTAGTCAAGGAACAGCAATTAGCGATGCTTTAGATTTGGCAAAAACCTATTATAACAATGATGAGCAAACCAATCGGTTTTTAATTATAATTTCTGACGGAGAAGACCATCAAGAGGAAACAAAACAGTTAGCCCAAAATATTTCTAACGACGGAATTAAGGTATATACCATTGGTGTAGGAACTGAAAAAGGCGCGCCTATCCCACTAAAAATAAATGGCTCGCTTATTGGGTATAAAAAATACAAAGGAGAAACCGTTTTAACAAAACGAAATTCTGAACTTTTAAAAGGTGTGGCCAATGCCGCAGATGGCGAATACATCGACGGGAATTTAACAGACAAACCTGTGAAAGCCATAGAGGATATTATTACCAATGCTCAGAAAATCGAATTTGAGACCAAGCAATTTTCAGATTATAAAGATCAATTTCAATGGTTTTTGGGAATCGGAATCTTATTTTTAGTTTTGGACATTTTCTTACTTGATAAGAAAACCAAATGGTTAAGAAAAGTCGATTTATTTAATGAAGAAGACAAATAAATTCTAAGACAATGAAGAATTTAAAATTTATACTAATTACCTTATTGATGTTATTAACATCAATATTTTCTTATGCACAAAAAGACTCTATCGCTCAACAAAGAGAGGCTAGAAAATATGTAAGAGAAGGCAATAAGCTTTACTTACAGAAAAATTTTACAGATGCTTCTGTTACTTATAAAAAAGCCTTAGAAAAAAACAGTTCCTACAAGAAAGCTAGTTACAATTTGGGAAATGCGCTCTATAAAGACAAGAACTATAAAGAAGCAATTCCTCAATTTAATTTAACGGTAGAGAGTTCAAAAAACAAACTAGAAAAATCTGAAGGATACCACAATATTGGAAATGCGATGATGCAGCAAAAGAATTATAAAGGTGCAATAGATGCTTATAAAAATTCTTTACGAAACAACCCTGGTGATGATGAGAGTAGGTACAATTTAGCGGTTGCTCAAAAGCTTTTAGAAGACGAACAAAACAAAGAAAAAGGAGACGATAAAAATAAAGACAAGGATAAAAAAGATCAAAAAAAAGATCAGAATAAGGATAAAAAAGACGGCGGCGATAAAGACAAAAAAGATCCTAAGAAAGATAGTGACAAGGGAGATGACAAGGAAAAACAAGATCCTAAAAAGAACGATAAGAGCAAGCAAAAGCCGCAACCAGGAAAAATGTCACCACAACAAATAAAGCAGTTGTTAGAAAGTTTAAATAACGAAGAGAAAAAAACTCAAAAAAAATTAAACGCTAAAAAAGCAAAAGGTAAAAAAGTAAAGCAAGAAAAAGATTGGTAAATTTTATATTTGCCAAGAGCTAGAAAATAAAAATGAGGCATAAAATAAAATACATTCTTATCCTGTTTACTCTTGTGAGTATGTCTCTCTATGCTCAAGAACCAGAACTCGTTGTTAGTGTTAGCAAAAATAAGCTCGGTCTTAATCAACGATTACGAGTACAGTTTACAGTTAATAAACAAGGTGCTGATAATTTTAAAATTCCAAATCTTACCAATTTCCAAATTGTCGGTGGTCCTAGTCAATCTATTAGTCAATCATGGATTAATGGAAAAGCAAGTTTCTCTCAAAAGTATACTTACATCCTAAAACCCCTTAAAAAAGGAGAATTTTCTATTCCTCCAGCAAGCATTAAACTCAACGGAAAAACAATTACATCCAAGCCTATTAAAATAATTGTTTTAGATCCTGTTGAAATTCCAAAAGACCCAAATGACCCTAATTATATTGCACAACAAAACATTCATTTAGTTGCAGAAATTTCTAAATCTAGTCCGTATGTTGGTGAAGGAGTTTATGTAGAATACCGATTGTACGTTAGTCAGAACATTAGCGTTCGAGATTTTTCTTATACAGATTCTCCACAATATAATGGCTTTTGGAATCAAGAAATAAAAATTAATGGCTTGTCTGCTAAAAACGGAAAATATAATGGAGAAGATTACCGATACGTAGTCTTACAAAAAGCCTTATTAATTCCTACAAAATCTGGAAAATTAACCATCGATCCTATAAAAATGGACATTGTTATAGGTGTTCCAACAGGAAGAGGTGATTTTTTCGGAAATCCAATCGTAAGAAACATCACAAAAAGCTTTGCATCTGCAACTAAATTTGTGAATGCAAAACAACTTCCATCAGAAGGAAAGCCAGAAAGTTTTAATGGTGCTGTGGGTGATTTTAATTTTTTAGTATCTTCTAGTAGAGACATTTTAAAATCGAATGAAACCGCTACTGTTTCTGTAAAGGTTACTGGAAATGGAAACTTAAAATTGTTTGAATTACCTGAAATAAAAACACCAACAGAATTAGAAGTTTATACGCCAGAACAAAAAGAAAAAATTAGCGTGACCCCGAACGGAATTAGAGGTTCTGTTACTAAAAATTACACCGTTGTTCCTCAATATAAAGGGAAATACAAAATTCCAAATACTGAATTTTCCTATTTTGATCCAAAAGAAAAGAAATATGTAACCTTAACTTCAGAAGATATTTTTGTTGATGTCCTAGAGGGCAAAGAGTTAGTTACAAACTCTGATGTAAACTCAAATACAAAAAAAGATATTGTAACTACGGGAGATAATTTTAGATATATCCAAACCAGTGGTTCTTTTTCTTCAACAGAAAAAGAAGACTTTTACACATCAAATGCCTATTATTTACTCTTATTTCTTCCGATGATTTTTATTCCAATCGGAATTGTTGTTGCCAAAAGAAATGAAGCAAGAAGTAATGATATTATTGGAAATAAACTCAGAAAAGCAGATCGTTTAGCTAAAAAATATCTTTCTCAGGCCAAAAAGCAATTGGGTAAAAAAGATGAATTTTATATCGCCTTAGAAAAAGCACTTCACAATTATTTAAAAGCCAAATTGCGAATTGAAACTTCAGATATTAGTAGAGAAAAGATTACTGAATTATTAGAAAAAAAATCTGTTGATAAAACCTCTATTAATTCTTTTATTGAAGTTTTTAATAGCTGTGATATGGCTAGATATTCTCCAGTCTCTGAAGTAGAAATGAATGATGACTATGAAAAAGCGAAATTAGTAATCACGCAAATCGATAAACAATTGTAAGATGAAAAAACTACTAATTTTACTGCTGTTCGTGTCTCAAAATTTAGTTTCACAATCTACCGATGAATTGTTCGAAAAAGGTAATAATCAATACAAGCTAGAACAGTATACAGAGGCTATTGTCAGTTATCAAAAAATTATGGAGTCTGGATTTATTTCTTCAGAATTATTTTACAATCTTGGAAACTGTTATTATAAACTAAATAAAGTTGCACCCGCAATTTATAATTACGAAAAAGCACTATTAATAGACCCTTTAAATAAAGACGCTCAAAATAATTTAGTGTTTGCCAAAAGGTTAACCATAGATAATATTGAAGAACTTCCAAAATCTGTTTTTCAAAAATTAGATGTAACTCTTATAAAAAAACTTTCTTATAATCAATGGGCTATCGTTTCAGTGGTATTTTCATTTTTAGGAGCATTGTTGTTTCTTCTTTTTTACTTTTCATACACTCCTTCAAAAAAACGACTGTTTTTTGTTACTAGTATTCTCAGTTTTCTGCTATTAATTATCAGTTCTGTTTTTACGATGAAGGAATATTCTAACGCAAACAACACCATAGATGCAATTATTTTTATTGAAGAAACTGACATTAAAAATGCACCAACATTAAATGGAGAAAAGGTTTTTACACTTCATGAAGGAACCAAAGTTCGTGTTTTAGACTCCGTTGATAATTGGAAAAAAATTAGAATTTCAGATGGAAAAGTTGGTTGGATTATTGCTGATGAAATGAAAGTCTTAGATATTTTTCAATAAAATCTCCTCAAGAATTGTATCTTTATTTTTTTCTAAATTTAAAGATGAGCAAATTTATTTTTTCTTACTTATTTTCTTTTATCCTTTTGGCATCAATTGTGGCGCCAACCTATATCAGTTTTTCAGACTTACAAGCCGAAGCTACTGAAATAGTTGATTTAGGCGAAGAGGAAGAAAATAAGGGAAATGAATCTGTCAAAGATTTAGAGGTAAAAATATACTACTCTACTACAAATGAATCGCTGTTTGTAAGTTTAGAAAAGAAAAAAAGAATGAGTTTTTATTCTAAAAACTATACTTCCTATTATAAAAAATTAAGTTCTCCACCTCCAGAATTAAAATCTTAAGAATTCAAGCTACATACAACGGAATAACTCCGTAAAAATTAATTTGCTTTTTAGGTTATCTACAGGCCAAGAAAGTTAAAAATCTTATACATGTTTAAAAATATTAAAAGTGATTTACCCGCTAGTATAGTGGTGTTTTTCGTCGCATTACCTTTATGTTTAGGTATTGCATTAGCAAGTGGTGCCCCTCTTTTCTCTGGAGTAATAGCAGGAATTATTGGAGGTATCGTAGTCGGTTCATTAAGTGGATCTAAAATTGGAGTTAGTGGTCCTGCTGCTGGTTTAGCTGCCATTGTTTTAACAGCCATAGGAACATTAGGTGGTTATGAAAACTTTCTTGTAGCGGTTGTCTTAGGAGGTATTATACAATTAGTTTTTGGAATTTTAAAAGCTGGAATTATTGGGTATTATTTCCCTTCATCAGTAATTAAAGGAATGTTAACGGGTATTGGTATTATCATTATTTTGAAGCAAATTCCTCATTTCTTCGGATACGATGTCGATCCTGAAGGAGATTTTGCTTTCTTTCAAATAGATGGTGAAAATACCTTTTCAGAAATTTTTAAATCAGTAAACTTCATAAGTCTAGGATCAACAATCATTGGATTTGTAGGTCTTGCTATTTTAATTTTATGGGACAAAGTCCTTTCAGAAAAAGGAAAAATATTTAAACTAATTCAAGGTCCTTTAGTAGCTGTTGTTGCTGGAATTGTTTACTATTTAACTACTCAATCTAGCGAAAGTTTAGGGATAGACAGTTCTCATTTGGTAAGTGTTCCTATTCCTGAAGACGCAACTTCTTTTCTAAATCAATTCAGTTTTCCAAATTTCGCAGTCATTGGAAATCCAGACATTTGGGTAGTTGCATTTACAATCGCATTGGTGGCTAGTTTAGAAACATTATTATGTGTTGAAGCTACCGATAAATTAGATCCAGATAAAAATGTTACCCCAACCAATAGAGAATTATTAGCTCAAGGAACTGGAAATATTATTTCAGGAATGATTGGTGGTTTACCAATAACACAAGTAATTGTTAGGAGTTCAGCGAACATTCAATCTGGAGGAAAAAGTAAAATGTCGGCTATTATTCACGGGTTCTTTTTATTGATTTCTGTAATTCTAATTCCTACGCTATTAAATAAAATTCCGTTATCTGTATTGGCTGCAATTTTACTTGTAGTAGGATATAAATTAGCAAAACCCGCCCTATTTAAAAAAATGTATCAATTGGGTTGGAAACAATTTATTCCTTTTACAGTAACCGTAGCAGGAATTGTTTTTACTGATTTATTAATGGGAATAGGAATGGGATTAGCTGTTGGGATTGTTGTAATCTTAATTAAAAGTTTCCAAAACTCACACTTCTTACACATAGAAGATAAAAGTAACGGTGTTCATAAAATTAAAATGACATTAGCAGAGGAAGTAACCTTCTTTAACAAAGGTGCTATTTTAAATGAATTAGACAGTTTACCAAGAGATACTTATTTAGAATTAGATGTCACTAAAACAAGATATTTAGACAATGATATTATAGAAATTCTAGATGATTTTGCATACAAAGCAAAAGAAAGAAATATAGATATTAAGTTAATTTCTGAACGTGGA
>Ga0115550_1000242_pt1 | contig 48212 bp, 33 predicted proteins | sample COGITO_mtgs_1005_FD_87177 | JGI IMG/M metagenome (GOLD analysis project Ga0115550, IMG submission 87177) | Pelagic marine microbial communities from North Sea - COGITO_mtgs_100511 | ecosystem: Environmental > Aquatic > Marine > Epipelagic | place: Germany:Helgoland, sampling site Kabeltonne...
AAGTGCCACTGGAAGTACGATCAACTGGTATTTGACATCAAGCGGAGGTAGTCCTTTGGCTACGAGTACCCCTTTGACAGACGGTACACATTATTTTGCTTCTCAGACAGTATCAGGTTGTGATTCGGCTGACAGATTTGAGGTAACTGCTACAGTAAATATCAGCCCAGCGCCTATAGGCAATGCAACCCAAAATTTCTGTGCAGCTTCAACGGTTGGCGATCTAAGTGCCACTGGAAGTACGATCAACTGGTATTCGGCATCAAGTGGAGGAAGTCCTTTGGTTACGAGTACCCCTTTGACAGATGGAACGCATTATTTTGCTTCTCAGACGGTTTCTGGCTGTGAGTCAGCTGACAGATTTGAGGTAATCGTTATGGTAGATGCGCTTACCATTGCAGGTTCCGTAAACGGAGGAAGTACGATTTGTTTGGGAAGTCCAAGTGCAGAACTGACTTTAAGCGGACATACAGGTACCGTAGTCAAATGGCAATCTGCTGTTAATCCATTTTTAAGCTGGAGCGACATTGCTAACACAACAACTAGTTATACTTCAGGAAATTTGATTCAGACCACACAGTTTAGAGCGATAGTTAAAAACGGCAACTGTACGGAAATAAGCTCTAGTAGTACAACCGTAACGGTAGATTTAATACCAAAGCCAGTATTAAATAATTTGATTCAGCCATCTTGTTCAGATGCTAATGGTAGCTTTAATATTTCAAATTATAATGGTTTATACTCCTATGAAGTAATTCCATCAAGTGGTGTAAGTATAGTTGGAAATAAAGTGACTGCTCCTGTTGGTTTTTATACTGTAATAGCAAAATCGGGATTATGCAGTTCATTATCATCAGAAGCTATTGTGTTAAATAATTATGTATGTCCAATATTCGAAAATAGAACCATTGTAGCAAAAGGAGGAACAGTTTTCGCAAACATCACATCAAATGATATTGTAAATGGAATGCCGGCAACATTAGGAGCGACAGGAAATGCGACTGTTGCAGTATCAGGAGTATGGCCAGCAGGAATCACATTGGATCCGGCAACCGGAAAAGTAACTGTGGCCGCAGGAACAGTACCGGGTACTTACAATGTAGTTTACGAATTGTGTGATAAATTGACTCCGCAGGCTTGCGCAACAGTTTCAAATGAAATCAAAGTGCTATCAATTGTAGAGCCAATTTCTGAAAATGGGAGCATTGTAGTAAAAGGAGGAACAGTTTTCGCAAACATTACGTCGAATGATATTGTAAATGGAATGCCGGCAACATTAGGAGCGACAGGAAATGCGACTGTTGCAGTATCAGGAGTATGGCCAGCAGGAATCACATTGGATCCGGTAACCGGAAAAGTAACTGTGGCCGCAGGAATAGCACCAGGGATTTATAATGTTGTTTATGAACTGTGTGATAGATTGATTCCACAGACTTGTGCAACAGTTTCAGATGAAATTGTAGTAACGTGTAATTCAACAGTAAATATTGCAGGGATTGTTAAAAATTTAAAGACTAATACTGTATTGGCAAATGTCCCCGTGACTTTGATTCCACAAAATAAAACGACCGGCCCCATTTTATTGCAAATTACAAAAAGCGATGGATCTTATAGTTTTTCAGGAATAATTCCTGGAGATTATTTGGTACAGGTTCAGGATGCAAATATAAATACTGTATATCAATTGTATCCTGTAAACGGAAGTTTACGTTTTACAACCATACAAAATTGTGAATTCCAAAAATTTGATTTTGAATATGATCTCTCTGCATTACCTGTATTAGGGGACTATGTATGGTATGATCTGAATGGTAATGGAATTCAGGATGAATGGTATGATGCCAATAATGATGGAATTGTTACCAAAAATATTCCTGATGCAAACGGTTCTGTTGATTATAGTCAATGGGAATGGATTGATTTTAATGGAGATGGTAGTAGCAAAGGACCGCTTAATGCCGGAGAGTTAAATAGGGCAGGGTTTGGAAATTCTAAAAGTCCAAATATTTTGATAACAGGTCCAAACGGATATTCAAAAAGTACGATAATAGGAATTCAAGGATACTGGAGAGACAGACCTGGAGCTTCAAACCCATGGGGAGAGTATAGCATTAAATTGCAAATGGATTCAAATCTAGAGGCACAATCGCAGGCAATTGGCAGTACTGGCTTGGTAAAAATTATTCCGGGCAATACTCTAAAGGAAATTTCTTCTAAAACAAATAGAACCCAAAGTTTTATGGTTTGCGGTGTCACAGCCCAAAGTATCAAAACGGTTACGCTGAGTACAACGGAAAGTGTGCATTTAGATTTAGATTTTGGAATCAGTTGTACCTCTTTTGCAAATCTGGTCGCTGTCGATGATTCAGCAGATCCGGTTGATGGAATATCTGGTACAAAAGGTTTCTTAAATGTTCTTGCAAATGATACCTTCAATGGATTACCTATAGATCCGCAAGATGTTATATTAACTGTTGTGCCAAACGTCAACTTCGTATCTAATTCAAATGGAACTTTGGATATTTTACCAAACACTCCTGGGGGGACTTATACTTTAACTTATACGATTTGTGAAAAAGCAAACCCTTCCAATTGTAGCGCGGCTTCTGTAACTGTATTTGTAGCAAGGCCAAGTATTGCATTAGTGAAAACAGCTCATTTTAATGACGAAAACGGAAATGGGTATGCAGAGGCAGGAGAAACTGTTACCTATAATTTTATAGTGACTAATACTGGAAATGTAGCTTTGACAAAGGTATCTGTAAGAGATCCGCTAACAGGAATAATCATGACAGGGGGGGCAATAGATTTGGCAGTTGGTCAAGTAGATTCAGCTTCATTTACAGGTGTTTATTCTATTATGCAATCGGATATTAATCTGGGAAGTATATCAAATCAGGCTGAAGTATCAGGAATAAGTACAAACGGAGTTTTAGTGAAAGACAAATCAGATTATGGAAGTGTGGTTGATGATAAACCTACAGTATTGCCAATTTCGGGTTGTGTTATAAAAGTATTCAATGCTATTTCCATGAACTCGGATAAAATGAATGAGCTATTTTATATCCAAGGAATAGAATGTTATCCTGATAATGTTGTTGAAATTTATAATCGTTGGGGAGTTTTGGTCTACCAGGGAAATCATTATGATAATCTTAATGTCGTATTTAGAGGATTTTCAGATGGTCGCGCAACTGTTAAAGATACTGACGGACTACCAGAGGGCACCTACTATTATATTTTAAAATACAAAAATAGTGAGTCAAAGACGCATCAATTGGCAGGATATTTATTTCTTACTAAGTAATTGGAAAAGGGAATAATAGTTTTTTATTAAACCACTCTTAAAAGTAAAATAAATGAGAAAATTAGTTTTAGTTTTAATGTTTTTTTCTGTCATGGGGTTTGCGCAACAAGATGCTCAATTTACACAATACATGTACAATACTATAACGATCAATCCCGCGTATGCAGGATCCCGGGGAGTTTTGAGCATTTTTGGATTATATCGTACGCAGTGGATTGGACTTGACGGAGCTCCTAAAACAAGTAGTTTCTCTGTAAATTCGCCCATAAATAATAGTAATTTAGGGGTAGGTTTTTCTTTTGTTAATGATAAAATTGGACCCACCAACGAAAGTACTTTTTCTGCTGATCTTTCTTATTCCGTACAAACTTCTTCAGATTTCAAACTTTCATTTGGTCTCAAAGCAACTGGAAGTCTATTCAGTTTGGACGTTAATAAACTCAATACTCTCCATCAGGGAGATCCACAATTCCAGAATTTAGACAATATTTTTAAACCCAATATCGGAGCCGGAATCTATTGGCATTCCAGTAAAGCCTATTTAGGTTTATCGGTTCCGAATTTTATTGAAACCAACCGTTACAATGATAATGATATTGCCATATACAAGAGTAGAATTAATTATTATTTTATGGCGGGCTATGTATTCGATTTCGGCTCGGATGTAAAATTCAAACCAGCTGCATTTTTAAAAATGGTCGATGGAGCTCCATTACAGGCAGATGTTTCGGCAAACTTTATGTTTATCGATAAACTCGTCGTTGGCGCAGCCTACAGATGGAGCGCTGCAATAAGCGCTATGGCAGGATTTCAGGTTAGTGACTCACTGTATATTGGCTATGGTTATGATTGGGAAACGACCAATTTGAACAAGTATAACTCTGGCTCGCATGAAATATTTTTACGTTATGAATTATTTAAATATAAGGGTAAAGCGACAACTCCTTAATTTTTCTAGTGTATTAGTTGGAGAATGTTAAAGTAGTAGAGTTGTTTTTAGGTAGATACAGTACATGGATGTGCTAGTTTAAAATGGAGTAAAACTTAAGGTAGATCTTTCATTCAATTATGTTTTTAAGAATTTGGTTTTGAAATTTTCAAAGTTCTAAATAGATCAAAAATGGTTAATTTATATATAATTATTTAAGTGAAGATTATATTGATACTTAATATATCCGAATCTAAAACTTTTAGAATTTAGTTTTACCGAATTCCTTGTTTAAAAAACGTATATACCGTGCTACGATTTTGCAATGATCGGATGTTACAAAGTAAAGCAGGATTATAAATGAATTTGCTGCCTTAATTTATTGTGGCACAATAGAAGATAACTCGAGTTTACTTTTCAGTATGTTAAATGGGAATACTTTTTTATATAAAATGGCGATGGGATATTACTTTGTGACCTTTTGAAGATAATGTTTTCAACAGTAATTCTATAATGTAAATAATTTTACGCAAAATTATTTTTTTTAATTTTTATTTTGTAAGATTTTTTATATCTTCACATAAGCAAATTACCTAATTTATTGTTGTTATACCAAAAATAGAATAATAAAAAAATTACAATTTAATCAATTTCGCAACTCTTAATCCTAAGTAATATGAAAGTTAAATCGTTAAAATTGGTAGTAATTCTTCTTTTTATTTCGCATAATAACATAGCTGCGCCATCGCCCCCAGTACCACAACCGCAATCCATACCTCCACCAGTTGGAGATCCTGTACCAATAGACAATGAAATTTCGATATTATTTCTAAGCGGAATAATACTTGGAGCTTTTTTTTTAATTAAAAAAAGAAAAACATCCAATATACAGTTTTAGTAAATAAACGCTATTAATCTTAAAGTTAAAGTAATGAAGATCATAATTCTATTTATTTTCCTGTTGATTAATTCAAAATGTATCTCACAAATTTATTTCAGTCCAAATACGAACATGTATGTAAAGAATGAAGTGTTATATGTTCAACAGAGTATCAACTTAGCTTTGAATTCTAATCTCTACCTACGTAATAATTCACAATTGTTGCAGGGAACAACAGGGAATTCAACTAATTCGGGATTGGGTACATTGTCAGTTTATCAAAGGGGAACTTCAGATAATTTCGATTATAATTATTGGTGTTCTCCTGTTGGAAACGCCACGAATTCATCCGGAAATGAAAACTTTGGTATTACATTGCTGAGCAGACCTACCACGGAAATTGCTTCAGTAGCATCAACAATTTTACCCGTAAGTAATTCCGATGGAACTTCCAATCCTCTGGCAATAGCATCAAAATGGGTTTATAAACTCATAAATGCCAATAATTATTCGCAATGGATTTTTGTTGGGGGATCTACTATTTTAGCACCTGGTGAAGGTTTTTCAATGAAAGGAACAAGTGGAACTGATTCAACCGATCCTGAGGGAACTGGTGTTACAAATAATTCCGGCGGGTCACAAAGATATGATTTTAGAGGAAAACCGAATGATGGCAATATTACTATTTCCTTAGGGGCTAATAATGCCACTTTAACCGGAAATCCATATCCATCAGCTTTACATTTAAATGCTTTTCTTTTAGATCCTTCTAATGCAAATACAGGTGGTATTGCTTACTTCTGGGAACAAGATAAGACAGTAAACACACACACCTTAGTAAATTACAAAGGGGGCTATGGTGCATATTCTCCAATCAGTTTAGGTTCCAATGGTATATATGTACCGGCCACTTTCAATACTTATAATCCGGATGGCTCAGTAAACAACACGGGACTGTCTTCCGGACTTGTAATACAAAGAAAATATTCTCCAATTGGCCAGGGGTTTGTAATTAATGCGACCGCTAGCGGGACTGCGACGTTTAAAAATGCCCATAGGGCATTTTACAAACAAGGAAGTGGTTTGTCACAGTTTGAAAAACATATTCCTAAAGAAAAGAGCGTCAAAGGAATTGAAGCCACTGAGGGGATTTCATACCTTAAATTAAATGTTATAATCAATAATGAGTTTACCAGACAATTAGCTCTTGTATTTGTCTCTCGCGCAACAGATGGAGTTGATATTGGTATTGATGCGCTAGGTATGGATGAACTTCCTAATGATGTGAACTTTTTAATAGAAAATAATAATTATATCATTCAGGGTTTAAATTTTGATGCTGAAAAAAAAATCCCCATAATCGTAAAAGCAACTACCAATACTACCTTTAAATTCAAGATTCCCGAGGTAATAAATTGGGAAGCTTCGCAAATGATTTACCTCTATGATGCACTGAATAATTCTTTTCATGACATAAAAAATGGAATGTATGAGGTAAATCTTGAAAAGGGCGTTTATACAGATCGTTTTAAAATTACATTCAAAGACGATAAAACACTTAATACCAGTGAAAAAAACTATAATCCGTTTTTCATTAATCAGGATAATATCAATAATAGTTTAAAAGTATCTAATCCCAAAAATCTTTCTTTAAGAACGTTTAAGCTTTATGAAATAACCGGGAAAGTTATTCTGCATAAAGAAAATCTGGGAACAGAACAAAATTATATTTTTTCAACCAATGGATTAAGCAATGGAGTTTATATTGCCCAATTTTTAACTCTGAATAATGAAAGATTCACGGAGAAAATAATCATTTTAAACTCTAAAAATTAAGAGTAATTACTCAAAATAGACAACAGAAAAAAATAACTAATACCAAAAAATTATGATCAACAAACCTGCTCTTAGAAATCATAAAATGTTCTTAGTGTTTCTCTTTCTTCTTTTTGGATTTATAGCTAATGCGCAAGTCGGAATTGGGACAATAACGCCAAATTCCAGTTCAATACTAGATCTTACCTCTACTACACAAGGATTACTTACACCCAGAATGACAACTGCTCAAAGAACTGCGATCACAACTCCGGCTGATGGTCTTATAGTCTATGATACGGATTTAAAAGTTTTTTACTATTATTCAGCAGACAGCACTTCATGGATGCCGTTAAGTAGCGGAGTACAGGGAAGGATCAATTTTAAACGTATAAAATCTACGGATAATTTAGCCACTATTTTAGCTGATGAACTTGCCGCCGGAGGAGGTTCTAAGTATCTTTTGAATTCCAGTACATTATATGAAATTAACGGTAATGTTACTTTTAATTTTCCTATTGACCTAAATAATGCTTATTTACAGGGAGTGGATTCCAATCAAGATGTTATTATCAGATCATCAGGAAATATTTTTGAAGGTGCCAACGGAGGAACTATAAAAGGTCTAACTCTTCTTGCTCCAACTGGAAATGTGTTTAACCTTAATGGAGCGGCAACTCAAAACTTAATATTTCGAGATTGCATAGTGGCTAATTCCAATTCTGTAGGAAGCATATCTGGCTTTGGATTGGTTTTTTTAAGTATTATACAATTCTCAGGAAATACAAATGGAATAACATACAATAATATCACACAATTATTACTTAGTAATTTAGGATGGTTCAGTAATAATTCAGGCACTTATGAAAAACTAACCGGAACCTTTACTCTTGTGGAAAAGCAAGGAGGCTTCAGTCAGGTCAATGGTACTGCTATTGGATTTGATGTATCTTCAAATCCAACAATATTAGGAGATGGTGTCTTAGAATCGGTTGTTTTTACCGGCACCAACACAAGTGGATATGTAAAATCCTATACTGCCGGTACTTATACCGGATATAACTTTACCAATAGCTGGAGCGTACGGTCGGCCGGAATTCCTACCGAAACGGATGCCAGTGCTGTAGCCGATTTCACTATGGATTATCCTGTTGGCTCCGGTGCTTCTACAAGCTTTAATACATCGAATCCAAGTAATATTGTTAAAGTTAATGGGAATTCAACATCCTATAATTTATTTAGATTTTCCTTAGATGCACCAACAAATAATAATAACAGATTGAGATATATGGGAAAAAAGAAACGAATTTTTCAGGTTACAGGCTCTATTTCCTTTCAAGTATCCGCAGTAGGTACCTATATAATCTATATTGCAAAGAATGGAACAGCTTTAACACAGAATAAAATTTATGGAAGAGGAGTAGCAATAAATGACATTATAGTCCTTCCTTTAAATGCTTCGGTTGAATTATTAACAAATGATTATCTTGAAGTTTATGCTCAACGATTCACAGGAGGAATAACTGACGCTATAATTGTTCCTAATATGACATTAACTATTAAATAATTTTTTTAATTTGAATTAGTGTCATATTTTTATAATAATTTTTCATAGGTGAATATGCTTGCAATGTGCATTTTCGGCATTTAAAGTTCATTATTTGACCATTTTTCTTGTGAGTAGTTACTGTTTTTATGTCCTGTAAAGTAGTTTACCTTACGAAATACAAACCATTTTGTATAAGATTTAGGGAAATTGGTTTGCTTTCAAGTGAATTTGTAAGATAATTTTTTTAGATTTTTTATTTTGGAAATGTTTGCAAGTATTAATTATGAGGATTAAATGTTAAAAAGTGTTAATTCGACGAAGGTGTTCTTTGGATTGTAATGATTTAGGAATATAAATTTTGGCAATAGAATTTGAAAGCAAAAAGCCAAACGGTTGAAAATAAATTCAAACTAATATCATAGAAAAAAGTGCATCAAAATTTATCAATTTTTATGAAGCTCATTTGAAAAATCGGGGATTTAAACAATCACAATATATAAGCCCGATGAGAGATGCTGTTGATGCAGGATTAAAACCTACTAATCATACTGATTTTGTCGTTGTGCCGCTTGATCAGATGATGGTTTTATGGTCCGCGGTAAACAGAATTTCCAGAGGAGGAGAAACAGTTGGAGCTGACCAAAGGGTTACTCCGTATGAAGGCCTGCGGGCAATGACTATTAATGTTGCCTCACAGTATGATGAAACACACAGAAAAGGCAGTTTGACAGCCGGTAAACTTGCCGATTTAGTTATTTTAGATAAAAATCCATTAAAAGTAGATGGTATGAAAATAAAAGATATTAAGGTTTTGCAAACGATTAAGAATGGAAAATCAATATATAGAAGAGAATAAAATTTAGAATACATTTTAATTTTTTAAGTCAGATTATAGACCGAAATAGTGTAATTATTTGCAAATCTGGTTTGATATGAAATTTAATTATTACCAGAAAAAAAATGGATAAAAAGTAACTTTATGGTGGATATTTAATTTCAAAAAAAGGTACGCAAATTTATGGTATGCTAGGGTGTAATGTTGTGAACAATTGAATTTTATTCTAAACATAGGAATCTAAAAATTGAGTATTCGATAACGCTTTGTTATTTTAAACAAGAAGAAAATTTGAACTTAAAAAAAATTATAAGATTAATTTTTCAGCATCATTCAGCCTCAATGCTACATTATCCCAGTTTATAATATTGAATAATGCGTCAACAAAATCAGTGCGTTTGTTTTTATATTTAAGATAGTATGCGTGTTCCCATACATCAATTACCAAAATTGGAACCGCACCCCATTGGGTTAGTTTTTCGTGATTTTCACAATGAAGTACTACAAGACTGTCACTGTAGGGTTGGTAGGCGAGTATTCCCCATCCATTTCCGTCTACATTTTTAGATGTTGCAGCGATAAGCACTTTGAGCTTATCAAAGCTTCCAAAACTTTTTTCAATCCTTTTGAGCAGATTGCCTTTGGGTGCATTAGCTTTATTGGTAAGATTGGTCCAAAAGATAGAATGAAGAATATGAGAAGAAAAGTGATACGATAATTTTTTGGTCCAAAAATCTATTGTTTCTAGATTGTTTTCTTCCAATGCCTTTTTTATCATTTGAAGGTCTTTATTAGCTCCTTTTACAGCACCGCCATGGTGAAAGGCATAATGCAGGTGAAGTGTTTCTGCGTCCATATAAGGTTCAAGAAAGTTTTCACTATATGGTAACGTCTGCTGTATATAATTTCCGTTTGCGTCTACTAGTTTATCAATGGAATTACCTGCCAGATTATTTAAAAAAGCATTAGAGGATGGAATGGAAGTACTAAAGCTGCCGCGCCAAAAAGGGTGCTTGATTTTAAAAAGTCTTTTCTGTTCATATTATTACTAATTTAATGATTATTCCTAGAACAGCCGCTGCGACAATAATATAGGGTTCCTGAATTTTCTTTATATAAAGTAGTGCAAAAATTGTGATAATTGCTACTAGAGCCGTTGGAATGTCTATTATACTTCTTTTAGCTATAACCATTACAGATCCGACAAGAGCACCTATCACAGCCGCTGTAATACCTTCGACAAATGCTTTAACGGGTTTGTTTTGTGCTATTTTTTTAAAAGAAGGCGCCATTGCAATGGTAAAGAGATAGCAGGGAAGGAAAGTGGCTAGCGCAGCTACTAATGCGCCTAAAAAGCCATTGACCAAATATCCAATAAAACCAACCGTTATTACGACCGGACCAGGTGTAATCATAGCAACAGCAACCGAATCCAGAAATTGTTGCTCAGTAAGCCATTGATTTTCGATTACAACTCCTGAGTGTAGAAAAGGTACTATCGCCAGACCGCTTCCAAATACAAAAGTTCCTGCTTTAGCAAAGAAAACAGCAATTTTAGTAAGAGTAGAACTTTCATAGCTCGAAAACCCTGTTAGTAAAAAAACTAAAGAAAAAGAGTTTACAGTTTTGCTATTCCACCATTTAGGAGGCGCTTTAATTACCATGTATAAAAGACCGGCTGCAATAAATAAAAGGACTTGTTCCTGTTCTGTAATATAAGTAATAAAAACGGCAAGAATAAAAAAGAGCCAAAGCAGCCACTTAGATTTCATTGATTCCCAGTTCAGCTGCCCAATGGATTTTAAAGTAAGTTTATAAGAACTTAATGCTATAATTCCGATTACAGCTGCTCCAACTCCGTAAAATACTGCCTGAATCCAGGACAGGCCTCCGTAGAGTTTATAAATGATCCCTAATAAAAGGACCATTAAAAAAGAAGGCAGAACAAAGGCAATTCCAATTAATGTCGCACCAAGAAAGCGGTAATGTACAAAACCAATATAAATTCCAAGCTGAGCCGCCAAAGGCCCCGGAGCAAGCTGAGCCAGAGCGAGTCCTTCGCGGTATTCGTCCTCTGATATCCACTTTCGGTTCTCAACCAGATCTTTGTGCATATAGCCCACCAGAGCAACGGGACCGCCAAAACCTGTAGTACCAAGCTTTAAAAAATAAAGTGTTAATTCCCGTAATGTATATTTGGGATTTTCGTTCATGATCTGTAAATTAAAATGCAATTCCAAACTGAAACCCTACTGTAAAAGAAGCGGGATGATTATTACCAAAGTGGATGGGCAGGGGGATTGCGGCAAAGTAGCTGCAATTGGTGCTTTTTATTATTGTTTTATTCAAAACAGGCGTAATGCCATATCTTCCGGAGGAGTCAAAAGCAGCCCTTCCTGCAAAAGTATATCCGTGTCCCAAGGCTACCAGAATTCCGGGATGAAACAATATGTGAGTTACTTTACTGGTACCCTGATCGTCCTTTATATTGGGAACTACCTCAAAAGAAAATCCGATTTTCTCGTTTTTCCAGATATTGATTCCGGTTGGAAATCCTACAGCGTAGTAGTCTCTGAAATTTACTGCAGTTTCATCTTTATTTAAGGTTACCAGAAGATGCAGTATACCAAAATATCCTGTGATTTTAGGATACGTAGTCTGAGAAAAGCAGGGAAGACTAAATAGTAGTAGAATAGAAAGGTACAGGAATCTTAAAAGCATCGATTTTGTTTTTATAAATTATAGAAACAAAATTACAAGCATTAAACTTCCCTAAATAGAATGCGTTTTACGTTTTGTATATGGATTACTTTTTTTGGATTTTTTTTCTGTACGCCGACGGATTCTTTCCGGTTTGAAGTTTAAAAATTCTTGTAAAATGGCTTTGGTCTGAAAATCCGGTTCTATAGGCAATCTCCGTCAAAGTATAGGTAGTATTCTCAATAAGATTTACCGCTTTTTCAATCCTTTGTTTTCTGACATAGTCCCCGAAATTTAAATCTTCAAAATATTTAGAAAATTCTCTCGACAGGTAGGATGGGTTCAAATCGAGTTCACCCGATATTTTTTTAAGGTCGAAAGTAAACTGAGCATCAATCTGGTCCTGAATAAGATTTTTGAGGTCTTTTACCCAGGATGGTGTTTTTCCGGTTGTTTTTTTGTCTTTAAGAAACTTGTTGTAAACTTCGTGTAGCAGGTTCTCAAAGGGACTGTTCTTCAGATGTTTCTGTTTATATAGATGTGAAGCCCACCTGTAAAGTGCGTCATAGAGCACCATTCCGGTTTCAAGGAGTTTATAATCATCGGTAATATTATGCGAAAGTCCGGCAGACACCGCCCAGAGTCCGGCAGATTCTTTTGCAATTTCATGACGATCGGTATCAGCCCCGCGTACAATTCCTGCCATGATGGAAATAGCGGGATCTTCGATTTTATATTTTTTTACAATATAATCGAAGGTGCACTGCTCCTGATAATGTGTGAATTCAACATTTGGAATATCAAAAGGAACGGCATTTAATTCTTTTGCTTTGTCCAGAACCTGATCAAAAGGGACGTAAATAAATTCAGCCTCAGGATCTACAAAATTTCTAATAAGCCATGGGCATGCAATTCGGTCTATTTTTGGCCTTTCTCTGGTGATCCATTTCATAAATCAATTGTTTTTTAGAATACGTACTAAGGTACATTTTTTTATTATTTAAGTATCAGTTAGTGAGAATGTGCAAAGGAATGAAATTAGTTTTTTGATAAAATTTATAAAGAATTAGTTTAAAAAAGCATGTTTAAGTAACTGGAAATTGATTGTGAAATTCCTCTATTATCAAATTGCGAGACCAGAATGTTTTATACGCTTGTTATAAAAGTTTTCTATATAGTCTGAAATAGAGTCTTTCTGCTTTTTCTTTTGTGGCATAGGTGTTATGGTAAACTCATTCGTTTTCCAGTGTTTTGAAAAAACTCTCGGGTACGGTATTGTCAAAGAAGTTTCCCTTTCAGCTCATGCTGCAGGTTATCTGTTCGATACCTTCCAATAAAGAAGCAAATCACAGAAATGGATATTGTGTGCCTCTTCTTTTAGGTTATCGCTTAAAGGCCAGCCGATCATTTTTGGGAAAAAAGGTCTATTACCATGGTGGGATACAGACATCCTTCATCGGTTTCTATATAAGCTATGCCCGAAACTCATACTTCATTGAGGTCTATTGCTTTAAAATCGTACCCAAGTATGTTCTGCGCAGTCAGATATCTATGAGCAGAGTTTGTGATTTTTCTGAATCTCATTTTTGCGATGCTATGCAGATGATTTTCCGTTTTGTTTTTAGCTACAAACGCCCAGAATGCTTTAATGTCGATTACCGATAGTTCTTTGGCAATTCTGGGGCTCACATACCTGCACTGGCTCCAATGATAAATCCTGGTAATTAAGCTCCCGGGTCACATCTATAACTTTTCCACAATGGGTGCTTATCGAAGCGGTCAGCATCTTAAACTCTAACGTGGACTTTTATCTGTTTTTTTTCATAGCTATAAAATTTAGAGAGTATTATTTTTTTAATCTTTAGAATTATAGGTCAAAAAAACAGGTAATTTACCTCTTTTTATGTTTTTTTTCAGAAACCACCTTAGTTTTTTGTGGCAAAATTGGAGGCAACGCCAAAATTATAGGGTAACTTCAATTTAATTTTTATATCTAATCGCTAATTTTTGAACCAGATTTCTTTAATTCTTCAGAATTCGTATTGGAGCAAAAAAATAAAGTCCTGAAATTTTCAGGACTTTATTTTTTACAAAGTTTAAAACGATAATCTTTCAAGTATTTTAAGATTAGCTTTTTGATTTAATTTGTTTTTGTAGTAAACTGAAATTATCTATTTCCGTTTTGTGCTGTAATTTTTCCTAGTTGTAATCTGAAATCCGGTCTTTTAATGTTGAATATGTCCACAAAAGTTTCCTTATTATCACTTTTCGAATAGACATTAGAAAATAAGCTATTACCATACCAATGTTCTAGGTCTTCTTTATTTCTGTTTCCTTCTGTTAAGATGTTTCCGGTACACAGGTTAAAAAACATTTCTTCAAATTTAATTCTTTTCAGATTAGCAGAATTAATTTCCGTTTTACTGTCTAATAAAACTGCTGGATTAAACCCCGAAATTACACTGCGTTTCATTTCGAGAGAAGCACCTTCTGCTACATAAAGTGCTTCTTTAACTAAACCTGACTGTATATCGGTATTGATATTCTCACTGTCATTTAACAATGTTATATTAGTTGCCGAAACAAAAGTTTGTTTTTTGGTAAAATCTGTTTCATTTTTGTTTTCATATAATTTTACTTCCATAGAACGAGAGCCATCTTTGTTACTTGACAAGTAGGAAGATCTTACAGCCAGCGAATTATACAAGCGACATTGAACACCCTGTGTAAATTTATAATCATCATTAATTGATTTGTATGAAACAAACTTGACAGCATTTACATCACCACCATAGAAAGCAAATGAGTTGCCACCGCAATAGCTTACCATTATATTTTCTAAAATGGTCTTGCTGCCAACACCCGCAATTGTGAGTCCGTTGAAAGTAGCAACATTCTTCAGGTTTTTGCCCGCAAATTCGATTCTAACATATCTTAAAATTCCCGAATTTGAAAAAGTATTATCTCCGCCGTAAGTTGTTAAAGAAGGGTCAAGATCTAAATTATAAGAACCAATATTTCCAAATTTATTGGTTGGAGCATCGCCTAGAATTACTATGCCTCCCCAGTCTCCTGCTTTTTTAAGACCGCGGTTCGAAGTAAATACAATTGGGTCAGTTTCTAAACCATCAGCAATAAGTTGTGCACCTTTCGTAATTACAAGCGTTCCTTTCGTCTGGAAATCACCAATAATTAAAGTTCCGGGTTCAATGGTTAAAACAGCATTGTTGGTTATATAAACGTTTCCTTGTAAAACATATATATTCCTTTTGAGTAACTTAGTATTAACAGAAATATTTCCAGTTAAAATTTGGTTAGGTTCTCCATACTCAACTTTATGAGGCTTAAATTCTGACCAATTGGACAACCAGTTTGTATAACCAATTATTCCTTTTTCCTGTTGGGCATTAATACTTGCTACTGTGAAAAGAACGCAGATTATTTCAATAATTTTTTTCATGTCAAGTTGTATTTTATTAGTTTTTATCCTTGTGTTTTTTGAAACTATTAATATTTTATTTGATATGTTTAGTTTTTTCTATTAATACAGAGGCACGCTTTAAGTCTTTAGAAGAGCTTTAAATACTTTTAATAATAGAATGCTAAAACTATAAGATTTGTTTTCTAAAGCGATGTACACTAAGAAACAATATAGCTTGTAAAAAGAACATCAAAAAGAATAGCAGAAATTCTAAATTTAAATTAGTCAGGACAGTCTCTAAAAAAAATGGTAGAGGTGTAGATAAGTATGTCGTTGAATTTGATAAACAGATACAACACCATAGGATAGGCAATTTTTAGAAAACTTAAAACGTATTAACTTGGTTAGATAAGGCGTATTTAAAGTACTGTTTTCTGAAGCTGTAGCACGATACTTAATCTTCTTTTTAATTTTTAAATGAACATCTGCATCTTTTAAGTACTTTAAAGTTAATGTTGAGACAAGCTGAATTTTAGCAGAGATAAAGTTATTCTCGGATTTAAATTTCTCGCCACCGAACACATATTTATTAAATTCTTCTCTACTAACAAAAGAAAGAAGGAATAGTAAAATAACACTTAAAAATTTAAACTGTTTCATGCGGAGTATTTGAGAATAGAAAATTATCTGAACGGATAAAATTTATACCAAAATATTACAAATATAACAATTTTAAAGAATTAATCATTTTAAATAATTGAAAAGATTAAGAAAAATTAGGTGATACAATAGATGTTGGGAGTAATTTCTATCTAAAATTAACAGATAATGATAAGTTTATAGTGATATCATATAAAAAGTAAAGCAACAATCTTTTTTATAGGTTTCTCATTCACGCTAGAAAAAACATCATTCATGACATTAAATTTTTCGTTCATGACATTTTTGTTATTATTTATAGAATCAAACAGTAGTTTTATTTTGGAAACAAAATTTTACGATAGTTTTTAGGTAATTTTTTTAAATATAATTTAAAATAGGTTTGATTGAATGATTAATCAAATTGGATTTAGAAAGATCATAAAGAAGTAGAGTAAAAAATCTTTTTTATTTTTAAAATCTGGTTATACGCAGTAGTTTACATAATGTAAGATACAAATAATTCGTATATAAAAACAAAATTATGAAACATAAACATACAGAAGGATTACAGTGTTCGTGTTGTAGTCCATTATGGAAAATGCTATTACCCAATACAAATGGGATGGCTATTATGACTGATAAAAACAATGAATTAGAAAAACATCCATCTTGTAAAAATCTTATTTTTCGTACTGGAGTAAAAGAAGATAGTACAGGTAGTAAGCAAGTTGGATACATTCAAACCCTAGAAGGAGGAAAAGATGTAATGGTAGAAGCCATTGCCATATCTGAAGGTAAAATTGTTGCAACAGGGTCTTACAAAACTGTTGTCGCACAAATGCCACCAGGAACTTCGGAAAGAATTATTGATGGCGGAAAAATTTTATTACCTGGATTTATTGAACCACATCTTCACATTATATCCTCCGCGGTTTTTAAAAAAGCTACGGATGTTAGTCCTTTTAGCGGGCAAGATTTAAGATCCAGCATAGCTGAAACAGAAGAAGGTAAGTACAGTCGAAGGTGGGTATTAGAAGAGCTAAAAAAGAAAGTAACAAACGACAAGAATGTATGGATTATTGGTAGAAATGTTGATCCTGCTTTATTTGAGGGCTCAGATAAAGAGTTTAATGCAAAAATTTTAGATCTAGTATCAACTATACAACCTGTTTTTATCTTGAATTCTTCTATGCATTTGGCATACATTAATACTGTTGCAGTAACATTATTGAAGAGTCAAATACCTAAAATAAGCACTAATGGTGTTTTAAAAGAAGTTGAAGGAATTGAGCCTGTTTTAGCAGTTGTGGCCAAAAGTTTACATATAGATCCCATTCTTGCTTTAGAAAAATTAGCAGAGGAAGTTAAAGAAATCTTTAAAGAAGCCAGTAGAAGAGGAGTTACTTATATGTTTGATTGTGGAATAGAGCCTTATGATAACAGCCCTAACAGAGAAGTATTAAATCTTAATCAGCCCCTTTTTTTAGATTTTTTAGCCCATCAAAAAAGTTGTCCCGTTCGTATAGGTGGTGCTTTAGTAGCACTGTCATTAGAGAAATTCAATACTGTTATTGAGGGGAAATACAAACCTAATAAAGGTAACAATAAGTTCAACTTGGCATATATTAAACTCATTGGTGATGGTTCTAACCAAGGACTTACAGGTTATCAGTATACGCCTTATGCTTGCGATGCAAATTATAAACCTTATGATATGGTTTGCTGTCACAGCCAAAACAATACTGGAGTGTTTAATTTTGGTTATCCACTAGAGTTTAATGCTTTGGTTAGTAAAGCGAAAGTAAATAACTGGCCAGTGATGATTCATGCCAACGGGGATCATGCTATAGATCGAACAATCAATGCGTTTAAATTTGCAGGAATAAATAAAAGCACTATAAATATTAGAAGAGACCGAATAGAACATGCTTCTTTATTGACAGATAAAAATTTGAAGGACATGCAAGAATTAGGGCTTTCTCCAAGTTTTTTAATAGGACACGTAGGTTATTGGGGGTGGGTTTTTCAACAAACCATTTTTGGAAAAGAAAAAGTAAATCTTCTTGATAGATGCCAAACCGCTTTAGAGAATGGCATGCGAATAACTCTTCATAGCGATAATAGTGTTACTCCATTGGGACCATTGCGTATGATGGAACAGTCAATTGCAAGAGTGATGGAAGGTACTCCTAAAAAAACAGATTATCAGGTACTTAACGAAGTGGAGTGTATTACAAGATTTCAGGCATTAAAAGCTATGACTTACGATGCTGCTTGGCAATGTCATGCAGATCAATGGGTAGGCTCATTAGAAGTAGGGAAATGTGCCGACTTTGTAATCTTATCAGAATCACCTTTAACTTACTTCAATAAAGAAGGGTTGAATTCTGTTGCAGGGATGCGAAATATACTTGTGTTAGAAACATGGAAAGATGGGGAAAAGGTGATGGACATACAAGGAGATTTATAATCTTTTTGACAGTTAACGTTGCTGTACCAAATATGGAAAAATATAAGCTATTTAAAATTATAAGACACTAGGCAAATCCAAATACTATGGAGGAACATTTATCCAATCAAATCAGTCAAGACAGCCAAACAGATCTTAATGTCTTAACTGCTCAACTTAAAATTTACAATAACACAAATCAAGTCTTAACTAAAACAAAAGATTTAGAGAAGAATAAGTATTACTTAGATTTTCCTGAAAAAATTGATGCCCATAGTGAGGTAAAATTATGTCTTAAAAATGAAGTAAAATATAAGAAAATAGATATCTCTGTTTATTATCAAAATGAATACGGTACTGTTGAACTTAAAATATACAAGACCTCTAATCTATTTGAATCTAGAGTTAGTGTTATTGTAAAAAATGATTTGATAGGTGATGTTATACTTCTAAAGAATACAAAATTCGAATTAGATACAAAAGTGCTTATAGCCGAGAGTCTTGTATCAGTTAATATGAGAAATGTGTATCATTTTCTGAATGAACTGAAAGAACATATTAACAGAGATCAAATAGAAATGGGGGGAGGCAATTTGTTTGATATGATTAGTTACGCAAAAGCATGTCAAATTTTTAATACAAGGTTACAGCTTAGGCCTTTTGCCATTATTTATTGTATTTCAACCGAAGAAGTTCAGCGGGTTTACAAGGGAGCGATGAGTAATAATTTAGCAATCCGAGTAAGGTCAGGAGGACATGATCATGAAGGTGAATGCTCGGGAACCGATACTATTTTGATTGATTTATCAAGAATGAATATGGTAGAAGTTGATAAGAAGAGTGGAGTTGCGACTATTGGACCTGGTAATCGATTTGAAAGATTGACCACTTTATTGGCAGAGCAGCAAGTAATGATTCCGCATGGAACTTGTGCAACTGTTGGAATTGCAGGTTTTACATTTGGGGGTGGATGGGGGCCTTGGACACGCTCAAAAGGAATGTGTTGTGAGCGATTGGTAGGCGCAACAATCGTACTTGGCGACGGGAGTATTAAAGAATTGTCAGAAGATGGTGATCTCCAAGCCAGAGAATTATTATGGGCATTAAAAGGTGGAGGTGGTTTTAGTTATGGTATAGTGACTGAGCTAAAATTACAAACTTTTGAACTGCCAAGCGAGCTTATTAGATTCGAGATAGAATGGAATAAATATGAAACTGACTTTGACACAGAACGATTAAAAATAGTGCGCAAAAATAGGGTGCCAACGATACAATTCCTAAAAGAATGGGAAGATGTAATCAATGCAAATAGGAATTTAGAAAGTAATGCAAATTATTTGAATTTGAATAAAAAGTTAATCGGTACTAATTTGAAAATTTCAGCTATACCAGCTATTGAAAATTTTGATGCAAACACAGTGGTCCATAATTGCGTGATGTATGGTTATTGGGAAGGAAGTGCGAGCGATCTCTCCAAGTTTATTGAAAAGAGTTTCAAGAATCCACAAACCTACGATTTTATAATTACTGATATCGCAGGAAAGCAGGCAGGCAAAGCCTATGGAGCGAACATGATGAGTAACTGGGATAGAGAATCTTTTCATACTATAAAACAATTATTAAAAGGGGAAGTTCAAGGTAAATTATCAAAAAGCCGTCCTATATCTCCGGATTTAGAAACCCCCGCACCTCACAAAATCACTTCCTGCCTAGTAGATACTCAAGGTCTAGGGCCGAAGGGGCATGAAGCCTTGTTACGTAGCTTGACTTCTCCATTGATATTAGATGGAAATAGAGAGATGGGACTGTTTACTTACATCACTTTAGGTGCTATTTCGGGCATATTTTATCAAGATGAAACAAAAGAATTGGAAAGCGCATTTCCTTACAAAAACAAGCAATACACGATTCAATATCAAACCTGGTGGAACGAATCTTTGGAAAGAAAAGAAGAAGGGAAAAATAATTTTGTTTATGACAGAATCAATCAAGCATTAGATTGGATGCAAGTTTGTCGAGATTTTAATATTCCAAATACATCTGGTGCTTTCATTAGTTTTAAAGACAGTTCCATTCCTACAGAAGTTTATTTTGATACCAGTTATGAAAGATTAAAAGAGATTAAAAAGAAATATTCTAGAGATAGCCTCAATCATTTTAGAACCAGAAAAACAATTATTTAATAGTGAAAAGAGTCAGTATAGCTGTTTAAGACTTTGAGTAGAGTTAGAAAAGAAATATCTATTTCTTGATATTTGTCAATAATAATTCATAAGAAGAAATTCAAATTTGCATAAAAAATAAAAATGCTAAAAATCAAACTTTACCTAATTTTAATCATCTCCATTATAGTTGCTATTCCTATTATTAATTCTTGTTGTAGCACTTTAACAATCCCTAAAATACCTTTGGAAAGAACATTAAATTCTCAAACCGTTAATAAGAATATACAATTTTCTATTATTGAAACCGGAACTGTCATTACGCAAAAAGCATTTGCGTTTAAAGGAGGAAGTCTTTTTAAAAATCATAAAATAGTACATATGCGGTTTGGGTAAAACATACAAAAGGAAGTTTTCTATTTGACACAGGGCTTGGAGAATCGTAACTTAATTGAACTGCTTTCTCTTTGAAAATGCAGTCGTAATTTTTAAGATTTTCTTTCATGCTTTAAAGTTAAGATTTTGTCCTTAATTAGGACTCCACGCTAAGTTAGCACATCCAGTTGTTAGTTGTATGTTTGTAATGAATTTTAGAGAAGGGAGAGGTGAGTATTAACTGTTGTAGGAATTACTAAAACCCTCTGAATACTATAATAATTTTTGGCTTTTTCTTTTCTTGAAATTTAAAAATTGTTAAAAAATCCCATACTAGGCAGTATAGGACTTTTCGATTAAATTCAAATCTTCCAAATTTAAATTTGTTTAGGGGCAAAACTACAGTAAATATAGTGAAATTAATTTATGGTTTTAAAAAAAGTATTGTAATTGTATCAAGATCGATGAAGTTACTGCTTTATTTAATACATAAGTAACTTAATATTTTATTCAATCAATAAATAATAGTGTGTGCTATGTTTGGGGAAAGATTGATTTTAAAACAGTTGACAGCAACAGTAATTTTCAATTCAGACTTGATCAATCAAAATTATAGTTATTATTAGTTATAATAGGTGTTATTTTTTTAGTAATATTTGAACTTAAGTCTGTTAACTTTTGATCTTCCACAAAAAAAAACATTTTCCTAATTTTTAGACACCTTTTTGAGTTCATTTATACTGCTCACTTTGTCCAGAATATCCGCACTATGAACATAATTACTTGGTTCTTTTGAATCTTTATATGTGGTTGCAAAACAACTTTTGGTGCAATACTGTAAATACTATCTCTATTACCAGTTACAAAATACCATTTATTAGATATTCTGTCACTTTAGTATAAGCTTTAAGTCTTTCGACAGTATCGTGTTCTGAGTCTATAGTGTGTGATAGGAATAGTATGTTTGAATTGTTTTTGTAAATTCTATAAACACTTGTTAGCGGTTCGTTCTTTTTTATGTTTGATTTCATCATCAAATACATTATTGGATTCTAACTCAATCATTAGTATTGAAATTCAGGAAAATGTTTTAATGTTTTTTGGATTTCAAAGTCGTGTGCAGGTATAACTACTAAATTTGTATCTAATTTCATTAAGGTATGTATCTTTATAATGGTTGTATCTAGTTTATTTTTATCGTAGTCAACTAATTTACTTGGTATTCTATTTTTGGATGATGGTCTTTTAAAACCTTCAATAGCCCAAGTGACATCACCTGTAAAAAAGTATCTTTTTTGCCCATTGATAAACATTCCTATTGAACCAAGCGTATGTCCAGGCAGTTTTACAAAAATCACACTTCCGTCGCCAAAAAAATCGCAAGATTCTTCAAAAAATTCGTATTTATTTTTTTCAAAATTAAGAAATTTCCATTTTGTAGATTTGTTGTTATATTGAGATTTTATAAATGCTGGCGAAAAGGCTTTGTTTGATTGTGCAAATTTTAGCTCTTCTTCAGTAGTATAAATATCCGAATTTGGAAAGTCATTAATCCCACTTGCGTGATCCCAATGCAAATGGGATAAAATAATAGTTCTTATTGAATTATTATTTAACCCATTTAATAATAATTGTTCTTTGACACTTTGTCCCTTTTTATACTTAAACATTAGTTTATGAAAGAACGACATTCCCTTATCAAATTGAATATTAATACTATCTCCAAGTCCTGTGTCAAATAAAAAATCGCCATTAGGGTGTTTGACCCAAACAGAAATATGTGCAATTTTAAGGTTTTCAAACAAGCTACCACCTTTAAACGCAAACGCCTTTTGTGTTTTTGCTGTTCCTGTTTCAATGATTGAAAACTGTACTTTATTATTTGTCCTTGTATTAAAAGCCCTATTTGTTTCTATTTTAGAAACCTCTAAAATACTATTACAAGAGTTTATGGATAGAATTGATACAAAGACTGAAGCCATTACGATGAGAGAAAGTGTATTTTTTTTCATTTTGCTTTTTTTTTAGCAAAATTGCAGTACATTTCACTGCTTGGCATTGACAAATGTCAAGAAATAGAAATTTCTTTTCTTACCCTGCTCAATGTTTCCGGAGTAATGCCCAAATAACTTGCGATATGTAGTTGTGGAACTCTTTGGACAATTTTTTTTTCATATTTTTCAATAAAATATAGATACTTCTCTTTTGCTGATTTCGACTGTAAGTAAATCATCCTTTCTAATACACATAAATAGTTTTGTTCTGCTAAAATTTTTCCAAATTTTTCAAATTTAGGATAGCTTTCGTATAGATTGTTTAATTGTTCAAATGTAATTGAATACAATGTACTTGACTCAAGAGCTTCTAAATATTGGATTGATGGTGTTTGTGTGATATAGCTAGAAAAGGAAGTTATAAATTGTCCATTACAAGCAAAATAGGTATTTATTTCTTTCCCATCAGATAAGAAGTAAGTTCTCAATAAACCTGATTTTACAAAATATAGCTTTGAAACTTTTTGATTAATCTTTATAATTATGGTATTTGTTTTAATCTCTTCTACCTCCAATTTAGATTTAATTAAGTCAAACTCTTCATCAGCCAAACTCATAAATTGACTTAAACTTTGTCGAATATCATTCATTAATTTTTATTCTTTATTATTTTTTTACTTCCGTCTAATATATGTGTAACTAAACAAACGTTAATTATAAAATCTTAATTGATAACTCGTTTTCAGTTCTTTAGGTTCAAGATTTATTATTTTATTCTTTTTTGTACCTGAATTATTCATCATTTAAAGATTTAATCCTTTTTTCGTGCAATTTGGCTAGTCAATTTAAGATAGTCTGGTTAAATATTTTTTTATTTCTAAGAACACACATTAGCCTAATGGTAGAGACAAATCTATAAAATCTATATCAAACTGAAAGATATCTGGTGTTATTTATATTGTACTGGTAGATAAATTTGGCCATACAGTAGATTTTCTTTTGACCAGAAAAAGACAGAGAATGAGTACTCAGTTGTTTCTAATTAAAGCAATTAGTCATAACTACAAACCAGAGTAATAAACATTGATAAAAGTGATTGTAATACTGCCGCTATCAAAGTTTATAACAAACGCTCATTCACAAAGATTAAGATTCGACAGTGTAAAATATCTCAATAATATCGTCGAGTAGGACTATCGTTTTATAAAATGGAGGGTACAAAATGGTTTGGGTTTCAAAAATTTTGAATCTGCGAAAAGAACCTTGGGTGGGATCGAGGTTATACATATGTTGAGAAAGAATCAGATGTTTAAGCCTGAAAAAATTATGTTTAAATCATTTTGCAAATTGGCTGCATAATTTTCGGATCTCTGATTTTTCTTAGATTTATATTGCGGATGTGACAGAATCTTATTAAAACATCGGATTTTAACTTTAGGAATGTCAAAATTATTTAAAACTTTTCTTATTTTTATAAAAAAAATAGGATATGTTTTAGTTTTACTTGAAAATAAAAATCTGTCTAATATGTATAAACCTGAAGTTCCTAAAAATGAAGCTTTTAGATTCGAAGCATTAAGCAGTTATAATATACTAGATACCCTCCCAGAAGAAGAGTATGATTCCTTAACCAAAATAGCGGCCCAAATTTGTGACGCCCCTATTGCATTGGTAACATTAATAGATCAGAATCGACAATGGTTCAAATCACATCATGGTTTAGATGTAACCGAAACACCGAGAGATTTTGCTTTTTGTGCACATGCAATAAATACGCCTAATGAACTTTTTATTATTCCAGATGCCTCTAAAGACCAAAGATTTCATGATAATCCATTAAGTATAAATGCTCCGAACGTAATATTTTATGCAGGTGCTCCTTTAAACACCAAGGACGGTTATTCATTAGGTACTCTCTGTGTTATTGATAGCAAACCAAGAGAAGGTCTTACATATAGTCAGCAAGAATCATTAAAGGCATTGGCAAACCAAGTGATTTCTCTATTTGAACTTCATAAAAAAAATAAATTTTTGGAAGATTTGAATGATGAGATTATGAAAAAAAATATACGGTTGAGCCAATTTGCTCATCGTCTTAGTCATGATTTAAAAGTTCCAATTCGAGGTGTAAATTCGTTATTAATTTTTATAAAAGAAGATTATAATACACTCATCAAAAACACAGAGATAGAGGCCTGGATTGATTTGATTTATTCTAGAAATGAATACATGGATTTCTTGATTAATGGCATTTTAGAATATACGAAAGTTAGTAACGATCAAATTCATTTTGAAGATTTTAATGTCGAAAGTATTATTCAATATATAGTTGATAATGGTGCTTTATATGTTCCAACTTATATTCACTATAGGAATTGTAATACCATAATAAGGCATTCAAAAATAGGTTTTGTTCAAATTATTCAAAATCTTTTATCAAATACAGTAAAACATACTGATAAACAGGAATGTAATGTTTGGATATCACTAACAGAAAATGAAACTAGTTGTTTTTTTGTCTATGAAGATGATGGACCAGGCATACCAGAAGAATACTGGGAAAAAGTATTTGAATTATTTGAAACGGTTAGTTCAAAATATGAGAAGAATGCCGGTATTGGCTTGTCAACAATAAAAGCCATAATAGATAGAGTAGGAGGTACTATCTATTTGAAGAATAGAGAAGCCAATAAAAAAGGTGCTTGTTTTTGTTTTACTTTACCCAAAGAGTACAACTGCTAAATTCTATACAGATCATAAAAGATTAGGATGGAATTTTTGTCGCAACGTTTTATGCGTCTATAATAAGCATTTATGTTTTTTTCTTTAATGAAAGTAGAATAGAAAATGTTTTTGTAGTAGAAAAATAGCACTTCACTAGAATTACATCACCTTTACTGATTTTAATTGGCATAAAAACTTAGGGATTTTGGAAAAAAAGGGGTGTCATATTTTTGGTACTTAGGAAGTTTTTTTTGAAAAGGTAGGCGATTTCAAAATTGATTTTTGTAAAGAAAAAGTCAACAAAAAATGGCAACTTAATTCTGGAAGTTGCTGCAATAATGGAACAATATTTTAGACGAGTTCACAAAAAGATCTTGTTTGATATTCTAACTTGTTATAATTAATATCGGTTTTGGTACTTATAAAATTTCAAAAATGATATTCAATCACTATTGAGTGCGAAAAAATATTGAGGTTTAAAATTGTTTTAATTTTATTTTTATAATGGATTACCTGCATAAATACTATTCACCGACACTTTTTTTCCAGTTGTCTACACTTTGTTATGATTTGACGAAAAAGAATCTTTACTCTTACGTTAATGAAATACATTTGAAATTGAATAAGTATGCATTAAAATTTAAATAATAAGAAAAATGGCAAAATCATTAAATATACTATTAATAGAAGATGATGTAATTGAAGTGATGAAATTCAATAGAGTGCTAAAAAGTTTAGAACTCAATCATCGAATCATCGAAGCAGATAATGGTGAGGAAGCGGTTAATGTATTGAAAATGAAAGAAATAATTCCGGATATTATTGTTTTAGACCTCAATATGCCTAAATTAAACGGAATCGAGTTTTTGACTATCTTAAAAGCGGATGATGTGTTAAAATACATACCAGCAATTATCTTAACGACTTCTAACAATCATAGGGATGTTATGGAGTGTTATAAAATAGGTATTGCGGGCTATGTTTTAAAACCACTTAAATATGAGGATTATGTAGATAGAATAAAAAAACTACTTGATTATTGGAGTACAAATGAATTAATTTCGCAGTAAAAAAATATCACGATTTTTTAAATTTAGTCTTATAGAAAAAAAAATAACGTTTTTTGTTAATCTGCTTTTTTTTAATTGAAAACGATTTGAAATTTAAATATTTAATATTTTAATAAAAATAGCACTCCTGAAGTACAATTCTGGTAAAAACGAGTAATTAGAATTTGAGGTCGTTTTAGTAGTTGGCTTAGCTGTTTTCTGGTGTTAAAAACATTCCAAATAGGATAGTGTTGCGAGGATTAGATTATGTACAAATAAAATTTTAAAATTAAAGGAGGTAGAGGTATGGAAAATTCTCAATTTCATTTTGATAGTGAGACATTCAATAGGTTTTTCCCTTTTTATGTTCTGCTCGATCAAAACTTACTTATCCAAGATAGAGGTAGAAGTTTAATCAAAATTCTTCCTGACTTAAAAAGCAATGACTATTTTTTGTATTCATTTGCCATCACCAAACCATTTTTGGAAGAGCTAAACAGTGACAACTTTTATAAGATCACAAATCAATTGGTCATAATCAAATCACTCAGGAATGAAATCTTGCTCCGAGGGCAATTTGAAAAATATGGTAATGGCTATTTGTTTTTAGGCAGTAATTGGCTTACTTCTGATAAAAATTTTGAAGAAAAAAAACTCTCTCTTTATGATTTTGCTCAGCACGATGCATCATTAGATTTATTTGATTTAATGTACAATCGTGATAAGTCTGATGCCGCATTACAAAAGTCTTTGACTATAATACATCACGAGGAAAATGAATTAAAAGTGGACAATAAGGAAATTGATGATAGAGAACTATTTCCTACTCAAAATCAGGATCTATTAATTCGGATTGATTTTGAGGGGCATTTATTAAAAATGAATCCAGCAACTCAGAATTTAAAAAGACTTACATACCATGGAATTAATTATGAAATTAAGGATTTTTTCAAGTTCATCGTCCATAAAATAGATAAAACAAAAAAAAGATGGATGTTTGAAGCGGAGAGTAATGGTAAGTGTTACTCCTTTGTTTGTAAAAGTATGCAGGAACAGTACTATGTGAAGATCTATGGACGTGATATTACAGAACAAAAAAGAAATCATGAGGAGCTAAATAAGCTGTCCATGGTAGCAAAAACAAATAAAAATGGCATTTTATTTACATATCCGGATGGAAAGATATTTTGGTGTAATGATGCTTATCTTAAATTGACAGGATATGAGAAAGATGAAATTATTGGTAAAACACCTTTAGAGGTAGGTTCAGATCCTTTATCGGATAAAGAGGAAATCCGTAGAATGATCAGTGCTTTTTACGATGGAAATGCTTTTGAGGTAGAAATTTTGCATGCTAGAAAAAATGGAAGTACTTTTTGGTCTAAAACGGTCGGACAGCCCATTCTAGATCCCTCCAAAAAAGTGATTCAATATTTTGCAATGATTGAGGATATTTCAGAAGTCAAGCAAAAAGAAGAACAACTTTTATTACTGTCCTCGATAGCTGATAAAAATATAAGTGCAGTCATTATTTGTGACAAGTCAGGTAAAATAGAGTGGATCAATAGTAGTTTTACCAAAATGACTGGTTATTCTAAGGAAGAATTGATTGGTCAGAGTCCAGGTCATTTATTGCAAGGAGAAGCAACTAATCCAGACACCATTACCTATTTAAAAAATCAAATAAAACAAGGACTTCCTTTCACTTGTGAAATCTTAAATTATACAAAATTTAAAGAAAAATATTGGGTTAGAGTGCAGGGACAGGCACTGCATAACAAACACGGAGAAGTGATTAAGTATTTTGCTATTGAAGAAAATATAAGTCAGGAAAAAGAATTCAATCAACAGCTTATAGATTCTGAGAATCGTTTGACTTCGTTAATTACCAATCTTCAATCTGGTATTTTATTAGAAGATGAGGATAGAAAGGTTCTAATTGCCAATAAACGCTTTTGTGATTTATTTGATTTTAAAGGAGAACCAGAAGAGATGATAGGTTTTGATTCAAAAATGGCCACTGAGGAAAATAAATACTTTTTTAAAAGACCAGATGAGTTTATTGAAAGAGTTGAAGAAATTTTAAGAAACAAAAAAAATGTATTTTCTGAAGAAATTGAACTGGCCGATGGACGCGTGTATGAAAGAAGCTTTATTACTATATCTAAAGGGAACAAAAATGACGGTCATTTATGGAGCTTTGAAGACATTACAATTAAAAAAAAGTATAAAGAAAGCCTGGAAGCAGAAAAAGAAAAATATCGAAATATTATTGCCAATATGAATATGGGTTTATTGGAAGTAGATAAGGATGATATAATACAATTGGCTAATCAGTGCTTTTGTGATATGAGCGGTTTTTCTTTGATTGATTTGTTAGGCAACAAAGCATCTGAAATTTTGCTGCATCCTGAAGATAAAAAATTAGTTACTTTTAAAAATAAAGAGCGTATTAATGGGAAGTCAGATTCTTATGAAGTAGCCTCTATTAATAAGAAAGGAGAAACAAGGCATTGGCTAATTAGTGGTGCGCCCAATTACAATGTCAATGGTGAAGTAATTGGTTCAATAGGAATACATCTAGACATAACTAAACAAAAAAACCTGGAATTACAAAAAGAGGAGTTGCTTAAAAAATTAGAAAAACAGAATGAGCAGCTCAATGATTATGCTCAAATTGTATCACATGATTTAAAGTCACCGCTGCAAAGTATACATTCTCTGGTTACATGGATCAAAGAGGACAGTGATAAAGAGTTTAATGCACAAACAGTTAAATATCTCAATATGATAGAAGACAAAGTGGAGAAAATGGATCATTTGATTGAAGGAATTCTAACATATTCTAAAGTAGATGATATAGAAATGATTACTGAAAGCATCAATTTGAATCTTGAAATAAGTAAAATAATTGATATTATTCATATACCAAAAAACATTCAGGTTTTGGTAAAAAATGAACTGCCAACAATTAAGGCAGAACGATTTAGAATGCAACAATTGTTTTTAAATATTATAAGCAACGCGGTAAATTATATTGACAAGCCTCTGGGAATTATTGAAATAAGTTGGGAAGAGGAAAAAAAGTACTATGTTTTTGCAATTAAAGACAATGGACCCGGTATTGCTCTGAAGAATCAGGAAAAAATTTTTAAAATGTTTCAATCTTTTAGTTCTAATAAAAGATCAACAGGTATTGGATTGTCTATTGTAAAAAAAATAGTCAAAAATTACAACGGAAAAATTTGGATTGAAAGTGAACTTACTAAAGGTACAACCTTCTTTATTAAATTACCAAAATAGAAACTATGAAAATAATTCAAGCGTATAAAAAAAAGAATAAAAATTGGGAGTATCTGAAAAAGGAAGGGGAATTAAAAAATCCACTTGTACTTGTTTTCGGAAACAGAATGCAATTAGAACGTCTGGAAGTCATTGAAGCGATTAGAAAGGAGTTTCCTTACGAACATCTGGTATTTGGTTCTACAGCAGGCGAAATTATCGATGCAAATGTATTTGATGATTCTATCGTAGTTACTGCTATAGAGTTTGAAAAAAGCAGCTTTGAAATTAGAACGGATAATATTTTTAATTACAAAAAAAATGCGAATACTTTAGGGGATTCTCTTTATCAACAGATACCGAAAAAAAATTTAAAGCATTTATTTGTACTTTCAGAAGGAAGTTTCGTAAACGGAAGTTCGCTTATTGAGGGGTTTGAAAATTGTATTCAAAATAAAGTTTCTATCTCGGGCGGTATGTGTGGAGATGACGCGAAATTTGAGAAAACGTTGGCTTCTTACAAAGAAAATCCAAAAGAAGGAGAAGTTGTTTTAATTGGATTTTATGGCGAGACTTTAGAAATTTCGTTTTCGAGTTTTGGAGGATGGAGCTCTTTTGGTCCCGAAAGAATTATTACCCGATCAGAAGCCAATGTATTGTATGAGATAGATGGACAACCTGCTTTGGATTTGTATAAAAAATACTTAGGAGACAAAGCCAATCAGTTGCCGCAAGCTTCTTTGTTGTACCCTTTAAACGTTACTCCTGAAGGCAAATTGCAAGCTGTTGTTCGTACCATTTTAAATATTAATAATGATGATCAGTCCATGATTTTAGCTGGAGATGCGCCCGAGAATGCCAAAGTACAGCTCATGATGGCTTCAGTAGATGCTATCGCAGAGGGAGCATCTCAAGCGGCCATTTTAGCAATGAAAAATAGAAAGAATCATCCACAACTTGCTTTACTAGTAAGTTGTGTGGGAAGAAAATTAGTTATGAATCAAAGGGTTGAAGAGGAAATAGAGCACGTTCAGGAAATAATAGGAAATAAAGTAGCGATTACTGGGTTTTACTCTTATGGCGAAATGGCTCCATTTAGCGATAATACTTTTTGCGAGTTGCATAACCAAACAATGACTTTAACTCTAATCAGTGAATAATGAATACGCTACTAAAAAGGCAAATTGTCAAATTTATAAACCCTGAGCATTTAAAAGATTTAAAGTATTTTTTGCAGGCAGTCAATGAATCTTATGATAATCATGAGGATCAGATGAGTATGTTTCAACGTGCGATGAAAATTAGTTCCGATGAGCTTTTTGAAGCCAATAAAAAACTGCGAGAGGAAGCTAATAGTTTAAAAGAAATAAATTCAAATTTGACAGAGATTTTAAATTCTATGAATTTGGATGCCGAAAAATTGGGTAATGAAAAAGATTTTAATCAGTCTGATTTCTTAAAAAAGCAATCCATAGAAATTGTGGCAATGAACAAGCAAAGAGAAGAATTGTTGTTAAGTTTAGAGAACCAAAATAGAGAACTTAACGAGTATGCTCATGTAGTTTCTCACGATTTAAAAGCGCCACTCAGGAATATAGATACTCTTATTAATTGGGTTCTTGAGGATAATAAAGACCTAATGAGGCAAAGTTGTTTAAGTTCGCTTAATCAGGTATTACTTAATGTGGAAAAAATGGATTTGCTCATCAAAGGAATTTTAGATTATTCTACTGTAGACAAAGTAGAATCAGAAGAAAGGTTAATTGACTTTAATCTGGTGATTGACGAAATTAAGAGAGAAATTCATACTCCGAAAAATATTAAAATTTCAATAATTAATGATTTACCAAAAATAAAGGGAAATAGCTGGCGATTCAAGCAATTAATGCAAAATTTAATTGAAAATAGTATTCACTATAACAATAAGGCTCAAGGTCAAATTGAAATTGGCTGTACAGAAAAAGAGCAGGATTTTGAATTTTATATCAAAGACAATGGGGTAGGGATTGCTGAAAAATACCACGGCAAAATTTTTAAAATATTCACGAAATTAGAAAATAACAATCAAAATTCAGGAGTAGGGCTTTCTATAGTTAACAAAATTATAGAGTACTATAAAGGTTCGATCCGGCTTGAAAGTAAAGAAAACATTGGAACAACATTTTATTTTACCTTACCTAAAAACTATGGAGGAGCCTAATTTAAATTATATTGACCAACTTTGTGCAGAAGACGATGAGTTTAAGCAAAAAATTATTACTATTATTAAAAAAGAACTTCCGCTTGAAATAACCGCATACTATAAAAGTATCGAAAGCAAGAATTACAAACTTGCCTCAGAGGTTATTCATAAATTAAAACATAAAATATCTATTTTAGGTCTTGAAAAAAGCTACGATCTTGCACAAGAATATGAAAATCATTTATTAAAAAATGGCACATTTGAATCTGAAGGTGAATTTGCACGTATTTTACAGTTAATGCAAAGTTTTGTAAACGACTTGTAAAAAAACATAGTTTTCTAATGGTATATTTATTATTAGCGGTTAAATAAATGTATTATTATACCTTGCATTCTTATATATATATTATGTAAAAAAACATGATAAAAAATAATCTTTAACTGTTTGTAATTAACACATTTCTCTAATAAAAAAAACTCAAAGCAAGTTTTTTTTGACTTGCTCTATATAGTATTGGTTGTAGTTTTTTTACCTGTAATGGAGTGCAATCTGGCCAATTTGCCCCATAATTTTTACTGAATCTTTAAATGATAATTTAGAACCATCCATATGAATCCATCTATTTAAAGGTTTCTCTAAAATTAATTCCTGAGTTTTTGCAGAACCATATATTTTTTTCATTCTCATGAAAATCTCTACATCAAAAATCCATTTTGTTACAAATTTTTCACTAAAAGTTTTTTCTATAATTTCTTTTGTCATTATTTTGGCTCCACATTGTGTATCATTAATTTTCATTCCAAGAATCTTTATAATAATATAATTTATGGTTTTACTGATCAGTACTCTTGCAGATTGTTTGGTAATGTCAGCTCCCATTCTTGAAATTCTCGAACCAAAAACTAATTTGTATTTAGAGTTATAGATAGTATCTGCCAAATCTTGAAAATCATCAAAATTGGTAGACAAATCGGCATCTAAAAAACCGATATAATCAAATTGATTTTGCTTAGCTAAGTGTAACATTCCGAGGCGAACAGCTTCAGCTTTTCCACCATTTTTTATGCAATCATATACACTAATATATTCTTCTTTCCCTTTTGTTAATTCATTTAAAACTGCTAATGTATTGTCTTTACTTCCGTCGTTCACAAAACACAAATGGTATCCTAAATTTTTATGTACAAAAGACTTAAATTCATTACTAGACAAACGGGTTTCTTCGTTATAGCACGGAATAACAACTCCAATACATTTGTTTTGGATATATCGCTCTTTCGAATTGGTTTTTTCTGTAACACTTTTTTCAATAGTAGAGCCAATTAACCTTTTTACTCTTGCGCCAATTTCGCTTAAACTCAAAGGCTTCTTCATGTAGTCATCAATGCCTAAATCAAAAGCTTTTATAATGACTTCTTCATCAGTATTACCAGATAGTACCATTACAGGTGTGCTGTCTTTTTTGATTTGCTTGATATATTTGACGACCTCCAAACCAGATCCACTTTCGTTCAAAGATTCCGCATTAGAAAGGTTAGACATATTAATGTCAACAATAATTAAATTTGGTTTTTCACTGTCATATCTTGCAATGGCATCCATTATATTGTCTGCACTGATAACTTCATATCCTGAACTGCTTAGTAATTTTTCTAAAGACAACAAAACCAATTGCTGATCATCTACTATTAGTATTTTCATAATATTCAATTTAAGTTTATTGTATTGATTTGAAACATTCTATATACATCATTATAATTTTATCCATTGAATGGGCACTCGCAGCCTGAAAATTCGCAATAGCTAATTCTTTTCTATAGGCATCGTTTGAAATAATTTTTTCGATGGCTACAGCTAAAGATTCTGCACTTTCGGGATTAAAAAATTCTCCTTTATACCCTTCATCTTTAATTAGCAAGGCCAAATCGCCCAAGTCAGGCATGATAACTGCTTTGCCATAGCTGCCCGCTTGGTGCAACACTCCAGAACTACCAGTAGTAGATGTATAAGGGAAAACCACAATTGTACTATCAGTAAAGATTCTTTCTACATCATTTTCATCAACATATCCGGTAAAAATAATTCCTTCAACATTTTTATATTTTTCTTGTAACGCCTCTAAATATCCAGCTGTGTTTGGACTATTTGTTCCAGCAATCACTACCTCTAATTTTTCTGGATTTGTTTTTCGAACAATTTCAACTGCTTCAATTAAAATTTCAACTTTTTTATAAGTTCCAAATTTTCCAAATGCCATAATTTGTTTGGGTCCGGATTTAATTTCAAAATTTGGATTTTTGACCGATTCGAATGTTCCATGTGGTATTAGTATTACATTTTGGCTATGGTATTTAACATTTAAAACATCCACATATTTATGAATAGTTACAGCAACTCTATTGGCTTTCAAAATGCATCTGGTAATGTTAGTTCCAATAAAATTATAAATCTTCTGCATGGATTTATTTTCTGTGAATCCCGCTTTTTTCAGATCAACCTGTTCTAGTATATTGTGCAATAAAACCACTGTTTTATATCCAAAAAATCTCAAAATCATAGGTAACAATAATCCCAAGGCAGAAGGTATTTTTTTATCTCCAAATTTTACAAACTGAAGATTAAATAAAATTACATCTGGTTGTTCTTGTCGAACTGCATTAAGAATAGAAAAAATAGTGGTGTAACTGTTAAATCTCCAACATTCTTTAACTTTAACTTTTTCTTTTTGGTCAAAGTCTAATTGTTTCGCTTCAAGTGTTTTATCCGATAATAAAATTAATTCGGCTATTTCTGAGTTGTGAACAAAGTTTTTTACCAAATGATAACCATATTCATTTAGTGTAACTTTACTTGGTGGAAATGCAGTGACTAGAGCTACTTTCATGTTTTAAAAATGTTACTTTTTATTGTTATTAAAAAAGAAAAAAAACAGTTGAAATAATAATAATGCTGTCATCGCGATGATTTGCATAACAACGATCTGTTCGATTGAATTATGATAGAGGACGATCAGAATTATTTGTGTAAGCCCCAGAAAGGCTGATATTATAACAGGTACATACTTATTTATAGAAAGAAAATAGTAAGTAAAAATATTTGCAATGGCAAAAATTGAAGTAGCCAATGCATATTTCCAAAGCAAGAAAGCAATGGGTAGGTATTTCTTGCCAAACATCAATTGCACTACAATTTCGGGAAATAAGAGTGTACCTAAAACAATTATAGTAGACAAGCAAACAATATATAAAACATATTTTAACAGAATTGGAAGTGTATCTTCTCCTTTTTTTTTTAAATGTATTACTTTAGGTAAAAGGAGCATTACAAACATCCAGGCAACAAAATATACAACCCGGCCTATTAATGCTAAAGAAGCATATAAGCCCGCTTTTTCATTATCAAAATAATGTTTAACCAACATAATATCACTATTGTTAATGATAATTTGCGTTAATTCATAGAAGGCTGTTAGAGCAAAAAATGTAATAATGGATTTTTTATCTAAATTATTACTTAGAGTTTTGTTGTTTTTGCAGTAAATTATTTTTTGAAAAGGAATCAAACCAAAGGCAAAAGAAATTAAAATTCCTAGTGAGATAATAATAGAAGATTGGATTTGAGGTAAAAAGTAGAGCAACAAAAGTGTCACAATCAAACGACATAACATCTCAAAGTAGTAAGTTTTTGACAAATTTCTCAGATCATTTTTTCCCTGGTATAAACCTCTATTAATACTCATTATAAAATAGATTGGAAGTCCCAAACCAAACAAAATGAACATTAATGAGGTTTTGGTTTTAAAAATTTCCTGTAATTGAGTACTGAATACGGCTACTATACATCCTAGTATTACACCGAATAACATTGCATACTTAAAAATAAATTTTAAAAAGAAATGCGATTGAGTTACTGAGAGTAAAACGGTATATTTAGTAGCAGTAACCTGAAATGTAATTCCAATAAAAGATAATACTAAGAGCAAAGTTATTAAGATTGCAGCATCAGCAAATCCAGAAGGTCCAAGTATTCTTCCTAATAGCAGATTGTACAAATAATTGCCTGCATTTACAAATAAAATTGTAAGCATGAAAAAATTCTCCGCAGTGATCTTTCTATATGTAGTTTTAATATTCAATTCAAGTGTATTGTAATAAATAATAAAAATAATATTTTAAAGGGCTGATTCTTACAAACAAATATAATGAAAATAAGAAAATTTTAACAAGAGTAACAAAGAAATTTATTAGGATAAATTCCCTCTTTTTAACAATTAACTAAATCAACATATTTATTATGAATTGTAATTTTGAAATTTAACTGTAATTTAAATCAATGCCAAGACATAGATTTAAACAAACAAGGTTATGTAATGCTGTCTTTTTCTAAACCTAAAGCCAATTTGAAAACCTATTAAAAAAAAACTTCAACTTTATTTGATATAATTTATTGAATTATATTTTTATAAAATAATATCACAGTAAATGTTCTCATTCTGTTAATAATTACCTTTAGATCATTATTCTGATATAATATTGGTGCTTTTGTATGTTTTTTTTTGATATTTTAGATGTTTGTAAGTATTTCTTTTGATGAAAGGATATCTGTACAGTTATATTGTTTTCTTCTATAGAGCGATATCGATGTATTTACAAAACAATAATCTAAAATAAAAGCGATTGAGAGAGACTTCTAATAAATATTTGATAGTAGCCTTACTTTTTGGATTAACTTTCCATGGCAGCGCTATTTTTTTTACTTTGGAAAGTACTTACGACGCTTTAATTCATATTTTTTTCGGAAATCATTATGCCCACAGTTGGTTTGAACCTTGGAATTATAGTTGGTATACGGGTTTTAATGTGATGAGTTACCCTCCATTAGTACATCAGGTCATTGGATTACTTTCTTTAATTGGAGGTTTGAAATTTGGTATGTTTACTGTGGCTATTGTTGGAATTATTTTATTCATTACAGGAGCTTTTAGATTTTCACTTTTAATAAGTGGAAATCGAGCTGTTGCAGGTTATTCAGCTATTCTGGCAGTTGTTTCTTCTTCTTTTATTGAAACATTGCATATTTTTGGACAGTTACCCAGTATTATTGGAATTTCCGTTTTGATGCATGCACTTCCAGAGATTTATCTTTTTATTAAAACAGGAAAAAAAAAATATTACTTCACATCTCTGTCTTTGATGGCTGTAACTGTTTGTTCGCATCATGTTACACCTTTATTCGGGATGGTGTTTTTCGTTTTGCCTTTAATCGGAATGATAGTAATGGATACCGCTCGTGGAAATGTCAATTCCTTTAAGCAAATCACTTTCAAAATATTCTGCAAAACATTTCTGTCACTATTAAAACGTATTATTCTTTTCTGTGGTAGTGCCGTTTTTCTGTTGGTATTTTGTATACTGCCTTATTGGATTAATTCTAAAGCCAATCCCATTACTCAGGTTCCTATTCCGCATGGGAGTCGTGATAATTTTATAGAAGTAACCTCATCCGGGTTGATGTTCTTCTTAATACCTTGGGGAATATTACTTTTTATATTGCCTTATATATTTTATAGATATTACAGTAAAAGGTATATTTTTTTCGGGTTATCCTTAACCTTGCTAACTGTTTTAGGAACTGGTGGCACAACTCCAATTCCGTTAGCAATTTTAGGAAAAAATGCTTTTAATATCCTAACCTTAGATCGCTTTACACTTTGGGCTTCTATAATGAGTTTGCCTTTTTTTGGTGAGTTTGTTTACCGATTAGTTGAAGGTGACTTAAGAACGGCTTTGCAAGTAAAATTTGGCAGTGTTTATCGCAGAATTATAGGTGGATTATTTGCCGGTTGCTTTTTGTTTTTTGCTGTTTTTACTATGACTTTAGGGTATTTTAGACCCTTTCAGCCACAAAAAATTAACTTTTTGCCAATTGTCAATTTCTTAAATCAGGATCAGCACGATCACTGGAGGTTTTTGCCATTAGGTTTTGGTGATCAGATGGCCTACTTGTCGACACAAACAAAGGCAATGACGGTTGATGGAAATTACCATTCGGCAAGAAGATTACCAGAATTGACTTCTCGTGCAGTAGAACGGTTGGAAAACTCCAAATTCAGGGGACTTGAAGGTATTGGTTCATTGCAGCAATTTCTAACTGTTCCTGAAAAATACAATTTGAAATATGTTTTTTCTAACGATAAATTCTACGATCCAATACTCTATTTCTGCGGTTGGCATCGATTATCACAATTAGAAAATGGTATTATGGTATGGGAAAAACTAAATGTGCATCCATTGTCTAAAATTCTTCCAAAAGATGATGTACCAATCTATTTGAAATTGATGTGGGGAGTTATTCCAATGTTAACCATTCTTGTGGCTTTTATGCTTAATGTTCAGATGATTTGGCTTCAGGCCTTAAAAATAAAGCCTTTAGAAAAACCTTCTTTCAATAAGTTTGGAATTATTTATGCTAATTTTCCAACACCGATGGTAAAATTTCTACACGTTTGGACAGTAATTTTACTTCTAATTATAAGTTTTGGAGTATATCGAATTTACATTAAGAATGCTACGCAGATTAGTCCAGAAAATGTTGTAAAAGCATATTATGATGCTTTAGATTTTAAGTTTTACGATAAGGCACACTCTTATGTCGTTCCTAATAAAGAATACTCGGTGGCTCAGTTTATGCTGGAAATTTCTGTTTCTGATGGAGTTCTTAATTCTTACGCGAAGTTAGATGCTATCGAAACTAAAATTATCCAGCAAAATAAAGACAAAGCCCGAGTAAGCGCTGTAACCAAATGGGTTACACCATTAGAACTTATTGAAAAAAAGTACATACATGATGTTCAGAAAATAAAAGGGAAATGGTTTATTATTCGGGATAAAAAAGATAGCGATATTCCTCCGGACGAATTTATTTCAGACAATGTTAATTCGTATTACAAGCAAGGGAGACGAGAGATTACTACCCAACAGACCTATCATGAAGATGTGTTGCGCCAACCAGATTTAGAAATTGTATCGGCAAGTTTGGTAAAAATTAATAATCAATATATCGTAATTGGTGAAGTTCAAAATATAGATAATGTTCCTGCAGATGTGGTCTTGAAAGCTACTTTGTATGATAAAGATTATAAATCAATTGCCGTATTTAACGCTAAGTATACTATTAAACATAAGTTAATGCCAAAAGAGGTCACAAGTTTTAAGGTGAATTTTGAAGATATTGCGTGGTTAAAGCCAACTGATGTAAAACCAACTACTTTTAACCCTGATGAATTTACGCCAAAGGAATTGAAAAATATTCCCACAACATTTGATATTCAAAGTGCTGGAAATGTGGCAACCACCGACTTGTATAATTCGGTTGCTATTTCAGATTTACTGATAGATGATAACCAAATCAAAGGAACTTTATTCAATTACGGAATTCAGGAAGTAACCATCCCTGAGCTTTTAATTTCGTATTACAATGACAGAAAAGAATTAGTTTATGTTGATCATCAGTTTATAAAAGAGGGAGTTCGCATTCAGCGTAAGCAATATTTTGCGTATAAATTGCCTAAGGATTTGAAGCCTTGTATCATAAAATCTTCTACAGAAAATTGTTTTGTAAATGGTTTAAAATCAAAAGATCTTGGACGTGTTATAATTCCAGTACGAAATAGCAGACAAGAAAGTGCACAAATGCAAAAAGTTAAAGGACATAGAGGGTATTCGTTTATTAAAATTGAAATCAATAATTACATTGGAAATCCTAGATAATGAAGTATAAAATATCTATATTTAGTTTTTGTTTGTTTACTATATTATTGGTCTCAGTCACTTTAATGCCTAAAAAGCAAACAGGTACTATTGTATTAATTACACAGCAAAAGACCTTTATAGCGGGTGACAAAATAATTTTAGATTTTAAGGGAAATTCGTCAAATAAACCGAAGTTATTTCTAATTCATTCTTTAGGAAAAACACTTTTAGATGGTACGATAAAAAATGATAAATTGACTTTTATCCTTCCTAGAATTTATGCTGAAAAAGCAGGCCATATTGATTGGTTTTTGGCAGTAAACGGAGAAAATAAACTACATGGAAATTTTGAAATTTTGCCCAACAACGGTACCAAAACCAATATCGAAAATTATTTAGGTCCACCAAGTACGTTAGTAGGGGATGATCATTTTGTAATGTACGTTACGATTCCTACTGATGACTTTGATAATCCAAAACCTGAAAATACTCTCGTAATTTTTAGAAGTCAGTTTTTGAATGCAATTACAACTCAAACAGTAAAAACGAAAGACCTTATTGCTTGGAAAATAATTAAGGCCCCTACAAAATCTGGAATCGTTTTGGTTTCTGCTCAATGTAATGCCACAATTACTAAAGAATTTAACGCTGTAATTTTTGCTGGAATTGCTACAAATTTTATGATTTCATTTATTAGAAATCATCAATTTGCTGATGGAAATCAAATTACTACCTTAAAAACCACTATCATTAAAGATAAATTTGGTAATGTTGTAAGCGACGGAACGATGGTGTCATTTATAATTTCTACCACTGGCGGTATGGTTTTAAAATCATTTGGCACAACAATAAACGGAATTGCAACTGCTCAGATTTTGCATCCTGATCACCAGGATGTTTATACCGTAAAAGCTTATGTAGCGGGAATAGCAGAAAGTAATTCTATAGCAATTAACTATATGCCGATCAATCCAAAAATTGAATTTGGATTTTCAAAAGATAATCGTACTATAATAGTCGGTCCATTGCGTAGTTTTATGAATCAGTTAGTTCCAGATGGAATTAAAGTGAGTCTAAAAGTATATCATCATAATCAACTCATAGCGACTTTGCAAGAAGATAGTGAAAAAGGTTATGCCGTTTTTATTATTTCATCTGAATACTATAAAGAAAAAAAATATTCATTTGAAATTTCAACCTTAGGAAGCAGTGAAAAAGTAGAAGAAAAAAAATATGATAGTAATTAACAATAAAAATAATTATCGGTCAATTTTAATAATTTCATTTATTGCAATTAATGTTTTGGTATTATTTGGTATTAGTGAAATTTTAGGTTACTTAAATTCTGGAGCAGATAGAAGCTCTATGCTGCATCTGGAAAAAGAGACCTCAAATACATATTTACCGAAAGTAACTTGGGAAACTTTAAAAAATCAAGGTAGAACAATGGAAGCTCAAACCATTCGGAAAATTGAGGAGCATTATTTGTTTTCTTATGTAATAAAAAATAATGCTCTCAAAAACAATATCAACGATGGAATTGAAGATTATTTTACAGAAAGTACGAGGAGGCAATTAGAGCAGGTTATTTCCTATAATAAGACCAGAAAAATTTCAATCCGCAGTACAACAATAGAACATCATGCATCCTTAGATTTTTATAGCGAAGACGGACAACAAGTCGTTTTTACCGATAAAAATGTAGTTGAATTTCAAAATATCTATCAGGATAATAAGCTTATAGCTTCTGTTCGGGACACTGCAAATTATAAGGTTTTAATGCTGCTGGAAGATGGTTTTTGGCGCATTCGGCATTATGTTCGGATGCAAAAAGAAAAGAGTTTGGTTGCTGTAGAATTAAATAAAAAGATATACACGGTAAAAGGTAATGAAATTTTAAAAAATGGTGTTCCCTATATCATAAAAGGGATTAATTATTATCCTAAAAATTCTGCCTGGGATATGTTTGGAAATAAATTTAACAGAGATACAATAGCTGCTGATTTTGAAATTATTACGAAAGCAAAACTCAATACGATCAGGATTTTTGTTCCTTATGAAGAATTTGGCAAAGCAGAGATTCCACAAGAAAAATTAGACAAGTTAAAAATAGTTTTAGACTTGGCAGAAGAAAAAAAACTAGCTGTAATTGTGACATTATTTGATTTTTATGGAGATTATTCTCCAGAGAGCTGGACTTTAACGCATCGCCATGCAGAGAAAATCGTAACTATTTTTAAGGATTGTAAAAATATTATTGCTTGGGATATTAAAAACGAGCCTGATTTAGATTTTCAATTGCATGGGGAACAAAATGTAAAACCCTGGCTGGAACAAATGATTGTAACAGTCAAAAAATTCGATCCTAATCATTTGGTTACTGTTGGATATTCTAATATTGAATCGGGAGAGATACTAAAAGATAAGGTAGATTTTGTATCGTATCATTATTATGAAGATAGCTCGCTTTTTGAAGATAAGCTTGCTGTTTTAGAAAAAGCAACCAAGAAGCCTTTGGTAGTACAAGAATTTGGGCTTTCATCTAATCGTGGACTTTGGAGTTGGTTTGGTAATTCAAAAAATGTTCAGGCCAATTATCATAAAAAGATGCAATCTATATTCAAAAAGAAAAAACTTGCATTTGTGTCCTGGACTTTATATGATTTTCCAGAAGTTCCGGATAAAGTTGCTGGAAAATGGCCGTGGATCAAAAACAAACAAAAACAGTTTGGATTCATAGATTCAGAAGGAAAAAAGAAACCTTCTTTCCTGTATATAAATAATTGATTTTAGAAAAAGGCAAAAGTCTAACAGAAAAAAGCAATGTACTTATGGAAGTAATTGGAACAGTGCTGACAAAAATCAAAAAAATGATTTTAATCTGCCATCTTGCTACTTTATCTGTTATCCATAATTAATTTATTCTTTTTTTTTTTTTTTCTGACGCAAATACACATTGCTTATTAGATTTTTTTTTTTTTTTTTATTGATATGCAGTTTATTGTGGACGAATAATCAATGTTTATACTTAACTTGCAGTTAATTACAAATTATATGTTATAAAATGAACATTAAAAAGGAAATAGTCTTGTTTTTTTGCTTTCTCCTTGGATTATCAATTCAAGCACAAGATATGCAGGAGGGTTTTACCAATTTAGAGAAAGGGGAATTTGCCCAAGCTGAAATTTTTTTCAGCAAAATCTTAAAGACATATCCAGATAATAAAACGGCAAAGCTATGTTTCGGCAGAGCTGTCGGTTTAAATTCAAGTCCTGAAAAAGCTACAGTGATTTTTTCTGAACTGCTAAAAACGTATCCCGATGATTTTGAAATCCAACTGAATTATGCTGAATGCATGTTATGGAATAAAAAATTTTCTGATGCAAAACCTTATTACCTTGGTCTGATAGCAAAGTATCCCGAAAGTTTTCCGGCTTTGTTAGGATATGCAAATACTTTGTCTAATTTGAAAGAATATAAGGAAGCTTTAGTATATGTAAATAAAGCTTTGGCAGTTTCTGCTAAAAATCCAAATGCCTTGGTTTCTAAGAAATACATACGAATGGGATATGCCAATCAATTTGTACAGCAAGAAGATTATGATAGCGCACTTTATTTATTAGATGAAAATTTTGAGGATTTTCCAAAAGACAAGGAAACATTAATGAATAAAGTTAATATTTATTTAATGACTAAAGATGAAAAAAATGCAACCAAGATATATCAAGAATTAGCAGTAACAAAAAAGGACAGTTTGTTTTCTCTGAATGGATTATCATTGGTTGCACATATCGCTGAAAGAGATAGCGAAGCTTTATCTATAGCTGAACAAGCATTAAAAAAAAGCCAGCATATTGAGGATGCAAAATTACAAAATCAAACAAAAGAGCGATATGTTCAGGCATTAATTTGGAATAAAAAGTACAAAGAAGCAGCCATAAAAATTAAGGAATACCAAACTGGTAATCCCAATGAAAATTGGGTATTTGCCCTTTCTGCAACTTTAGGAATGTATCGTAGTGATTTTAAAGAAAGTATTACAGATTACCAAAATATATTGGCCAACGATGCAAAATCATTCGATGGAAACTTAGGAATATCGAATGCTTACTTTGCAAATGGCGAACCATTAAAAGCTTATAAAGCAGTTGATATAACCTTAAAAATTTTTGAAAACCAAAAAGATGCTGTCGGATTTCTAAAAAAAATAAATGAAAATTTTACACCAAGTGTAGAAGAGAAGTTAAGTTATTCATTTGATAATGGAAAGAACGAAGCCTACGCAACTAATACAGTTTTTAATTTTCCAATATCTACAAAATGGACATTTTTAGGAAAGTACCAATACAGAAAAACCGAAAATACAGTAACTAAAAATTCGGCAACCTCTAATGACTTTGAGTTAGGCGCACAGTGGCAATTTCATCCCAAAATAAATTTTTATGTTTTACTAGGTTTTAGTAATGCACAATCTTTCGTTAGTAGGTATAGTCAATTATTAGCAGATGTGTTTTTCAAAATAAAGCCGTTAAAATTGCAAGATTTAGAAGTGGGTTACAAGCGAGATATACAGAACTTCAATGCTGATCTGGTAAGTAGAGAGATAACAGCTGATAATTTTTATTTCAATTATAATATTGGCACTAACTTCAAATTAGGATGGTTTACACAATATTTTTACAGCACACAAAGTGATAATAACAAGCGAAACTTATTATTTACCTCATTATATTATAATTTTTTATCAAAACCAATTTTGAAAGCTGGATTTAACTATCAATTTATTGCATTTCAAAAACAAGTACCGATAATTTATTTTAGTCCAAGTAAATTTAATGCTTATGAGATCTTTATTGATTTTTTGAAAGATGAAAGGTCGACTGAAAGCAATACTATCTTTTACACACTAAGTGCCGCAACAGGATTTCAATACATTGAAAATGATGCCAAGCAATCGACTTATCGGGTGCAAGCTAAATTTGGTTATAAATTTTCGGATCGTTTTTTGGTTAATTTTTATGGTGTTAAAAGTAATATTGCGTCTGCTACGGCTGCTGGATTTCAATATACAGAAGTAGGTTTGCGTCTTAGATGGATGTTGACATCTAAACCCTTATTCAAAGTCAAAAAAGACAAGGAGTAAAACCTTTTAACTATTAATAAACAAGTAGTACTATTTTTATTTAAAAGCTATAATAAATTCAAACGCTTCATCAAATCTGGTCGATTGGCACGACTTACAGGAATAACATCCTTACCGACTAAGACACTGTTGTCTTCAATGTCAATAATTTTTTTTGTGTTGATGATAAAGGAACGATGTACTTTCAAAAACAAATCTTTAGGTAATTTGTCTTCAATTTTTTTAAGTGTGGAGTGAACCACATAGTTTTTGTTTTCCGTCTTGATATGAATATAATCTCCCTTGGCTTCTACAATATTTACTAAAGCAAATTCAATTTTGATAAAACGACGATCAATATTAATATAAAATTCGTTTATATTATCTTCATTTATTCCTTTATTAATATTTTTTTTTTCAGATGATGGTGTCGTATTCGCTTTTTGAATTGCTTTTTGAAAACGATCTTCTGTAATAGGTTTCACTAAATAATCAATAATACATTCGTATTCAAAAGCTTCGATAGCAAAATTTTTATCAGAAGTTACCAGTATAATTTTGGGAGGATTTTTAATTGTTTGAATAAAATCGAAACCGGTAAAATCAGGCATATGGATATCCAGAAAAATCAAATCGACCTCATTCTGATTAAGATACTTTATGGCATTTATAGCATTTGAGAACTCTTGTAACACGTTTAACTGGGAGGTACTCTCAATCATTTTTCCCATGATGGCCCTTGCCATTTCTTCGTCATCAATAATAATGCAGTTCATAGTTTAAGACGATATTATAATAAACGCCCTTCGGAGGATTAAAAGTTATCACAAACCCAAATTGCAGCGTAGAACTATTTTTTTTTAATTTTCTTATGCATTAGCAAGATAATAACTTTTTTTAAGACCTAACATGGAAATTTTATATTTTAATTTTTTTATTATTCCAAAAGGAATTGTTAATAAAAGATTTTTTTTAGAAAGTTTCCCCAAAATGACAATTAAATGCTCTATTTGATTATAGTTACAGGAAGCTGTACTTTTTTAAATCGAGTAAAATTATTTTTATATTACATCAATATGCAAATTCTGACCGAGGAATCCAATATGCAAATAAAAAAAAATGCTGATGTATTTGACTTCTATAAAAATAGCACAAGAAGTATGGGCCGTAAAAGAGAAGGCTGGGATAATGCGGTTGCTGAAAGTTTTTTCAAATCTTTAAAAACGAATTGTTTTGCGGCAGTAAATTAATTTCTAGAGAACAGATGGGACTTGAAGTTTTTGAATACATCGAAATTTGGTACAATAAAAAAGAAGGCATTCGGCTTTGAACTTTAAAACAATTGAAGAATTTAATAAACTAACTGATTGTAAAAATGTAGTTTAATTTTTTCTCCGTTTTTTGTTTGTATATTCAGTTTTGGTTTACAAATTATTTTAATAGTTATATTTTATTTTTATAGATGTGACAAAACCTTTTTTCAGTTTGAGTGATAAAATTTATATTTAAATTAATAGAAATCAGCTTACAATAATGAAATGTAGTTTTAATTTTATATTTTCGCAACAAAGTTTAAACTAATTTTTATGTGTAAAAAATTACTATCACCCTTTGATGAGATAAGGAGAGCACTATTTATTTTTTTTCTACTCAATTCTTTCTTTTTGTATTCGCAGGCTACTATACTTACAAATCCAACTAATTCTCAAATTAATTCAGCACTTAATGGTCCAGGAATCGTTATCACTGGGGGGACTTTGAGTGGCGCTGCAGCTATTTCGACTGTAAGGTCTAATCAAGTTGCTACATTTACAAATGGAGTTGCGGGAGCAGGACTGGGGTTAACAAGTGGAGCTTATTTTTCTACTGGAAATGCACCATTTGAGTTAACAAATAGAAACACAGCTAATCAAAGTTCTTATAATCCAGCAGGTGCAACTACTCTTTCAGATCCTAATTTATCAACAATAGACGCAACAGCTACGCGAGATTTGATTTCTTACTCGTTTACAATTACATTGGGGCCTACTGTTTCTGGTCTTAAAATTGGATATCAATTTGGTTCTGAGGAATATCCTGATTATGTAGGATCAAGTTTTGACGATGCCTTTGGTTTTTTTATTACTGGCCCTGGCATTGCGGGTACATTAAATATGGCAACATTGCCAAATGGAAATGCAACATCAATTAATAAGGTGAATTCGGGAGTTCCTGGTTTTAGTGGTTTTCCACCTGTAGCGGCTTATGATGGTACGCAATCTGCTTTGTATACTAATAATGGACACACAACTACGATTTCAGGAGGTAGATATATTACAAATCCTCAACCTCAACCAGGTCCTTTTCCAGTTTTTGTAGAACTTAATGGTTTAACAAAATTGATAACTAGGAACGTAACAGGTTTAACTCCTGGAGCAACTTATACTTTTAAAATTGTTATTGCAGATGCTGGTGATTCATCATTAGATTCAGGTGTTTTTGTTGATTTAATTGAAGGTATAACAAATGCAGATTTAGGTGTAACAAAAGCAACAAGCAGCATGTCTCCGCAAGTTGGGTGTGGTGTTACATTTACATTAACAGCTAGTAATGCTGGACCTAGTAACTCAACAAATACAAAAGTTACAGATTTACTACCTTCGGGATATACATTTGTATCTGCTACGCCGTCTGTTGGAACTTATAATTCAATCAATGGTGTTTGGGATGTTGGGTTGTTAAATATTGGAGCTACACCGACTTTGTCGATAGTTGCTACAGTAAAGCCGTCGGGTGTTTATTTAAACACTGCAAGTATAGCATCGGCAGATATTATTGATATAAATGGAACAAATAATTCTTCTTCTGTAACCCCAGTCCCCACAGCTGCTGTTGTAGCAACTAATACAACAAGCACTGCAGCTATTTGCGAGAACAGTACTAAATCCTTATCAGCTACACCAGCAGGTGGTACCTGGTCAGTTGTTTCAGGAGGAGGGACGATTTCAGGAACTACTTATACACCGGCAGATGTTTCTTCTGATACTTCGGTAACAGTTCGTTAT